>Ga0233404_10000068_pt1 | contig 22707 bp, 12 predicted proteins | sample Na_oxic_2_MG_FD_179861 | JGI IMG/M metagenome (GOLD analysis project Ga0233404, IMG submission 179861) | Seawater microbial communities from Saanich Inlet, British Columbia, Canada - Na_oxic_2_MG | ecosystem: Environmental > Aquatic > Marine > Inlet | place: Canada: British Columbia | collected...
TATCTAACCCGACTTGATTAGCCAAAGCGTTGCCACTGAAAAAGCCAAAGCTGGCATCGCCCTGATAAAACGGTTCGCCATCACAAACCATTTCAAAATCAAAACTTTGAATAATCATGCCCTGAATGTTAGAGGTAGAAAGCAAACGGGCTGTGTTTGTCACCGTTTTGCCACGAATGTCCACATTTTTAAGAATGCGTCCTCGTCCATCCAGATTGCGAAAGTATAAACTTTCATTGGGATAAAGTAAAGTTGTACCTAAATAGGCGGACAAAAAACCACAAGGTTGCAGAGCCATCTCCATAAAAATTGAGTAGGGTAGCGTATTGGATGAATTATGATGGTAATACCAAGTTTCTACTGGCGCGTCATATTCCGTTACGATAGTGGAGTGTTTTATCAGTTGATGGCGTTTTCCTTCCACTTCCAATACGCGATGCACGAAATTAAGATGCGTATTCGGCATTCGTGATGCAGTTATTTCCCCGGTATCATAAATCTCGTATTCTGGCCCAAAGCACTTGGACACCGAACCGAGGCAAAATTCTTGGATTTGCTCTTCATTCAATAAAGCCGATTTGCGGGGAAATTTGACTAAACGAGATAACGGCTCGCTCCCATATCTCACTGGCAGAGAATTGGCGGTTTCGGATAATTGCAATCCCACATCTTTGAAATGCACCACGATTTTATCATTCAAGATAATTTCTACGTCACCTTTAGCATAAGGTTTTGGTGTTAAACCCAATTCAGTAATTTCCAGCCGATAAATCAAGGTGGCGGAAATGGGTGTGACTTGTCCCCGGCAGCGAACGACTTGCCGCAAGTTTGGAATCGGTTGAAAGCGAGCATCGGTGGTGCAAGTCTGGAATCCTAAATAGAGGAGATAGAATAACAACAGTTGCCCACAACCTTCAGCCATCAAAGAACCAGCCATTACTTGATCATCTTTAAAATGGCAAGGAAAATACCAATGCTCAGGTTCAAGGATTTTTTCACCGATGATTAAACCCAAGCCATACGCACCACCATTGAAATCAACTGAAGTCACCCGATCAATCATCAGAATATCTTTTGGGGGTATTCGCAAAGACGGATTTAATCCGGCTTGCCAATAATGATCGCCAAAGCAAGCAGCGATGTTACCCTTAGTCAGGTACATCATATCGGTTTCATCAAAAGCGGATTTTTGGCATATCAGCAAGGGTTCAAATTGTTGTTTTTGAATGTTCTCGCGTTCGGCCAGTTCTTTTTTGGAATAGACAACGCCCTTACCTTTATCTAGTTCATCATCAGTAAAGAATCCGGCACAACCACCGTCCATCGTCAGCACCATTTTATTGCCGACAAAGCACTCGTAACTGAAGAAAAACAGCAAGTTATTGCCGTGTTTGACAAAGGAATTGATGGAAATGTCGTAACGCAGGGTATCTCCCTCTGTGGGTATTTCCTCCAAAAAGGTCATGGTGCAGTCAAGCAGGCGGTAAACCAGAACGCCTTTATTGTCAAAATCTATACCTAAATAACTGATTAATAATAAATCGCACTGCCCGGATTCGACTGCAACCGCCCAAGGAATTTGACCATCAACCGAATACCACGCATTGTAAGGAATATCATATTCGGTGGTGAGAGTGGAGGGTTTAAAACTACCCTTTTCAGCATTGAGTTTGGTCACGCGACTGACTAACAGATAAGGCGGGGTTGGCAATCGTACTCGCCGTGAGTATGAGTCGATAATGGCATATTCTGAGCCGAAAACGTTGGCAATTTTGCCCTCAGCAAATTCCAGCAAATTGGCTTCATCCCACACGGACTGAATCGGCTTCGCAATGATTTCAGGTGATTTCTTCGGGGGATAGAGGAAATGACTACGAATGAAAAATGAGAAATAAATCTTAAGCAATTCGGCATCGAAAGGGGGGCAAACGATAGACGTTCCTGACAGTGCCATCAGCGTATTTTGGCAGCTAATCTTGGGTACTCTTGCCTGTTCGTATACCTGCGGAATAGTCAGTTGCTGTTTAGACCATCTTTCGGTAAAAAAAGGTAAAAGGATATATAAAGGATTCTCTTTATGCTTATTTAATTCAGTCAACCAATCGGCATACGAAATATGCTCAACAGGATAACCGGTGGCACGAACAAAATCAACAAACTGGTTCTGGTGCATGGAACAAGGGTTGTTTAAGTGAAAAACCTTCCCCAATGACGTTTTCCGGTTCGATAAATACACAATCGCTTGGCTGACATAGTTGACGGGAGACATCTCGTGTAGAAAGTCTATTTTCGGCACACTTCCCATCTGGATACAACCTTTAATCATCAGACAAGTCAAGTCGTCTTGATTCCAAACGCCATTTTGACTATGTCCGCAAATAAGAGGGGGCCTATAGATACAAACCGGCAGTCCCCTGTCACGCGCTATCATCATCAGTTTTTCCGCCACCCACTTACTCTGCGAATAGCCTAAGAAAATTTCTTCACTATGCTCAAGGGGATCAGATTCTGTAATGACCTTGCCGTAATAAGCTGAAGACTCGAAAACAACAACACTGGAAACATAATGTACCGACTTGATTTTGCTTTGACAGGCCAATCGCAAAATTTCCTGCGTTCCCAAGACATTGATGGGCTTCATTTCATCGTATGAAGAAATATAATTTAGCCAAGCCGCATTGTGGTAGATGATATCTATCCGCTCGGCCATTTGTTGAAACTGTTCGCTGGACAGACCCAGCAGAGGTTTAGATAAATTACCGCTGACGGGGACAATCCTAGTGCTAAAATTCTCATTCCAAACGCCATAAGCTTCTAAATTTTTGCGAAGCCTCATTCTACCAAACTCCGCATTGGGAGAACGCACTAAGCAATAAATTTTTGCCGGGGTCTGACGCAGGAGTTCATCAAGTAAAAATGCGCCCAAAAAACCAGTTGCGCCGGTTAAGAAGATAGAGGCAGGCTCTTTATCCATCACCGACGATCCAAGTAAATTTTGGGGTTGAATCGTGGGAACTAGTACTGCTTCAGCGTTCAAATCTACTGTCGCTTGGGACGATTGAGCGGAAGAAGCACTATGCCTTGGTTGGGAAGCCATTATTTGCAACTGATTTATCTTCAGGAGTTGCCGTGGAGAAACCGCCTGTTTAGCTATCATCATGTTTTCATAGCTTTTTATGTTTTTTGGGGTTAAAATTGCGGCGTGAATGCTAGGCCCGCCTAAGGTGATTTTTTTGATAAGGGATTTACGCGGACTCAGAGTAGGTGAGCAGTGATGTACCGGTTGACTTGGTTCTTCCGACAGAATGAGATGGGAACAGGCAGCGTCCAAATCTAGTCCACTGATTGCCGCTATTCTTTTAGATTGGCTTTCTGACCATCTTTTTGATGGGGTGGATTGGGGTATTGCGGGAATATACTTATGATAGAGGCATAGCGCGGTTTTAATTAAACTCGCCATTCCCGAAGCCGCATAAGTATGACCGATATTCGCTTGAATACTGCCGGTTGCTTGGTCATTTTGCCTTAGAAATTGACAGGCGTCGGTTAAATTGTTAATTTCGGCTTCTTGTGCTGTTCTGCTGCCAAATACCTCCAGATAACCTATGTCGGCAGGTTTTATGCCGGCAATCTCGAAAGCTTGTCGATTAGTTTGATCGATCTCCTCAATAACGGCATAAATACGATCTTGCGATGTTTGAACAGTGTCTAAGCGTTTTAAAACCACCGCGCCCGCGCCTTCTCCTATCATCCAATCATTAATGGGGGCTAATTGATTGCGTAATAGAATATTCTCAAATCCGCCCGCCAAATCAACGGCCCCCACCACAACGGCATCAACTTCTCCATTTGCCAAAAACAGTTGGGCTGCTTCCAACGCGCTAAACACGGAATTTTCGTCAGCAGAGACAGTGAAGGCCGGGCCGCTGAAATCCCACTGGGCCGCAATACGACATGCCATAATATTGCCAATGAAACTCGTATATTGGTTCACCTGTGCGGGTTGATGGAGGCTGTCTTTGGCAATCGCCTCTAATTCATGAATCTTCTCAGGAGACAAAGAAATATCGCTTTGCGCCAAACTGTCTTTGATTTGCCAAGATAAATCACATCGCCCTCGAAACTGGTGTAAAGCTAATTCCGTACCCATCGCCACGATAACGGCAACGTTCCCGCCTTCTGCTAATCCCGCGTCTCTGATAGCGTTGTCAGCCACTTTAAGCATCAACAGTTGTTGAGGAATGAGTTGATCATCATCGTGGGGCGGGATTTTGAAATGCATAAAATCTATTTCAAAATCTTGGATATAGGCACCCAACGGTGCTTTACCCTTGTCAAAACCGTATGTTTTAAGTAATTCGGCTTGCGTTTCAATGCCTTGCCATCGCTGCTGCGGAACAGGAATAAAATGTTGAGTGCCGTCATAAATGGTACGATCAAAAGTATCTAATCCGTGACAGCCTCCAAAAAAAGCATCCATGCCCACGATAGCCAATTTTTCTTCTGGTTCCCACGCGCCGGCGTGGGAACCCAGTGGGGACGCGCCAGCGTCCCGTGCTAAAGAGTGACGCTGGCGCGTCACGTTTGACGTTCCCACGCGCCGGCGTGGGAACGAGAAACTTTTTTCAGTTGGTTCTGATTCTAAAATCAGATGGGCATTAGTGCCACCAAAACCAAAGGCACTGACTGCGGCGCGTTTAATGGCTGCTGTCTGAGCAGGCCAAGGCGTAGTCGTTCTGACCATTTGTTCAGCGGAAAACACGCCCTTATTTGAACTCAGTGGATCAGTCAGATTAATCGTGGCTGGAATAGTCCCTTTATTCATGCTTAAAATGACTTTAATCAAACTTGCCATGCCTGCCGCGGTGAGCAAGTGACCCAAATTGGATTTTACCGAGCCAATCAGGGGGCTGGCTTGATGCTTTGCAAAGAAAACCTCCATTGAGTTGAGTTCGGTAATATCGCCAACCGGTGTGCCGGTGGCATGACACTCGATATAATCAATGCTGTTTGGATGAATACCCGCATCGGTATAGGCCCGTTCAAAGGCGAGAATTTGCCCTTTTTGATTGGGGTTGAGGACAAATTTCCCTCGGCCGTCATTCGATAATCCAATTCCGCTGATTACGGCGTAAATCTTATCGCCATCCCGGATCGCGTCACGGTAGCGTTTTAAAACCAACATGCCGGCGCCTTCCCCGGCAAAAAGTCCGCCGGATGATTTATCAAAAGGGCAGCTTTTGCCATTTTCCGGGTATGCTTGAAAGGTGGAAAATCCCATATTGACAAATAAGGGATCAGCACCGCTGACAGTGCCGGCCAACATCAAGTCAGCTTTGCCGGATGATAAATATTGACAAGCCAGTTTAACCGCGTAAAGTGATGACGCACAAGCAGCATCCAAGGACAAGCGTGGCCCTGATAAAGATAAGCTCTGCGCAATGAGGGTGGCTGGATAGCTTGATATCAGTGCATTGAGGGGCGATACTTCACGCGCTAAACTATTTAAGTGGAAATCGTCATTCTTTAACAAAGTTTGAATGGCCGGTTCCAGTGTTTTCCGGTAAATGGGCGCGAATAAATGGTGAGAGAGCCGGGTGGGAAAAGAGAGATTCCCTAAAACCACGCCACATTGAGCCAGTGTGGCTGCATTCCCTAAATAACCACTGTCCTGTAAAGCTTGTTTTGAGACATAAAACGACCATTGATAAATTTTGTCCAGGTTTTTCGGCAATTCAGAGGAAATTTGACAGTCACCGGCATCAAACTGAAAATCTCGAATATAGCCACCGTTCAGACAATAGTATTTATCCGTTTTGCCCTTGACGGGATCATAAAAAATTTTGGCATCCACGCCCAGTTGCTCGGCGGTTGCCGTTGAGATCAAATCTTTTTGGTCAATGAGGTTTTGCCAGTATTGTTCTGGAGTTTCCGCTCCGGGAAGTAGGCAAGAGATACCTATAATTGCAATTTTTTCCATTTTTCAGATTTTTGATTTAGACAGGAGTCAACGAAAAAGCGGCAGTCGGAGTGAAGACCTGACAGGTTTTTAAAAACCTGTCAGGTCTGTGGAACGCCTGATTCGTTAGGAGTGACAACGATTTAAGGAACAAATAGGTCATTGAGTTTCTTGCTCACGGTGACTTCGGCACCAAATACCCGCGAATACACTTGTCCATGACTATCATGGGAGATGATATTAGCGACTAACTTGGTGTCGGTGCTGGATTGTACCTCCATGGAAACGTAGAACGTCTCGCCTTCAAGGATGGCTTGGAAATGTTCACCTCTCAGGCACCGTAAGGGCAAACTACCCGCCTGATAAAAATGCCGCACCCAAATCAACATGCATTGGAATTGCATATCTGCGGCAATGGGATTGAAAGCCGGCGCTGGAAATTGTCCCAGCTGCTTTTCATCAAGTTGTGGCAACACACATTCCATCGTCAGTTTTTGTGGACTGATATTTAAAATTCGTTTGACCCCTTGAAAACTAGGCCCATGAAACAGAGTACCATCCTGATAAGGCGATAGTTTAACCAATGCCTTATCCTGTGTGTCATCATAAGCGTCATAAATAGGCATTGATGGAATCTGTTGTTGAAGTTTTATTTGGGCACTGTAATGATAGTGAGGTTTGCTGGTGGAAGTTTCACTCCAGACAGTGGCGGTTAATTCAATTTCGCTTTGAGATTTGTTGATTTCTTTCAAGTCGATAATATATTCGCTTGCCAATGTGTCATCAAAAACAACTCCCTTTAATACTTTGTAATTTTCGCAACTAAAAAACTTATACCCCGGATAAAGCGACAGGCATGTATTAGCGAGCCATGCTAATGCACAAGTCGTTGGTAACACCGGATGCCCGCCAATAACATGATAGAGTAAAAAGGGATTGGCCTCTAAAGTCAACTTTCGGCGGATACGGTAAGTTTGTAATTCAGGCCCTAACTCCGCTGATGGCGTTACCAGCGGACTGCCTGCTAACACTTGCACCGCTTCAGGGACGGAAGCCCTCAAGTTATCAAGCACCATCCGAGTTCCGGTTTCAATCGGTATCACTTCGATATTGCGCCGGGCAAACAGTTGCTTTAATTCAGGTGTCACCATACCGCCGTCCCATGGCCCCCAATTGAATGAAACAATATGACAAGCCGGATGCTGGTGTTTATAGTAATGGGCAAATTTATTGAGAATTTCATTAGCCATCGCATAATCCGACTGACCAATATTCCCATAAAACCCAGCAGCCGATGAAAACAGTACTAAATGCGCCAGTTGACTTGCGTCAACACATGCCAGCATTGATTGTAATCCATTGACCTTAGTTGAATAGACGCTTTCAAAATCAGCTTCCGTTTTCTTTTCAATCAATTTATCCGCCAAAACGCCGGCACCGTGAATGATACCGGTAATGGAGCCAAAATGTTCTATCTCCGCCAGTTTTTCTTGTAAAGCTACCATATCTGTAATATCCACACTGATATATTCTGCCTGTCCACCTGCTTGCCCAATAGCTTGCAGCGTTGTATCAATTTCTCGTTGAGCTAAAATGGCTTTTAACGCCTTTTGGACTTTGACGGGCTTAGGTTTTTCGCCTTGCGCTTGGATATTTTTTATAATCCGTTGTTTTAATTCCTTTTCATCCACACAACCTTGAGCGTAAGCGGGTTCAACGATGCGTTTTGTGCGCCCCAACAAAATAAATTTGCACTGAAATTCCTTCGCTAATCTGATAACACATTGCGCTGTAATTCCACGCCCGCCGCCACTGACGAGAAATACTGATTCAACATTCAACCGATTGCCATTTCCTCCTTTCCTTTCACTTATTTCCCCTTTCTCTTCACCAACTAGCGTAGTCCGTTCTTGTTGCAGATTATATCCCACTTCAGTGATCAACAAATTAGGATCATAAAGTTCAGCAATAATCAATTCAGCCGCTTGTTCTGCCTCCAGTTCAGGACTCAAATCTATAGCACGACAAAACACGTGTTCCCATTCCATGTTCAATGTTTTAGTCAAACCAAATAAACCACCACTGACTGGATTTTGAAGGGATTGATTTAATCCTAAACCCAATTCCCCATTAAAGCGAGTAACGGTGAAAAACCAACTGCGCCCATGATGTGTTGCCTCAGTCAATGATTTTTTCAGGTGTTTTGCAATCAAAAAAACTGACTTGAGAATGCTTTTTTCTGATTCGCGCCCAAGTATATTCTCTTTAACGGTTTGGCTTAGCGGATTCAAATGGACAAACGCGCCAATCTGCCCATAATTGCCCGCAATTGTCGCTAATTGTTGTTTTAAATACGCCTCGCTTAAATCAGTTAGCATTACTTGATTGATACCTGCCGGCAATGCTGAACGCTTAGCAACAGCCTGAAAATGGAGTATACTAACAATCCAACCTCGCTCATTAAGCATTTTGGCTAACGCAATCGTTGTGGAAGTCCCGTCATCTGTGAGTAAACAAACATGGTTAATAGGCCAAGTTAAATCTAAACGATCAGGTGCAGGCAGCGATTTAAGTTTGACTTGATGTTGTTGAATATTAACAATTTGCAGATTTTCAAACGTTTCATCTAAGACGGCTTGAGTTTCAACTAGTTTTTTTTTTCAGCCCTGCCCATGTATTCAACAATTTCAGCTAAGGTACGCAATTCTGCCAATTCTTCTGGATTAACGGGTGGTAAATCCGGAAATTGTTCTTGCATCGCACCGAGAATCTCTACCCGTTTAATGGAGTCAATGCCCAAATCAGCCTCCATGTCCATTTCAATTTCTAACATGTCCGCCGGATAACCAGTTTTGTCACTCACTATAGCTAACATAGATTGAGTCAAAGGGCCTAAATCAATAGCTGATGTTGCGGAGCGATCATCTTGCGAAGGCTGTGGCTCATTATTTACAACCGATGCTGGTGGCGTACTTATAGGTGTTGAAATTGGTTCCGCTACTGGCGCGATTGATGCTTCAGAACTCGAAGTAATTGGATGTGTAGAAACCGCAGGCGGTGCTGACTCCTTAATTGTTGGAGGAACAACCGGTAAAATCGGTTCCTCTGTTGCGTTGGATAACATTGGTACTGGTGTTTCTTTCTGCATGGTCGTCTCATCCGTCACCAATGCAGAAGGTAGCAACAATTGCGAAACGCTTTGCGAATATTCCACTTGGTTCTTTAAATACTGCTCATGGACGCGCTGCATTTGGGTTTGATGTTGATGAAAATACGTTATACTGCGCTCAAAACTTTCTAACATAGCAGGGGTACACTTGCCATTGGTCAGTAAAGTATATTGCTGCTGCATCAATTGAAAAAACTGCTGAGAATATTCCCCCATATTTTTCAGATATTGCTGATGAATAATGTGTATATTTTCTCCTTGAAGGGGATTTAACGGTGTTTGAGTTTGCTCTAATATGCGCTGGTGATTGTCAAGTGATTGTGTCATAGTTTGGTTATCGTTAATGATATTGGAGTCATCTGTTTCAGATTGTAAAGCGTTCTCAAAGGCCGCCTTCGTTTTGTCGCTGACGTAGTTGGCACCATTTAAACGTACTGTCAAACCCTTTTGAGTCTTAGTTTCTTTGTATTCCGGTTGATATGGATCAAGGTTGCGTAAAGGCAAGCCGGCAACCCGTAATTTGATAACAGCTTCGCGCAATTGGTGATCACTGTCTTTTTTGCTACTCGCATTCAGTGCGACTGCTAAATGGGGCTTATCTTTAAGGATATTCGTCACAAGAGCCGCCAGAATATTGCGGGGACCAAATTCAATAAAGAAATAGCCACCGGCTGCATACATATTTTCAATTTTGCGTTTAAAAGCGACCGGTTTGAGTATATGTGATGCCAACATTTTCCGAATCTCGTCCGGATTATCCGGATAAGGCTCTCCGGTGATATTAGAATAAACAGTTATTTGGGGACGATTAAAGGTAACAGCATTCAGTGCTTCTGCAAAAGGTTTTTGAGCATGTTTGACAAGCGGCGTGTGAAAAGCGGCTGACACCGGCAACAATACCGTAGAAAAATCTTGTTTGTCAAATACTTTTTTTATTTTTTCTAAGTCCGACGTGGGGCCACCCAAAACAACTTGAATATTGGAATTCCAATTAGCAATGATAATATTCGGAAATTTTTCAACAATGTCTTGGACATCATTAATATCCCCGGTGACTGCCAACATTGCCCCTGCATCGAAATTGGGATCGGACGGCGATGCCATTGCTTGCCCTCTGGCTTGGACTAGGAAAAAGTAATCTTCCTCATTTAACACTGAAGCTGTCCTGAGTGCCGTCAATTCCCCAAAACTATGCCCAGCAACAAAATCTGACTTAAACCCAGCTTGTTGGAGTATTTTGTAGAGTCCTATACTAAAAGTGCCGATAGCGGGTTGAGCATTTTCAGTTTGTTGTAACGTCGCAATTTGGGCATCTCGTTGCACTTTTTCAAAAACCGGACGAGGAAAAACGAGGTTTGAAATGGCTGATAATCCTTCTTTAAGCAGCACATTGTCCATATTAGTGTAGGCTTGACGCAGTGGAGGAAAATTAAGTGCAATTTGTCGCCCCATGTCTAAATACTGTGAGCCTTGCCCTGAAAATAGAGCCACCACTTTTCCTTTTGTATCAAAGCCGGTTTTGCGATAGTAAATGCCTTTGGGATGTTCAAAAAATTCTGCAGCTAGCCGTTTTTTCAATAAGTCAATAGTAATCTGCAACAAATCACATGTTTCACCAAGCGATTTGGCGACAAACCCCACTCTTGCAGCAGTAATTGGTATTTCTAAAGCGTGTGAAGAATCAATCAGTTGTGCAAAATGCCGCTCCCCACTGTCAGATTGTAGCTGTACCAACATTGCTCCACACCGTTCTAACAATTGCACGGGTGTTTTTGCTACCAGCAAGATTGAGGCAGGCGTATTATGTAAACGATAAGCATCAGCATGTTCAGTTTCATATTCTTCCAAAACAACATGATAATTAGTGCCACCAAAACCAAATGCACTCACCCCTGCTCGTCTTGGTGTTTCATTTTCGGCACAACGAAACCAAGGGCGAGTTTCGGTATTTAAATAAAACGGGGATTGTTCAATTTCAAATTGTGGATTGGGTTGAGTAATATTAATAGTAGGCGGTAATATCTTGTGATGTAATGCCAATACCGTTTTAATCAAACTCGCCGCACCGGCTGTCGCTTTGGTATGCCCAATCTGCGATTTTACACTACCCAGCGCAATATGTTGTTTTTTTAGACTATTTTCGCTAAACGTTGTCTTTAAAGCGGCAAATTCAGATGGGTCACCTGCAATAGTACCGGTACCATGTGCTTCAATCAAACCCACACTTGTTAGGGTAAATCCAGCATCATCGTAGGCACGACGTAACGCAAGAGATTGTCTGCATGAGCGAGGCGCGTAAATACTTTTATACTTGCCATCACTAGATGTACCAATGCCTTTTATGACGGCATAAATACGATCCCCATCTCGTCGTGCATCTTCAAGACGTTTCAACACCAACATCCCAATACCTTCACCTATCATCATCCCATCAGAATTGGCATCAAAGGGCTTCATATTTTGTTGGTTGGAAAAAGCCGGGGTTTTGCTAAAGCACATATACATGAAAATCGAATTATCAGTATCAACACCGCCAGTGATCATCATGTCACTGCGGTATTCGGTTAATTCGCTCAGTGCCATTTGGAGCGCCGCTAATGAACCGGCACAGGCGGCATCCACCACACAATTAATTCCACCCAAGTCCAAACGATTAGCAATCCGTCCAGCAATAACGTTGCCTAACATGCCCGGAAAAGAATTTTCCTCCCAGCGAACATAGCCCAATTTTATTTTTTCAATTATTTTTTGGGTTTCTTCATCACCAATTCCACTACTTTTTAGAACGCGCTCCCATAAAGGATATTGCAAACGAGATGTCAATGGCGTAATCAATTTTTGGCCGCCTCCGACACCCAAAATGACACCGGTTCGCTCCCGATGACGGTTTTCACCACCATAACCGGCATCCGTTACCGCTTGCTTGGCAACGACCAGCGATAGCAATTGGGAAACATCAGTCACCTCCAGAATATTTGGGAGCAATCCGAATTCCATTGGATTAAAATCGATATCCGGGATAAACCCGCCACGCTTACAATAAGTCTTATCGGGGGTACTTGGATCAGGATCGTAATAATCACCGATATTCCAGCGCGATGGTGGGACATCGGTAATACAGTCAATTTTATTGATAATATTTTCCCAGTATTCGCACAAATTTTTGGCTTTGGGGAAAATTCCAGCCATGCCTATGATTGCCACTGGGGTTTGTTGCAGTGAGGATTTCATTTTATGTGTTATGTTACATATAAGCATTTTCGTATTTTAACATATTGATTAAAATACATATCTGATATAATGTGATGAACAATTTTATTGCCATGAACTATAACTGCCCGGAATTTCAACAGTTCGAGCTGGCACATTGATGATATTGGGGGGATCATTATTTCCTTCCATATTGAGCTTTACTTGCGTTTTTAGGTATTTTCAAGCCGCGAAAAACATAGACAGCCCAAGCCACTAACTTAGCGGGCATGAAACGCATAATATTAACATAGAAAGTATTGACAAAGCCGGGTATAACAACCGCTTTATTTTTTAATAAGCCTTGATAACCTGCCAGAGCAACCTGTTCTGCGGTCAGAGATAAATAAGATTTTTCTTTTGTGTTACCTAAACGGGTGCGAAAATGGGTTTGCGTGGTTATCCCGGGGCATAAAATAGTTACAGTGATACCGTAATCTTTCAGCTCATTGCGAATGGCAGCCGAGAATGATAGCAGAAAAGCTTTTGAAGCGCCATAGGTGCTTTGATAGGGGACGGGCGTATAAGAATAAACAGAACCTACGTTGAGTATCTTGCCCGACCGTCGCTTGATCATAGCAGGAATAAACAATTTAGTGAGGCGTATCACCGCCAAGATATTCAGAGCTATCAGTTGTTCTTCATCATCAACAGCGGTTTCGTTGAAAGCACCCCATAAGCCCATGCCGGCATTATTGACCAATATATCAACGATGATTTTTTGATCTTCAAGGGTTTGATAAATCTGTTGCGCCGCTTGTGAGTCAGTTAAGTCCTTGACAATAACTGATACCGAAACCGCGTGTGCTTGACATTCTTTCGCCAATGCGAACAAGGCGGTTTGATTGCGGGCGATGAGTACCAAATCATAGCCCGCATGCGCAAAACATTTAGCAAGGGCGTAGCCAATACCGCTCGAAGCACCGGTGATGAGGGCTGTTTGTTTCATGTTGAAAGATTTTCAGGCAATCGGTAATCCGATCACAAAAAAAGCAATTGTTCCCAACACCGCATGAGAAACAGCAGGTCCCACAACGCTATTATGCCGGGAAAATAACCATCCCCAAAACAATGCCACTGGAAACGTCACGATGGCCATGGTCAGAGACATGAAAACATGACCAGCGCTGAATAACAGACAGGTCACGATGTTGGCCGTCAGGTTCTTGTGTTTGCCAAGGAGGTATATTTGCAAGGAAGCTTGTATGCCTCCACGCGTAATGATTTCTTCTATCGGGGCTATAAACAAGCCGTAGATTGCCATGAGGAGCAGCAATTGTCCGCTGGACGGTTCCAATGACTTCGACCAGTCAAAGACCGGAAGCCCGTGATAAGCGGGAACCCAACTCACAAGTGCGATTTTAAACAGTATCACGATAAACACAGCAAAGGCTGTGAATTTTAATGAATCCAATGCAACAAAACGCCAGTTTTTTAGCGTAATACCGTAGGTCTCAAGAGGGTATCCGCCGGTCATGATTGTGTGGACGACAAACCCCAAAAATATGATAACCAGAGGAAGCGTAACATAGGTAGAACTGGAAATTTCGGTAGAATTAACTATGCCTAGGGTGTATATGTATAAACAGGCACCCAACAGCATTTTCGTGACTACAGCCCCGAATTTTGCCCGTTTATTGATTTCCTGGTATGTTTCCATAAAGCTTTTTACCGTGGTGTCATTAATCTGGCGCAAATGTTTTCCCAGAATGGATGCCGCTTTCAATTTAATCTTGCTTTCCAGGGTATTCTCTCCTTCAGAGAGGGAGTGTAACAGGGAAAACGGGATAACGATCAATTTTGTTTCTTCCAGCGTTCGTGCCGATGCCGAGCGAATGCCGGGATCGAGCAGCAAAAGCTCCCCCACTGAATCACATGTGCGCAAAACCGTTAAACGATGCAGCTTATCACTGTCAGGTTCCTTTTTAAGAATTTCCACCGAGCCTTGGGCAATCACAAAAAAACAGTCAGCAACCTCCCCTTCCCGTATGAACATTTCCCCGGCATCGTAATGCCTCGGTTCTTCCATGACATTTGTCAAACGTATAAAATCTTCATCGCCAAGTTCATTAAACAAGGGGTTATTGCGTAGGCGGTCAGTATAATTTTCAATAATACTCATAGGTTATCTCCCAGTGATAATGTAATTATTGTGGTTATTGAAGAAAGGTCAAAATTGTACAGGTTATTTTTACTTACTGCCTAACTTCAAACCACTGTCCAACTTTTTTGTAGTGAACTCCATAGATAAAAATAACAATTAGCCCTAAAAATATAAATGTAGGCAATATTTGTAAGTAAGCCATAAAACTAAATTGTGAAAGCTCAAAATTTATTGGAACTTCTGCTTCATGTTGAACTTCCTTTTCTGAACTACGCCAGAGTTGATGGGCAAGGATAAATCATTGGGATATAATCTTGAATGGCCCTTTCAAAGATCAAAAACGTTATTGCGAATGCCGAAAACATTCTGAGGGTCAATATCTTTTTTGAGTTTTTTCAGTAACTGAATGCTTGTTTCTGAAACAGTGTCTTGCATAAAGTCTTGACGAATTTTCCCCACGCCATGATGATGAGAAATTGATCCGCCATTTTCCATAATAGCTTGTCTCAGTGCGTGTTCAATTTCACTCAGGACAACATCAGGATTGGACACCCCTTTGGTATAAACGGCAAAAGTGAAATAAAGGCAGACCCCGGTGTGATAAAGCTGGGATATACGATAGGTTAAAGCGGGCTTGCCTTGTAATTTGAATCGTTGATGTTGTTTCCGCAATTCCGATTCAACCCCCTTGCAGACGGACTTAATCCGACTCCACGGCACCGTCGTTTCAAAAGTCTCGCCAATAGTGTTAAAAGCCATCAGGCAGCTTCCTAAGTAAGCAATCGTATACGTTAACATATAGCCGCGTTGTCCGTTGACCGCGCCGGCGGGAATGCCTTGACATCGCTTGGCAAGGGCGTAAAGATTGCTTTTTTGACAGTGGATTTCCCGGGGCGAGCCTTCCATGACAATAGTGGCTGCCGCCATTTGTTCCGGGTGGAACCCTTTTATTTTCAGTAAATAAAATTTTTGGAGTTTTTCCAGTCCGGCCCGTAAACCGGTATTTTGGGGTTTGAGACTCTGCCCAAGGCGAAACTGGACATTATCGACTAAGCGGACACTCGCCGGAAGCAAGCCGCTGTGGGCTAACTGGCATAAAAATTCAACACCTTGCTCAAAGCTGGGAAAAATAAGGCTGTCATATTGTTGAACAGCCGGTTTATGATGAATTTTGATAACCGCTTTGGTAATAATCCCTAAATTGCCTTCGTTGCCAAACCAGAGATTTTGCAGTTGTATGCCCATTGATAATCGCGGAGTGGGTGCGAGTTGTTCTAGTTTGCCGCTTGGCGTGATGATCTCAATTTTTTCAACAATTCCCTCAATGTTGCCATACCGGTTTTTTTTCATGCCGCTCGCATTGGTGGCAATCCAACCGCCCAAAGTCGAGATTTCGATGCTGTCAGGCTCATGTCCGGCGGTAAATCCGCCTTGATTGAGTGCTGCCTCAAGTTCCATACCGGTAATACCCGCTTGAACGCAAGCGCGTAAATTTTCGCTGTCAATCCATTCAATCCGGTTCATGTCTCTCGTATTGACCGCCACAATCATCCGTTGTTCCAGCGAGGGCAGTTCCAGTGCGCGACTGACATTAGTGCCGCCGCCATAGGGCACCAAACAGACATCATGCTGTACCGCTGACTGAATCAGAGTTTGAACCGCCGCTTCCGAGTCAGCGTAAAACACCATATCAACTGCCCGTTCAAGGCGAGAATAGAGAACTCTATAAAGTTCTTCAAGGGTTTGCCCATGACTGTGAGATAATCTGGCTTGATTTTCAAAACTATACTGATGTGGCTTGAAGTTTTGTTCAAGGCTGCGACAAAAAGCTTCATTACGTCGTGGCGGTGCAATCGGTTTATCCAAAATTTCAACCAGCGGTTCGTCTAACTGGAGGGTGACATCCAACATTTTTTCGACAAAGGGGATAAGATAAGGCATCTTGTAGCCGCAAACATTGTAACGATTTCCGCTAAGACTCATGGAACGATCAGCATGAACTTCAAAACCGGTATCAATAAATCCCCACTTATGAGGCCATAGCGTGTTGTCCGTTTGCTGATCGGGTTGAGTGTGATTTTCAGTCATAAATAAATTTTCTCTAAAGATTTTAAAAAAATTGGTAGTCCTGAATAAAGTAGTGATTGCTCCAAAAAACCTAGCAGGTCTTCAAGACCTGCCAAGTTTGACCACTACTTTGTGCAGGACTACCAAAAATTATACCACATAAGCCGAATCCATCAACCCTAAACGGGAATAAAATCCCTTTGAAGCTGTTTGACTGCAATAGAAATTGTCTGTGTAATTTCACGGTAAATTAACTTGTTATCAATACCTGCGGCTTGTTGTTTTTGGTAGGGTTTGATGCTAACAGGTTTACCATAGACAATATGCAATCGTTGCCGTTTTGGCAGATAACGTCCTTTAGGCATAGCCTGAAACGCACCATTGATGTATACCGGCACGACAGGCACTCCCAAATTGAGCGCAATCAAACCCAATCCGTTCTTAAACGCTTGTAATTCTCCGGTTACAGAACGTGTGCCTTCGGGAAACAATAAAATAGGCGTTTCAGATGTTATCAAAGACTGGCAGCGACGTAACCCGGCTATAAAATGGCCTCGCCTATTGAAAGGGATGACATGAAAAAAACTTGAAAAAAATAACTGTTTATAAGAATTATTGGCAAAGTAATCTTTAGCGCCGAGACTGTACAGGGTTTTCTTAAACTCGCGCAAAGATAAACTTACAGCCACGGAATCCAAGTGGCTTGTATGATTGGCCGCCAACAAATAAGGTCCATCTGTCGGCAGATTTTGTGTTCCGCTACAGCTTAAGTGCAACCAATATTTGAATAACAGTCGAATACCATACCAGATTGTCTCCGCGACGGCTTTTTGCAAGAAAGCTGCGGGTTCTGTTTTATTCCGGTGCATGTAGAAAGCCTTGCTTGATAAATGTGGCACAATAAATTCCCATATAAAAACAGATAGGGAGAAGCGTCTGCAACAGCCCTCGAAAAGCGAGTATGAGAAAGTTAGGGTGGTTCATTTTTGATAGATACGGTGTCCCTGACAGGTTCTAATTGTTGGTTGACGGAAGGGAAACGGGGACATTGACAAGCTTCAATTGATTCCCGGCTGCGCGGAGGCCCGCAGTTGGAATAGTCCCATGCAATGCCTTTATATGCTCCGCATCCGTGTTCGACTAACAGCGGACAGCTAAATTGCTTGTCCTGAGAAAGCCAATAAGTTAAGCAACATTTCTTGCATGTTCCGCAAGCTCTCTCAGGAGACAATTGGATTTCTCCAGTCATAACTGTTTCGCTTTGCGGCGGAGAAAACCAATCAACTCTCCAGTATCCAGTTGTTTTGTTTTTGAAACTCATTAGCATGTGTTCCCAACAGAAGTGCATGGAACGAACATATATGAAAACAAACTCTCTGACTGGATAGGCTTTCCCCTTATGACGATACAAAAGCCACCATGCCCACAGTGGATTGACAAACATGGCAATATCGACACCTAACAGTATCCTGACAACAACTGGCGGCAGTTTTCTTATCTGCCGGGCTGAATGGCTGACCATTTTTTTGTGCAGGCTATCCAATTGAGCGAAAAATTTACGGCCTACGGCTATCTTCTTCTTATCTTTTTTCATATATGACTCATTATGTCTTTCTTCCCGGATAACACCGGCTCTATCTGCTCTAAGTTAGGCACCCTGTCTGCTTGGGACAGCAACTCGGCGTAGGAACCCAGTATTCTCTCATATTCCTTGTGGTAGAATTCCGGCAGCACTTCCGATTCCCCCTCATGAAACGCCCGGAACCGCGAATTTGAACGCAACAGCTCGAGTATCTTCCGGTAGCCATTGTTGACTCTTTTTGCGTTGATTGTCCGGGCTTGGTAGAGGATCTTGAGTGTCCAACTTTTTGAGGCACTTTTCATTCGCCGTTTTAGCAGGCTGTTGGATACGCTAAAGGAGGTCACGTCGATAATCTTCTCGTAGTAGGTTACGGGGTCGTAGTTTTTCAACGTACTTACAACGTAAGGCATAAAAAAAGCGAGAGGCATCGCTTTCAGAATCCGGTTGTTGGCCAAATGTTGTTTGTACAACGGAGTGCCCCCGAGCGGAATCGGGATATTAAGGCTTGGCCAGACAAAGGGTGTGTGATCCATGAAGTTCTTGGTCAAACTGAACGGCTCATCCCCCATGTCGGTATCCAGACCAAAAATGAAGCCGGCTTGTATGTAGGGCACGGACTCAGAGAGAAGCCGGAAGTGTTCCACAATTTGCCTGACTTTTTCCAAGCCTGTATTCCGCCCAGTCCCCGACTTGCCTGAGTAATCCATCCAAGACTCGACTCCATGCACGCTGCCGACGCAATTGGTTTCCTTCAAGCGTTTTATTCTTGACTTGCGCAGGACACCCAATGAACACTCCATTACATAAGGAACACGCGACTCCCGCGGAACAGCCTCAAGTATATCAAACACCGGGTCAAATTTGATGCCAAAGTTGGGATCATGGAACCCTATCCTAGTACCGGGAAAGTTTTTGGTAAGATAGCGAATATCCGCCGCGAGACGGTCAGTGGACAGGAGGCGGTATGGGGTGTCCCAATCAGTACAAAAGTCGCACGTATGGGGACAGCCCATACTTGCCAACATCGGGATCATGGTGCTGAAAATGGGCCGCTTACCCTGAAAAAAGGCTGAAGCTCGAATCTCCGGCATGCGTTCCTCGACAGTGGGCAGGTCATCGAAAGGCTTGGCACTGGAGATAAAACTGCCCGGATCAAAGTGTCCTGCAAGAATATCTACAATGAGAGCTTTGTCGCACTCCTTTACAACCAAATCAAAAAAACGCAAGCAATCCGCTGGGAATGATTTTGCGTGGGGCCCCCCAATAACGGTTCGAATACAGGCCTTGCGGTAGAACTTTGCAAGGGCATAAGCGATAGGACTGGTTGGCGTGTAACACGCGATAAAAATAATGTCCAGATCCGGCGGGAGCATCCGGTGAGCATCACCGACACCGTAATAGCACGCATAAAACGTCTCGTGACCTAGTTGGCGGCACCAAACTGAGATAGCTTGCGGTGTGACACTCGCGGATTGCTTGGTTATGAGCAAGTGGTAAATTGTATCCAGCCAACGCTGAGACGGCAATGCCAATATTTCAATGATTCCTACTCTCATTTGCTTTCTCTCATTTATTTTAATAAATCTCAATTAAAGCCCTTAGGTATAATGCCATACCTGTCGCAACAATTTAGTGGGAGCACTCTCTTTCGAGAATTGTCTCTGCTATGATTTAAACACAAATACAGAAAGAAATAGCATTATTCCCTGTTTTGGAAGGCACCCTTCATATTCACGCAAAAATAGTGAACAGTTGTTTCGGGAAATCCGTTTCACTCCATTCCCGAAATAACTGTCAACCTCTTTTGAAGGGTGCCTTTTGGAGGCACCCTTCATATTCCTATAAAAGTAGTGAACAGTTTGCGGAAAAAAAACCATCGCGCAGGACAAAATAACAGAAGTAAAAGACTATTTTTAGCTCTGTTAGAAACAAAAGTCAAATTAAAGAAAGAAAAGCTCAGGTATTTGGTAGAGCAAGAACATCGAACAAAGATTCAGTCCAATGCTTGCCTAACTTAGTATCATTGAGTATTTCAATGGGAGCTCTTCCTTTACGTTTACCACTCTTATAAGGTCTGTGATTATGAAAAAACATAATAAGATTAAGTGCTTCTTGAGTTATTTGGCCTTTACAACTATTTAAGTAGGGACGTATCGAAGAGTTAACCATTTCAATTAGCGAGGAAGAGCGTACCATTTCGTCTAGTGAATCAAATACTTGTTTAATGACGGCAGTGGCTTGACTACCAAGAAATGTTTCGGCATAATTTATCCAAAATTTGGATTCAGCTTGATGATAATGTTTTGAGTCTCCCTTTGTTTGATTACTAAGATGGTGGTGCTGCCAAGCTATGCATAGAGCATTCAAAATATCTTCATCAATCTGGGTTGATAGTTCTTGATAAACTTCCTCAACTTGATGATAACACAAGATTATATCATCAATATGGTTGCCTTTAAGACTCAGTTTCTTTACTGATTTGTTCGTCTTCTATTTCCTCTAGCCATCCTATGATCGTCAAAATATTATCTTTGACAGTTTGTTTATCATTAGGGTGGCCAAAGTTAGTAAAAAAATATAACGAAGGAATCAGCAATAGTAAAGCAGCTTCAACTTGTTCATATAACTCTATTTTTTCCAAACATACTTGGGCTGCTTGTTCATATTGCTCACGGCGTTTTTTAATATTAGACTCTGAACGAGCATTATTAAGTTTACACAAACGGTCGTGTTCGTAAGTAATAGTAGCATCAGCTTGTTTTTCAAACTTTTTAAGGAGTTTAAATAGTCCACTAAATTCATGGTCTGAATACCAAGGTAATTCCGAATGTTCTGCTTTAAAACCACTAACGATACCTTCACCTCGGTAACGATCTAATGCTTTTGCAATAAATTGATTTAGCTCAAGTTCTTCGTAGTGATTTCGCCAAGTGGTAGCTGAACGGTTCGGAGCCAATTCAATTTTTAAAATGGCCGTACTTCTAGGATCTATCGTAACTAAAATAGGGGAACCTAAAGCGAAAATTTCATCACTTAGAAAAATGACCAAATATTTTCCATCAGTGGATAATGTGGGTGATAAAGCTCCACCATAATTTTTTAGAAGTACGCTTTAATACCTTCTGAACTATGAGGATAATTCAACGTTTTGAGTATTTCTGAAATACTAGAAATGGAGCATTTACCTTCTAATCGCAATAGAACTATTAATGAATTAACATCCATTTGATTAGGGTTTATCTCACGAGTTCCTACGCTCAACATTTCTATTAAGCAAAACATGTATAATCCCATTAGTTGATATCGATCCGTCCTTGATATATTATAATTGGAGAGCCAATTTTGTCATGGCACCATAAGTTCCTTTACCTTGAATGAAAGCTTCGATTATTTCTGCTCTTGTTTGGGTATCTAAATCTTTGCGTCTCGCAAATTTCATTTGGGTTTCCTTTTCTTTAATAGTTATTTACATTTGATCATAGTGAAGTTTTTTTGTCAAGTTTTATTTAATCAAGACTGTAAACTGGTAAATGAAGGGTGCCTATTTTTAAACTCAATACGTTAATTCTAAAATCTGAACCCCGAAACTTGAGTAATTAATATCTCGCATTTCACAATTAAGTCCGGTATTCTGCATTGATACGGATGTAATCGTGAGATAAATCGCAAGTATAAACGGTTGTTCTTTTATAACCGCGCCCTAACAGTACTCGAACGTGGATTTCTGGTTTCCGCATAACTTCTTGTCCCTGCTCATCTGTGTAGCTTTCTGCCATACTGCCATTTCGCACAATGCACAAATCGTCAAAGTAAATTTGTACCGTATTGATATCAATATTTTCTACCCCTGCCCTGCCCACTGCGGCTAAAATACGTCCCCAATTGGCATCACTAGCAAAAAAAGCAGTTTTGACTAATGGGGAATGGGCAATGGTATAAGCTACCTCAAGACACTCTTGCTCTGAGGCTCCTTGTTCAACCTCAATGGTAATAAATTTGGTAGCCCCTTCAGCATCACGTACTATCGCCACTGCCAACTGCTGGCAAACATCTGTTATCGTTGCAGAAAAATTGGCTAATGCGAGATTACCGGTGTTGTTATCAATAGACAAACTTCCTTGCCCGGTAGCAACAAAGACACAAGCATCATTGGTAGAAGTATCACCATCAACACTTATACGATTAAAGCTTTCATCCATAGCCTGCTTAAGACAAGTCTGTAAAACTGACGCTTGAACTTTGGCATCAGTAGCGATAAATGCCAGCATCGTTGCCATATCAGGCTTAATCATCCCCGCGCCCTTAGCAATTGCGGTTACCGTGACGAGCCTATCATCAATAACCACTTGCTTGGAAACCGCTTTTGGCACCGTATCAGTGGTCATAATGGCATGAGCCGCTTTATCCCAGCCTTGATCATTAAGAGCCGCTAATGCCGTGGGTATTGCCACCCGGATTTTTTCCACCGGCAAAGGTGCGCCAATCACGCCGGTAGAAAATGGCAATACTTCATTATCAGCACAACCGGTTAATTGCGCCACTGCTTCACAACAAGATTTCGCATCCCGTAAACTACG
>Ga0233404_10000069_pt1 | contig 22576 bp, 21 predicted proteins | sample Na_oxic_2_MG_FD_179861 | JGI IMG/M metagenome (GOLD analysis project Ga0233404, IMG submission 179861) | Seawater microbial communities from Saanich Inlet, British Columbia, Canada - Na_oxic_2_MG | ecosystem: Environmental > Aquatic > Marine > Inlet | place: Canada: British Columbia | collected...
TACTATTATAGTTAGTCTTATTAGCATCCTGTTCACTAGCAGCGTCAGCTTGTGCTATAGGCATTGCCGCACCTATGATAGCATTAAATAAACTATCACGACCTACCGAAGAAGCATTGATACCTCGACTAGCTAATGATTGTTCTACCTGAGTAACCGCAGGTCTTGCCCATAAAGGTACATTCCCACTTTCCATCTCACTAATCAATCCATTCATGTGAGAAGCTACACTAGACGCTTGCATAGGCTCCACGTCTCTGAGCTTTTCTAAAGACTGTCCTATCTCAGAAAGAGGGATAAGAGAAGCTTCAAAATCTCTAGCTACTACTTCCTGAGCTGCCTGTACAGCCGCATGTTCGTTAGCAGATACTGAACTACCCTGAGACACCTCTGCTAAATAAGCTTGAGCACTAGAAGCGTCTGAGAAAGTTGTATCACTATACGCAGCTTCTCCTTGGCTCGCAACAGAAGCATCAGTTGCCGCAGAGGTACCAGCGACCGCTTGAGACGCAGGGTCTGCTACGATTCGTGAGGCTTCAACGGGATTAGCTTGTAAATGAGACTTAAGCACAGGCTCACCAGTCAAAGGATCTACCCTAGGACGTTTAGCTTGATTACCTTGGAGATCGGTATACTCCTCCATCTCATAAATCTCTTCGCTAATATGAGTGTTCATTAGGTTACGGTCTTGTAGGTAATCTAAAGGTCTATCAGCAATACCTTTCTGAACTTCCTGTCCATCAGCAATCTGTTTCTTAAGAGCCGCTTCCTCTAAAGCTTCTTGCTCTTGTTGCTTTTGTATATTAGCGGATTGTAAGACTTGGGTTTGCTGCTGCGCTTGCTGAACCTGAGATTCAATTGTAGAACTTCCTGTGCCTCCCCACATTGCTGAGGGAACATTAGCTTCCTTCACAGCACTAGGGTTGTAAGGAGTAGCTATAGGTTCCTCGGGAATCACTTGAGGATAAGGTGTAGACCACGCACTAGCGTCTTCAACCTGCACGTACGGGTTCTTAGTGCTTGATGTACGTAGAGGTTGTGAAGGAGGAGCTACTCCCTGAACCATCGACCCTTGAGATAAAGGGCGCATAGGTTCCTGTGAACCATTGTTATTATATCGTGTAGTTGGCATTGTGCCCTCCATAATTAGCTATTGATTAAGTTTGGTCTACTCTAAAGTTAACTGTATCAGATACTGAGTCTGAAGTAGCTGACCTTTTCCGTATTGTTATTGTAAAATTACCAAATTTGTCCCCTCCTGTCTGTCCTCCAGAACTAACCCCGAAAAATCTGTCTTCTGATAGTGTAAACCAAGTATCTGCAAGGCTAGCGTCGCCTAAATTGTCACCATAATTGTATTGGCACTTTACTTCGTAGTCTGATGCAGTCCCAGAACTCTGTAACCAAGTTTGAGTTGTACCACCACTACCTGCAACAGTTATAGTTTTATTAGTGTTTATCTGTAGCCCTGAGGATGTACCTGAGTTACCTGTCCAAGTGTTAGAGATAGTGTTGTAACTAAAGGCTACTAGTAGAGTCTTAGTCTTACCGCGTAGGTCATTCATGCTTATCTGTCCTGAGGATTTACCAGCAAGACCCCTAACGTCTGAGTCATTAAGTGAAGTTGTTCCACTAATACCTAACTCATTCCTAACGTCATTTATGCTTATAGTTCCTGTAGGTGTAGTCATTTAAAATCCTCCTGTTTGAGTAAAAGTAACACTAAGGACTTCATGACCCGTCTTCCTCTAGGCGCTCTACTTTAGCATTCAACTCTTTAATAGCTTCGATAAATAAAGCAGCTAAATTACCGTAGGCTACTTTTAAAAACCCCAACTCATCTACCTCGACAGCTTCAGGGGCTACTTGTTGTATCTCCTGTGCGCTTACACCCATTTGTCTTTCATATTCACCGTCTACTCGGTCATAGGTGTAACCCGAGATACTTAAAACCTTAGCTAATGCATCAGGAATTTTCTTAAGGTCATGCTTCAAACGTTCATCTGAGTAAGCTGTAATATTACCCGTGCTGGTTATAGAGGTCGCTCCAGTTAACGCACCAGCCATAGTTAATGCCTTACAGTTCCAAGACGTAGCAGTAGAACCTCCAGCAGGAGCCGCACCTACATTAGCTGCAGTCAGGTCTCTAGTACTAACACTAGCGTTGGCATCTGTTACGTGACCTAAGGTATCCGTAGTAACATTAAAATCTAAATCAGATATAACAGTAGCCCCTGTCAAAGCTGAGGTATCCACAGACAGATCATCCCCAGGATGCGTAGGGTGAGAGTAAGCATTAGCTCCTGTAGCTATTCCTGATAACTTAGTCTTTAAAGCAGTAGTAAAGTTTTTCTCAGTTAACCCTCCGTCACCTACAGCATACGTGGTATTCACGTAGTTGTTTGCATTGATATTATTACTACCTTGGTTAACCGTCCAGTCGAGATGCTCTAAGGCTGAAACGCCAAGAAGGTTATTATGGTTTATAATACTCTCTAAATCCCCAGCTGACTGGTTACCTGTGGCACCTGCTTCCACACTATTTAACTTAGCTAATAAGGTATCAGTAAAGTTATTAGTATTAGAGTTAGACTCATAGGCAGCTTTAATTTCACTCGCAGTCTGATCCGCAGAAGCATCTGCAGGTAAGTTAGTTAGTTTATTCTTAAATGCATCAGTAAAGTTATTAGTATTAGAGTTAGACTCATAAGCCACCTTGATTTCACTAGATGATTGATTACCTGTGGCTCCTGACTCAATCCCATTTAACTTAGTGTTTAAAGCATTAGTAAACGCATTGGTGTCTGAGTTAGACTCATAGGCAGCTTTAATTTCACTAGGAGTCTGATCAGCAGAAGCATTCGAAGGAATAGAATTCAACTTGTTCTTTAGTGAATCAGTAAAGTTATTAGTGTTGGAGTTAGACTCATAGGCAGCTTTAATTTCACTAGCTGACTGGTTACCCGTGGCACCTACTTCAATACCATTTAACTTAGTGCTTAAAGCATTAGTAAAAGCATTGGTGTCAGGGTTGGATTCATAAGCTACCTTAAGTTCACTGGGAGTCTGATCCGCAGTAGCTCCCTCTTCTACGGTCTCTAATTTAGTTGACTCAGTTAAGATATCAACACCATTAATAATAGGATTTCCTCCAATATCCTTAGTGATAATAAGAACATTAGGGGTATCTCCAATATCGGTAGTAACATTATCTAGTCCTGTGACTACCTGAGTACCTGTACTAACATTTTTAATTAAGGGAACATATGCGCCCTCTCCCTCTAACCCTGAGTGAGAATGCCCACCAGCAGAAGCCATTGCTGATACTATTTGGTTAAACTCGTTGTTTAGTTTATCCGCATCCGCTGGCTTATTATTTTGTATATCATCAGCTTCTTGTCGTACGTAGCCTGTCATTATATTCTCCCATTTGCAATTAATTCATAAATAAAACTCTGTAGCTCAAAAGGAAAGTCCTGCTCTCCGTCACGGCTATATAAACGTAAGGCTACGGTATGTCCTGAGCCCTCAGTATGTAGTGGACGGTCAGGAGCCCCTATAGCCCCAAATGATTCTGTACCGTAATCAAAATCACCCCAAAGAATACCTTTTGATAACTGAGGAAGTAAGTAAGGAAACGGTTGAGCCACATCAGTTCTAAGGTAGTCGTACCTAAGCTCTAACACAGGTTGTGTCGAGCCTTCTGCAGCAACACTCAGCCCGACTGTATGGATGTTCTTGCGTACTCCTATGTCTCCTAGGTCAGAGTAAGGACCCTCATAAGTATACTTCACAGGTGTCCCGTTGAACGTAGGGTACCCTTGTTCCCCTTGGTATATTTTTTCTTGGAAGTCAGTATGATATATAACATCTACATTCTGGTAAGTCCCTAAGGAAATAGCAGACACAGGAAATGCTTTGATAGTACTGAAACTCCACGTTGGTTGCCCTGACTGTGGGTTAATAATTAAAGAACATATAATCCCATCTTGCTTTGTTTCCAAAGGTGTCGAAGGATTACTATAGAACAGTCGGTATTGAGACTTATCTCTAATAACTACCGAGTTCAACTCAACCGTCCCTACTCTACCTATTATATCTTTAAGTAAAGGTTGTATTTTACCAGAGATAGTACCTAACTCCACATCATCAATACGCTCAGTTGCTGCTACAGTACGTAATCCATCTCTAGCTAAGTATATAATATTACCTGCGACCTCTTGTATAGTAGCACCATCTATACATCCCATGTTCCTAGTAACAGGAGCTACCACAGGCTGTCCTTCAGCCATTCCTTGTACTTTCCAGATACTAGAATCACAAAAGACGTACAGGACTTCCCTGAAGGATTTCAACCCTACAATCTTATCCCCAAAATCTATGAAGCCTGAAGTAGCCCCATCGAACTTTTCCCTAGGAGTCTTAGGTAGTTCTTCTACTCTGACATCACTCTCCACCAAGGAGCTATAGTATATACTAGAAGCATTAGAATCCATACCTGCGATAACATATTGCCTTTTAAAGAGTTCACTATAAGAAGCTCCTCTAAGGGCATTCTCAAGGCTTATTACTCTAGAAGTAAATGTAAAAGGAAGTACATCTCCTTCAATAAGAATAAACACAGGGTTACTGGTACCATCAGTGACGAGTACCTCTGTGCTACTCCCGTTCTCTAGGGATTGAAAAGTACATCTTCTTGAGGTCTCACTTAAGTCCGATGATACTAAAGTCCATGTAAGAGCATCAATAGAATGGTATAGGCTATCATTCCTAGCAAGAAGAAGACCTTTCTCGGGTATAACATATAATCCCCTAACCCTCCCAATTCCAGGAAGAGTGCCTCGTTCCTCATACCCGTCTATTCTTCGGTATCCTCCGTCCGTAGAACACTCAAAGTTATCTAAGATTGTAGCAACTCCAGGCTGCTGTAGTAACTCTTGTACGTTTGAACTTAAATCCAAACCTCCGCGACAAGAGACAGTTACAGACTGTAGCATTAGATAGCTTTAATCCTTACAAACTTGTTATCAAGTAACCGAGCCTTCATTAGGTCTAACCCTGTCTCATAATCACTACGAGCAAATCCTGCTTGCTGTGGGTTCTCACGGAAAAGCCACAGGTAATACCTAGCACGGCTTATTAATACTGTGATATACTCTAGAGGGAAGGGTATGAGATCATCCGCTAACGTAAGAAACAGAGGCGACTTCCATGCGTCATATTGAACACTGTACTGCTTATCAGGTTTAGGTGATAGTCCTATAGTGGTTTTATCAGGATACATAAAGACAAACTCAGGAAGTCCTTTAGATCCTTTCTCTTTAAAGTCCTCGTCTCGGTACTTCCTCGTCCATTCTTCATAACTAATATAAGTAAGACCAGTAGACACCTTACGAGCCGTAGAGTCATTAAGTAACAAGTCCTTATCTGTTATGTAAAATGTAGTCCAGTCTACTTGGTTGTACAAAGGATCCAAAGGAAACGACTGTTGTCCTAGGGTTACATTAGTAACGGTGTTATGCACAGGTGTGCTTGATTTATCCTTTAACCAAGGCCACTCCCTAGAGCTATTTACAATATCTAAGTAAGCGCGGTTAATAGCCTGTTTAGCAAACTGCTGTAGTCCTCGGGTTGTTATAAAATCCTGAGCCACAATAGGAACTTCATTTATTTCCCTTAGAGCCATGTTGGTAACTTCTAAATAAGTTAAAGTCATTTCTTCCTCCAAATAAAACCCAAGGTCCCTTGGGCTCTAGTATTAATTAAATTTAGCTTCTAGCTTAGCTAACCTAGCTTCTAAGTCGTCATTACGTTTTCGCTCTTTTTCTAACTGGGCTTTAAGTTCCTTAGTGCCTTCTATAAGAAGAGCTGTAATGTTACCATAGGCAACTGCATAATGATCTTCCTCAGTACCTGTGACTACTTCAGGTAACACCTCAAGCAACTCCTGAGCAATCACACCTGCTTGTCTTGGTACATCAATATCGACCCGATCAAATGTATAACCATTGATTTTGTCTATTTTATCTAAAGCATTATCAATTTTCTCTATGTTAGTCTTAACCCGTTTGTCAGAGTAAGCCGTAATGTTACCTGTGGACCAAATGCCTGTATGTCCGATAGCACCCCGTACTGCATTCTGAGAAGCAACGTATATCCCTTCCCCTGCACTACTGTTATAGCCTTGAGCAGTAAGTCCAGAGCGTAGCCACATTAAACAGTAGGTTCCTTTAGTATAACTAGTTCCTGCGTGACCTCCGTCATAACCAGTGCCCATGCTCCAAATATTAGCTCCCCATGCACCACCTGAACCATTAGAGTTCCCGTATCCTCCATGGATACCGTAGTCCGCTTCGTGGGTAGAAGTCGACTTTGTAGCAGTTGATGCGTTTCCGCTAAGGCTACCTGAGAACGTAGGTGCCGTAACCGTTCCTGGGAAAGTGCTAGATCCATTGGCTGCACATATAATCGCAGTTTTCCTACCTGCCCAACCGCTTGCCCAGTTATCAGGAGAACTAGTTACACTTAAACCATTCTCAGCATTTACATAAACCTGCTCAGCTGCCTGGCCTGTTGCGTAATCTTTTGATTCTCCTGCGTTCAACACAAGCTGCGTACCTGATTTACATGAGACTGTATCTACTACTAAACTACCAGTAATAACAACACCACTTGAACTAGCTGTTAATATAGACGTACCCGTAGTATCACTGTTAGAGTGTCTGTCTATTGAGAACACACCATCACCACCTGTGCTGTTTCTCCAACCGTTAAGAGTCCATCCGTAGTTATCCACAGTAGATGTACTTAAAGCTATTGAAGTCCTACCTGTGGTATCAGTAGTAGCACTAGGTAACAGTTTAAGAGCCGCTCCCGAAAAGCTTTTACTGGTAGACTGAGGTTTCTTAAGAGTTAACTGCCCATTAGGATTCCATCCCCATGCATTCGCAGTAATAGTACTCCCTCTATATCGTATAGTACTTCCTGTGGCGTCACCTAAGTAAGTGTTAGTTGCGTACAAGTAGGTATTAGCTACCCCTGTCTGTATGTAAAAATCACCACCTGTGTAAGCAACACGGTTAGTTGAGTCCTCGAAAAAGTAACCACCAGACCCATCAGAATCATTTATGTACAACTTCTTAATAGTCATAGACCCATCGCTAGGTCGTATTCTAACATCAGTAGTTGTGTATATAGTATCTCCTGAGTTCCATAGGGCACCATACCAACTAGTACTTGTGCTGGTATTCACATCAACCGTATCAGCCCACGTAGCTGTAGCAGCATTACCAGTTATACTCGTTTGAGGGTTAGCAGTATTGTAGTTACGAGTCCAGCCTGGAGAGTATGTAGGACCGTGATCCCTATATTCCCATGTTGCCTTAGGGAGACCTTGGGTTGCCGCTGGAGCAGCCGTGACTCTTACCATATAGGTAGAACCATCAGAAACTACTTCGATAGTCACCCCCGCTAAGTCAATAGTCCCACATCCTGTATCCGTTACAGAACCATGTCCTGCGTAGCTCCAACTACTTTTGCTTATGGTATAACCTGATGTTGTTAATCTACTCCCGAGTCTAGCTAAGAATTGTGCAGTTGTAGTCTCGCTTTCGAGTCCTGACATTGAGACTAGGTTTACTTTACCAGCGCCCCCTGATACACTAATACCCCAAGTCCCAGAAGCACCTGAGCCTGTAGTTGATGGGGAATCTAACCAACCCCGTACTGCTGAGGGGTCGCTACAGTATCTCGTGTAGTTGTCAGTTGTGTTGTTAGTTCTGAATGCTAGAGCACCATTAATAGTTGTCTGGTTAGCATACTCAGACCGTAACAGGCGGCATTGTATATCACCACTGCCATTACGTCCTACCACCGTACTAGCTTGATTTGAGTCAGCTAAATTACGACCATCTAACCTATCTGCGTCATTAGCGTAATCAGCAGTAGCGGCATCGATACCCATTGCATCTATATTAGATTTACCGAAGTTCCCTGCATGCCAAACATCATGAAGAGTAGTTCCTGTCTTTACTTGTGCACCATTTAGATTAGAGCCTACGTCAAAAACAAGAGACATCGAAGGTTGGTCGCCAGAGAATACAAAAGCATTACCTGAACCATAACATTCCGCGTCCGCATGATAATAAGTTAAGAATCCATTTTCAGTGGCGTTACTTTTATCTGAAAACTGAATACCTGAACCACCAGTGTCAATTGTTTTGCCTATGAAAAGAGGATATGCACTATTGCTCTTAAAGGAATTAGAGCCGATGAAGTCATTATCCTCATCAAGGTAAGGTAGGTTTAAGTACTCATTCTGGGTTAGATGCCAGTGACCGTTTATAGTATCGCCACCTAAAATGTCTTCTAATTGTTCATGTTGAGTAACACCGCCTCCACCTGAGCCTCCTGAGCCTCCAAACGCAATAACATCCCAATCAGGGCTAATTATAGCAGTATCTAATCTAAGGTCTACACCTCTAGCAGTGTCGTCTGATATAATATCCCCATAGTTACCATCCGCAATATAAAGACCTGATACACGTCCATCACCTAGCCAATGGTCTACATCAGAAGCCACAGGAATAGGAGAAGCATCCACTGTTTCAAAGGTAAAGTCTTGAACTCCCTCAGGAGTCCCTTGAGCACCTGGAGCTATACCCAGAGTAACCCATGCTCCTGAATCTGTTACTGATTGAATAGTCCATTGTTTACCTGCTCCGTTGATCTTATCACCAACAGATAATGGGGAGAGAGTACCACTCTGAGAAGTTTTATGTATATATAAAGTATCTACGGTATCCGTAGGATGTACTAACTGACCTGAAGCAGGAGCTGTGAATACATCAGGGGTAACATAGTCATAATCTAAGCTAAACAATGTAGGAGTAGAATCTGGAGAACTTACATGTGCTACTACATCTAACGTTGTACCTACAGGGATAACCCTAGGGGTTATAGGGATCTCTAACCAGTCCGTAGAGTCAGCAGTCGTAGTATATAATAACTCAAACCCAGCATCGTTTAAAGGGTCTGTGATTAAGTAGATCTCGTATTTATTTCCTTCAACCAAGTTAACACGAACGCCTTCTAAGTAAGCACCTAGGTCAAACTCGTATCTATTACCAAACCAAACATACTTAGCAGTTACATTAGATGTACTTAAAGTTCCATCATAATAGTAAAAAGGCGAACCGCTAGGTACAGGTGCAGGTCTATCAGAGGTAGGCTTGTTACTTATCATTGTCCAAGGAGGATCTACTACAACATGATTGGGAGGATAGAAACCTCCAACCCATTGACCTCCCCAGATCATATCCTTGCCTATTCCTCCTTTACCTATAAAATCCTCATCTATTTCCCACTTCATCACTGACCCTCACTATTTATGTTAACTACTAGTTTATCCGCTAAATCAGCATCCACTACGATATCATCTAAGCTAGCCAACATTAGTTCCCTTAGTATCACAGGGCGGTCATATATAATTAAAGGAGAACTAAGTAAGTCTTTATCCGCATGAACAATGGAACTTGAGTTACCTGCTTTAACATGATAAATACGCATGGTTACTGGGGTATTATCTACACTAGAAAATGAAATACTAATCTTTTCCGTGCTACCGTGTTTTGCAGTATAGATTAAATTAGAACCTGCGGAACACAATACCGCTGCCTTTTGTCCTTTATTAGACATTACATTCCTCCTTATAAGAAAAAGGGACCCAAAGTAAACCTTGGATCCCTTTGGGTTCTACGAGATTAATCCTACTGTGCGTACTTGATGTATGCTACAGCTAAAGATTCACTACGTATGATAGCACGACCGTATACATGCAAACCACGTACTTTATCAGCAAAGCTGTTGTTAGCGCGAAGCTTCTCAACTTTATCGATAGAGCTAACAGTTGCAACAGCAGACATGTGACCTGCTAGTACTACATCACCTGAACCACCATCAGCGTCATCACCACCAACAACGATGTTATCTACACCAGTAGTACCGTCATCATCAGGTTGCTCTAGAGTTGAACCTGAAGTATCTATGATAAACTTAGGTGCGTTGTTGGTTTTGTAGATAGAGAAACCACGAAGCTTACCGCTCATAGCTAAACCATTTTTCAAACCACCTTCACCTTGGTTGTAATCAGTAGATAGTAACTTACTATCAGTGCGAGCTAATGACTCCATGAACTTAGGAGAAACAACTACATAACGACCTTCTTCAGGAACCTCGGCTTCATCTAGTTTTAACGCTAGTAAAGATAAAAGGTTTAAAGGATCTGTTTGACCAATACCGTGACCGATAGTGATAACATTACCTGTTTCCTGAGCAGACGCATGATCAACAGCATCACCTACGATGTTATCTGCTTGAGCGCCCTGAGACATAAAGCTTAATACTTCACGGTCATAAGAGTTCTTAAGCGCGTAAGCACCTGAGCTAGTTGCTAATGATTCCCAATTTACATGTGATAACTTCTCTTCGATGTCATCTACTTTAAATGCGAAATGGTTAGCTTTGTTGATCTCAATAGTGATTTCATTATCTTCTAAAGCCTCTTCGGTTACCTCTGTACCACGAGTATATGGTAACACAGTTAACACAGGCTCAAGCATGATCTTCACACTATCACCGAATGACGCTAGTTCACCAAAGTAATCGTTGTTAGTAATACCTTCGACTACTGATGCAGTACGGAAGAACTTAAGTACCTTCTGTGAGAAGATAGTAGGTGAGAAAGCACCTGATGGAGAGTTAGCACCAAAGTTGGTTGTGCTGGTACCGTTAAAATATGACATTATTATTTACCTCTTTATTTATTGACCTATAAGAATTCGGCCTTCCCTTTGAGCTAAACTAATAGTATCTTCCCATTTAATAAAGTCCGATGGGGACATCTGTTGTATTTCAGATTCCTTCCATAACTTCGCTGGGTGATTCCTACTGTCAGTTTCTGTGGCACCACTTGAATTTGTGATTACCGCAGCATGAGCTTCGGGAGCCTTAGTTTGTTTTTGACCTGACTCGTACTTATAAAGACTGAGAGCTTTTATAGCTAATTCAGGATTATCAGGATTGTTCCAGATCCAATCTTTAACGGTTGATGATTGCGCAGAGGTCCATTCAGAAAACCCGTCAGAATTAACAATCTGCTCAAAGTCTGGATGGGCTTCTCTAATAGTAAGCATCATTTTGTCTTGTTTGGTATCTAGTAAATCATTCTGCACAGTAGCCATCTTCTGATCATACCCTTGCATTTGAGCTTGGGAAATCTCGGTAGCCATGTGTTGAATTACTGAGTACATCTCGGGATTAGCTGACTTGAAGGTCTCCATTTCTTCTGGAGTTCTCGGAGCTTGTACCTTTGGTACTCCTTGTTCTTTTAAGGCTTTCACTTCATTTGTTAGCTCGTTTATCTTACGAGAGTTAAATGATTGTAAGTCTTTATAACGTTTTTCCCAATCGTGGACTGGTTGCTCACTAGGCGCGTCCCCTACTTGGCCTTGTTCGGGTGCTGAACCTGCAGTTACGGTAGTCTGAGTTGAGTTACCAGGCTGGTTTAGTAAACTACGTTGTGTTGTTTGAGTCATTTGTTTCTCCTTGCTAGGTCAATTCTTTGGGTACACAGAGGATCCTTAGACATCGAGTTCTAGTTTTATGTTAAAGAACAGAGGTTACCGCTTGGCTCTCTGTTCCAGTTTAAGTTGAGATGGTAATCCAGATAATTTATTAAGAGCAGCTAACTCCCCTTGTATCTTTTTTAAATCCATCTCGGAACATGTTTGTAATCTTGTAACCAAAGCCTCTTTTTCAACCGCCACGTAACTAGAAATTATCTCCCAGTTAGACGGATTGGTTATCAAAGGCTTCATTCTAGACGCTTGGGACTTGTCCATTAACACCTCCCTCGTTACCTGCACCTTCAGTATTCGCAGTAGCATTAGAAGTAGCTGGATCTCCTGTCTGAGGAGGACCTCCTGCGGAAGAACCTACGCCTCCTGCCATGCCTATGATCTCAGCGTATATTTTAGCTTCATCCATATCGTTAATAACTTCATTAGGGTCTAGATCCATACCTTTAACTAGTTCTCTAATTAAGTAAGGTAACTTGACCATAGGTGCTAATGCAGGGTTCTGAGATAGCTGTAGTAACGTCTGGATACGCTGGACTTTAATCTCTTGTTTAGTATAAGACCGAATACCTGTAGCAACACATTCAAAGTCACCTGCTGGTATATTGTCCGAGTTAAATTGATTATTCCAGTAGAACAACATAAGACCTAAAGGTTGTAGTAAGTCATCATCCATATTACGGATTACTGTTTTTATGTTGAGACTAGCGTTCTCTAGTATCATATTGAGACCTGAAGAAGTACGACCTACACCAGTAACTCCTGTTTGTCCATGGGATACTGAAGGGATACCTGTGGCTTCATCAGCCTGTCTACGGAAAGTCTCCATCATCTGAAGGTTCTCGTTAGCAGTGCTAGGGAACTTAAGGGCTTGTACGGCTGCTCCTGGTTGTCCGCCTTGTCTACGGAATACCTTTCCTGGGTATATATCGAGATCTTGACCTGATACTAGCATAGATTCATCTACATCAAATACCATATTACCTGCGAGAGCTAGGTTATCTACAGCGAGACGAGCAAACCCATTCATCATACGTTGGGAATCTTCCATAGTCTCAGGGACACCTGTACCATATACGTTATAAGCATCTTGTTCATAGTTAAACATGAAGTAAGGGATACGTTGAGGTAAGAATGGATTAGTTACTATACGTAAGATCTCATCACCACACATCCAAATATTCACATGCACTTGAGCAATGTTATCGTCAACAGCTAAGCCAGCAGAAACGGCTTCCTCGTTACTGATGTAACCCCAGTACTCTAATACTTCCCAAAGTCTCCCTTGGTTCATAATAGCTTCTTCTTCTCGTACAATACTTTCAAAAGATTTATTCGTGTAATTAGCACCTGAAGCAATACATGAGTCAATACATTCTTTACGAAACTCAGGTTGAATACTTAAGTCTCTAAGCTGTTTAGCAGTCATACGATGTCTTTCGATTACCCATTCAGCATCGTCAAAAGTAATAGCGTTAGGGTCTATATAGAGGTCCCATAAGCAAGTAGAACGTACCTTTGGTACATTAGTATACTCAGGAGAATATACACCATCAACCCACTTATGTATTGTTTTTTGTTCAGTGAATACCCCTTTCATGATACCACTACCTAGTAAACAAGCTTCAAACACAGACTTACGTAATTCCGTATGAGCATTAGATTCCTCTAACTGATCTTGGATTATCTTAGTCATCTGTTCAGCACTACGAGCAGAAGGAGATAACTGAGCTAACTGTCCGCCTGTTTGATCTTTACCTTCTTTTAGATTAGCATATAAAGGATCACTATCCTGCCAAGCTAAGGCCTGCTGTGTGGCACCAGGTACCATAGTTTTTCCGTCTCCTGCATATCCAATACCGAAGTCTTCTTGAGACTCAGGGGAATTAGGATCAGCTACAGCGAGATCAGGAGCACCTGAGGACACGGGTGTAGATTCAATCATCAAAGGGAACCTAGAGTTTTGCATTAAGGATTCCATGATCTGAGCAAAGGCTGCTCTTGTTTTAACAGTAGTAGTTCTTATGAAAGGTTTATGTTCCTCACTAGAACGAAACTCTGCTTTAGCATCATTCTTCCCTGCTTGGTTACTATCTACGCCACGATACGCCTGTAAGTTCTTAATCCATTGGTTTTCCACAGTAAGTCTAGAGGTCTCTGCTTCACTTAAGTGGGCATGTATCCTAGAGGTTAGTGGTCCTAATCTCATCTTTTCCTGAAACTTTGCGTCTAATGCTGCTTGTTCAGGGTTCATTGGCACCTCAAGGGGTGCTTCGATAGTCTCGGGTTTGTTGCCTAATAATGAGGCCATATGCAATCTCCTATTGAGTTATTAAAGTAAGGACACATTGCATGTCAGAGGAAAGAATACTGAGGGGTGAGGCACTATTGAAAGTAACCTCTGTAACGTTCGAAGCCTTGGGCACTTGTTTTATGCCTCATGGATCTTTCTTGAATAGTAAGAGCCTGTGGTCTTGACATTAATAGATATCTTAGGGCATCTAGAAGATCCCAGTGATGCGTACGTCCTTTTGATTTAATACGCTTCTCATCGATATCATCAGGTTTCTTAGGGTTAACTCTAGCTGTTAGTAACTGTTCTATAAGCTTAACACAACTAGAATGCACAAGTAACTGAGGGGCTTGTGTTTCAGGGTTCACCAGAAGTCTCTGGTAGATTTGGTTCCATCCAGCCTCACGGTTCCTATCAGCAGGTCTAGGTTGTAATCCTATCTGAGCTAACTGTTCTCTGACTCCAGGTCCTATGTGTCCTGCGTTCCTGAATACTGAGTCATCTATCACTCTATCGATACCTTGGGGAATGTACCCCTCATGTTCAAGGACTTTACGTCCCCAAGCAACATGGTCATGCTCTAAGCACTCAAGTTCACTATAGATAACAATCTGCCCTGTACGGGCACATACGGCTCCCCATAAGGAAGCAGCAGGATCTTTATATCCATAGTCTAGTGAGTTTACAATAGCCCAGTGTAACGGTGGCATTTCATCAGTAACATGCACAGCTTCAGCAAAAGCAAACATAGCATCTTCACCTACCATCCAGTCACCTTCAAGTAGTTGTTTCCTTTGTACCTCAGGTAATGCCATCAGCATCTTACGGTAAGGGGACATGACCTCATCACCTATAGGGGTATCTAAGTAGGGATTATCCTCCAGTTTCGCAGGTATAAATCGGTAACTTAATCCATTCTTATAGAAACGAGTGTTCGCTGGTGCAGAGTCTATAAATAACTCTTTGACCCAAGGGGAGCCGCCAGGGTTAGCAGAAGCTCTTATATAACACTTGATCTCAGGGTTAGCATTACGTAACCTAGAAAGCAAGTAAATGAAACCTGCATCTGATCTTTGGTGCTGTATCTCATCAAATCCTATGTAGGAATAAGGTAAACCTTGGTAGTTCTCTAGATCTTCTTCCCTATCTAAGTAACCAAACTGTATAGTAGCTCCACTAGGAAAGGTCCATACGTTTTCTGATTTATTAAATTTAGCCCCAGGGAAAGCTTTAGGATATAAGGATCTACTTACTGATACTAATTCCTTAAGCATTGGGGATGTACGTCTGATCAAGAGACCTCGGTAACCATCGTGTTGACAGTATCTTAATACATCTACAAGCATAGCATAGGACTTACCGCCACCTGCCGCTCCTCCGTAGAGAACTATGTCTTCATCGGCTGCATGGAACTCAGCTTGTTTAGAAGTAGGTTCATATAAGACTTTCTTACCTGAAGCTTTAATCTCTTCCTTTACTTGACCTAGGGAAGCCTTACGTTCCTCTTTGGTCTGTTTGATATCCTTAGATGTACGTCCTGCTTTAGCCGCTGAGGCAGCTAACCTACGTGTCGCTAAGGCTTGTTCTTTCTTTAATTTAGCTATTAACCTCTTTTCCTGAGCAATCTTACGTGCCTCAGCCAATTGAGCCTTACGTGCATCTGTCATAGGGTTTATCTTAGTTTTCCCTGCGGCTTTTGCTTCAGCCTTACGTTCTTGGACTGCTTTAATAGCTAGTTTAGTCTTATCCTTGAGTTTTAACCTAGTCTCACATCGGTTCCATATGTTTGATAACTGACCATCAGAGCTAATATGGTAGCCTAGGGACGTTAGTTTCTCTTTAGCTTCCCTTATACTCATGGTTTTACTATAGCGTGAAGCAAACATAGCTTGAACATAAGGAACATAGAGCTTAGGATCAGCTAACCATAAGGTTCTATCTTCTGTTTTATCATGAAACAATGGGGGCTTAAGGGATTTAATAGGTTCAAATACTAGTTGATGCCATAACTCATCTAATTGAGGAGATATTTCTAGTAATTTAGCATAGGTTTTCTCTGAGGGAAACCCTAGTAATGGGTTTCCATAGGTTTCGAGAGTATCCTTGAAGGTCATAGGGTCTCCTGTAAGCCATTTTAAGAGGCTTTTGTTTAGTTAGGGTACCCTAGGGTACCTTGAGGTCTTAAGTATCACTAGAAGCCTTCGCAGGAAGTATAAAGATACCATTCTCATTCTCAATAGAGACTTCAACTGAGGTATGTCTAGTTAATCCTACTCTATCTAGGATTTCTTTAGAGGCAGCTAATTTAAGTTCCCCTTTTTCTGTGGCAGCATCAGCATCCAGTAGATCAATGGCAGTAGTTGTAGCTTTAAGAGCAGCAGTAGCTAAGTTTTCCCTAGCTCTCTCTAGTATTACATCCTTTAACTTACGGGCTAATCCGTAGCCTTGGGCCTGAGAGATACCCGTGGCTTCCGATGCACTCTTAATAGTAGGTTTAGTTTCTAAATGGAGTAGAAATAACTCCTCGGTTTCAGTAAGCATTATAATCTCCTTAGTTTTAGGTCAGGGTCTTCCTCAGTAAGCAGATATTCACAAAGCCACTTTAGTTCCTGTACTTGTCGTTCTAGTGTACGCAAAGAGATACCTAGGGTTTCTGCTATCTCCACATACATCTTATTCTTTAGTAGTTCATGGTATATCTTTTGTTGTAGAGGATCCATGGAAGAGATTAATAAGTCCTCTAAAGGTCTTAGGGAGTCTTCTATGTTTCCTTCAACTTCTATAGGGATCTCATCTTCCTCAGGTTTAATGTACTTAGGTAGTTTCTTTATTTGAAGCTTACGTATACATACGCATCTTGCGGCTATCCTGATATAAGTTTTAGTTATATACATAGGATTCGCTCGGACTACTTTCTCAACAGCATCCATAGCTAGGTCTTCTATAGAAACATGGGTTCCAAAGTTAGGCAGAACTTCACTATCTAGTTTAGGACCTACAAACTTCTTAACACAAAAGAAAGCATAGTTGTAGATTTCAGAGGTAGAGATAGTAGATACTTGTTTATTTAAGGGATGTAACATAGATACTCCTTGTTAGTAAAAGAAGTAGTTATACACTATTCTAGTAAGCTTGTCAAGTGTTTTTATGACTCTTAGGTTAACTTCTGTAAACATGTACATGTAAGCAGAATAATTACCTAAGGCCAGACTTTGGATTTACTACTAGTAGTTACCTTTAGTAGGAAGCCTAAGAATTACTACTAGTAGTAATCATAAGTAGTAATCATAAGTAGTAATCATAAGTAGTAATCATAAGTAGTAATCATAAGTAGTAATCATAAGTAGTAATCATAAGTAGTAATCATAAGTAGTAATCATAAGTTAAAATATGAGTAAACACATTTGCTGCTAAAAACCGCCAGTATTTCTTATGTTATTTTCGTCTAAGGTATCGTGAGTTACATCGTGGGTTACATCGTGGGTTACATCGTGGGTTACATCGTGGGTTACATCGTGAGTTACATCGTGAGTTACATAGTGAGTTACATAGTGAGGTTAGGCGTGGGGTCTTGAGATTCTTGAGTTTACTTGGGGCTGCTTAACGTACATGTTGGCACCCCCAGTGTCCCTTTACGTAAACGTCAACTTGCATGAAACCCTATGTAAATCAATGACCTACAGTAACCCTATGTAAATCAATGACCTACAGTAACCCTATGTAAATCAATGACCTACAGTAACCCTATGTAAATCAATAGGTTATCCTGATAAGCTACTCAATGTTAATCGTATGTTAACTAGGGGTTACGTAGGTGTAACAGTGCGGCTTATGTTAAACTTGTGTTAACTAAGGGTTAACTAAGTGTTAACTGCTTATCAGGTTTGCTTATGTTAATCGTATGTTAACTAAGGGTTAACTAAGGGTTACTGGGGTTCTAGGGTTGACAAAGGGCGCGCCTTTATGCTAACCCCAAGAACCCCATGAATACTTATGCACTATTAATGAATACTTATGCACCACTCTCAAATCAATTAAGTTATCCACAGTTATCCACAGTTATCCACAGTTATCCACAGTTATCCACAGGTCTATCCACATTAACTGTGGATAACTTGAGCTAACATAATATCTCTATACTGTCAAATATCCATATAAGCCATATAAGCCATTTTAAGCGTAGTTTGTTCCTTAGGTTAACCAACGCATTACCTACTCGTCGTTATGGCTTTATAGATACCCTAGCTTTACTTATGCACAGTTTACTACCAAAAGATTTTACTTGACACGACTACAGCCCACTGTTTTAGTCTAGTTATCCACATTCCCTAAGTAACCCTAAGTTATCCACAGTTTACTAGTGCTCCGACCAGTTAAATAATACTTTACATCAGTTCACTATTGCTTTATCACACGTACCCGTTGTTTATCTAATAGTAATATCCTTGGTTTACCTTAGTTATCCACTGATTAACCTTTAGTTATCTTGGTTACCAGTAATAAACCTATGTAAACCAAGGACTTACAAATTAATTAAGTTATTTCCCATTTATTTCCATTTAATTTCACTGGTCGTACCAGCCCATTTTCATTGACCTGTAGAGCATTTGTCGTCTGTAGCCCTTTGTTTATCAGGGTTTGACATACTAAATGCGGTACTTCATAATTCATTCCAAGTCATACGGGCTTAACGGCAAAACCACCATATGACAGGTTACTACGGTAATCTGATTAGTACACTATAAAGTACTCGTTCAAGTAGGGAATCGTCAACGCGGCTACATTAGAGTTACACCTTGCAAGTAACTAATTATATGGTTGACATGGTATTATTTACGTGTATCATGTCTCACCAAGTTAACCGAATGCGAGTTAATGTGATAAAGCTCTTTTACAATCTGAAATAGTGTGATTAATAAACCTTTTGTTACGGTAGTTTAATCAGGATAACAAAGCACTAATAAGAAATACGACAAGCTAACCAGTATATCAAAGGTTAAGCCGCGTAGATATGGCATAAGGTATTAAATAACCTGCTACATACGTTAAAACGTATACTAGCGATCTTATGAGACTATATTATAATTATTATGTTCTTATGCTTTTATAGATGTTGTTCTGCTTAAATAATAGTGAATGATAGTCAAGATTAGTCTTTAATTTTTTGCCTTTAATATGTCCGTTTCAACGGGTATTAGAGCAATTCATTAACTTCTAAACCTCTGATAACTAGTGTCTCCTGCTACTAATAACAAACGATTGAAACTCACTAGCCTTTAAATAGGTAACTATGCACTGTATTAAATAGGTTAGGTAATAACAAACTAGAGTTATAAGCCGTATTATTAATTTATTATCTATTTAACAGTATAAACCCTTTGTTAACTTGTGGGAACGGTAGAAAATACCTAAACAAGTTATGTATTGTTAATCAGTGTTAAATGTTCGGAATTAAGCCAACATTAAAAACACTGGTTAACACATAGAATTACATTAGATTATTAGTGTAATTCTATGTGTTAACAATCAAAAACCAAAGGATAACAAATTATGTTAAACGTTCAAAAATTCGCTTTAAATGCTTCAATCCCTAGTAAAGCTAGTGCTTTTCGTAAATCATTAAACGGTGTTAGTCGTGTTTATGGTAAACTGGCTGATGTGTTCCAAGCACACTTAATGGTGGCTTTTAACAACCTTAATGAACATGGTAACACTACGCTATTATGTATTTGCGCTGAACAAGCTCATGCCACAAAAGGCATAAACGCCAGTAAAGTAATTAACTATATAGCTGACCATGTTGATAATGTTAAGTTTAAAAAGAAGACTAACCAACATGGTACTGTTAGCTTTACTATGTTTAAGGATAAATCTATTGAGGATGCGTTGATTGAGGTACGTATGCCCGAAGTTACATGGACAGAATACAGCCGCGAACCAGCTAAAAAGGTTGTTAAAAGTGAAGTTGAGGAAATCGAATCCCTAGCTAAACTATTAGCAGGTAAGAAATTATCAATCGAAGCTTTAGATAAAGCCATTGCACAAGCTAAAGTAATACGTATCGACCGAGATAAAAAAGCAGTGGTAAAAACAAAAGCTGAACCAAAAGCTGAACCAATGGAAGCAGGTGACACCCCATTCTCAGCAGTATCATAGTAATATGTTAGATAACATTAGTACCTAGTGTTATCTATAGATATTATTATCTCTTTGAATACATTATTAGTCGGCTAATCCCCGATGTATTCAATAGTAATAGGGGGATATAGCATGCGGTTAGCGCCCGACTTAACGAATAAGTAGCTATCAACGCAAGCCCTTAGTTAACTTATGTTTTCTAGGGGCTTTTTTAGGAAAAAAACTTATGGATATCTTACCGTACTTAGGTATATTTTTAGCTGGTGGGATTATTACCAGTTATATTATGGGAGAATTGTTATGCTTGTAGCAATATTAGCTCTTTGTGCTGTCAGTGGTTTTTTGATAGCAATACCAGTTATTAATTTAATTAGAGGTTTTTAGTTATGCCGAAAATAAACAGCTATGTAATGCCCATTCATACCCCAACTGGTGCAACCGTAACAACACCCGATCGAATGGCATTAAAGGAGCGTGTAAAGCGCTTAAAACGTGAATTGAAAAACAACTTGAAAGGTTTATCTTAATGGTGACTGTACCTGTTAGTAAGGATATTGTACTTAAAACATTATCTAATATGCCTTTAAAGCAAGCAATGCCTAATCAATTAGCTATCCTTAAGGGTTTCATTAGGGAACTAAGGCACACTAATTTAGGAGATGTTACCGTAGTAACTAACGGCTATCATCAAATCACTAAAATTTATACTAGTGATGAAACTTATACTTTAACTCATGTATTAAATGTTATCTATGGAGATAATTCTAATGGTCAATTATAAAATAGTAAGAGCAGTAGCGATAAAGCGTTATGACTTAGTGGTCAATGGTATAACTATTGTGAGTCATGACAATAAAAAGCAGGTGCAACGTGAAGCACAATCATTAATTAACAGAGGTTTACTAAAGGATCGGAACAATGTCAGAGTTTAAAGTTACAGGTAAAGCCGAAAATGCAGAAGTATCAACACAAATAGTAAGCGCTAGGGCAGCTAAGGATATATGGAATAACCCTAGTAACTTTGGTTTTACTAAAGTATTCGATGTTAGTATTATTAGTGAAAGATCTGAAAGGAATCAAAGGAGAGAACTGAGGTATAACTAAAGTAACCTTAGGGACTTCTACTTTGTTATAACTAGTAAGGAGTTCCTTGGTGTTACTTAGGTATTAGAGGGTAGCATATTCTGCTGCAAAAGTCAAGGTTTATTCTAAGGAATAACTCCTATGTTACCTCTCTAATGTGGCGTGTATCTTAAATCACGAGAGATTAATAGGTCAATTGGTTTCAACTTAAATTTTAATAAGGGAAAAAGATGAACAAATCTGAATTCATTATCGGTAACAAATACATTATAACTAGTGGTTCTTCAAAACATGACAAGTATCCTCATAGAGCTAAGGGATTAATACTAACAGCTTTGTATGATGATGGAAGTGATTCACCTCGATTTACTTTACCTGATGGTATGACAGACTCACACGGTGATGCTTGGACGTACTTCAATGTAGCACAGGTTGAACCCTACGTAGACAACCGTAAACACCATAAACACCGCGACTTAATCATTGCATGGGCTAATGGTGATGAGATTGAGTGTATGAATGATGCAGGTAAGTGGTCACGTTCAACACACCCAACGTGGAGAATTTATAGGTCGTACCGTATTAAACCCAGTGAACCAACTGAACTTGAGAAACTAGAGGCTAAATACAAAGAGCTTGGTGATGCTATTAAAGAACTTAAGGAATAAAAAATGAGTAAATTAACAACATTAGTATTACTGTTCACGCTAACTGGTTGTAACTTTTATTACGCTCCTGCATCAGAACTGGAAAAGGTGCTGTCTCAATGTAGTGAAAATGGGGGCGTAAAGTTAGTGCAAATGGACAGGGGAAAGACACCTATTTTCCACAGTGTCCATTGTAATGATGGTGCAATTTTTAATTATAGTAGTTTTAAGAGGAATAAAAAATGAGTAAGATTAAAGTAGGCGATATAGTAGAAGTAAAAAGCGGTGCTAAGTATCATGGTAAACTACAAAATAAAGTAACAAGTATATCTGATTGTGGTTCGTTCTTACGAGTTAATGGTAATCGAGTAGAGGCGCGTGTTGATCATTTTAAATTAGCAGACACGAGTAAATGGCATAAACACCGTGACTTAATCATTGCATGGGCGAATGGTGCTGAGATTCAATCTCAAGCATCAAATGAAACAAAATGGAGTAGTGTAAATAGTCCTAATTGGTTTACACGATACAACTACCGTATAAAGCCTAGTGAACCCAGTGAACTTGAGAAGCTAGAGGCTAAGTATATAGAGCTTGGTAATGCTATTAAAGAGCTAAAAGAGGCGCAATCATGAATCCAAACATATTAATGGTAATAGACCATCACCTTAACCCTGATAAATATACAAGAGCCCAGTTACAAGATAATGCTGATGCTGATAATGCTGCTTATACTGCTGGTAATGCTGCTTCTATTGTTGCGGCTTATACTGCTGCTA
>Ga0233404_10000070_pt1 | contig 22556 bp, 32 predicted proteins | sample Na_oxic_2_MG_FD_179861 | JGI IMG/M metagenome (GOLD analysis project Ga0233404, IMG submission 179861) | Seawater microbial communities from Saanich Inlet, British Columbia, Canada - Na_oxic_2_MG | ecosystem: Environmental > Aquatic > Marine > Inlet | place: Canada: British Columbia | collected...
AAGCGGGCCTTGCCGTTCATCGTCGTAATCGTTCCTATGGCAAGCCACAGATCGAAGTCATCCTGGTACCTCTTCCAGAACTCCTCCAACTCCGATGGTTTATTGATCCCCTCCTCTGAGGGGTCAGTGTCGATGTCCATGAGGATATAGAGAAACTTAAAAATCTTATCCATGTCTAGCCTTCCTTCCTTTGAACTGCTCCCACCTCCAACGGAGGCGAGAGACCACGCTCTGCTTCGGGTAGTTGTCGGGGTTGTCGGAGCCTTCCAACTCCAGCACCTCGACACGCTTTGCCAGTTCGGCTATCGCAGCCCAGAGGTAATGAACCTCACCTTGTACCTGCTCTGCTACTTCTTGTTCCGTCATCGCACTGCCTTCCTTGTAGTGAGGAGGGGCACCCGCCAGTAGCCCGCCAATGGGGGCAACCCCTCCTCTGTTTCTATGTTCTAGCCTACCGATACTACCATGTCAATAGAATCTATTCCACCAACCCCTGCCCTTCCCTGCCGCCTCCAGTCTTTCCCCATAGTGGAGAGAGGGGGGAGGGGTCAGCGTCTGTCTCCGTGGACGCTGGACCCCTTCTCGACCTGAAGAACCCCTCCCTCCAGATCTTATTGAATCTTTCCGCATAGAATCTGCAATGGTTATTGTTGATGCGGTACTCGCCTCCACCTGCCTCCGTCTCCCACCTGACCCGCTCCATCACGGCCTTCGCTCCGTAATGCTCGAAGCCTTCCCGGATCTTCTGCCGTGAGAACTTTACGAAAAGCTCCCAGACCTCAGGGTGAGCAGCATGGAATCGCTGACAGGCCAGACGCATCTGCTCCGTGCGGGTCATGCCCCTCCCTCTTCCAGTGCAATCATTCTATCCAAGATAAAACAATCCAATTTCGTATACTGAGTCAGGGTAAAGATGCCATTGTTCCAGCAGTTGGCGTAACTCTTATCCAGTTTCCTGAGATCATCGAGCGTTGCCGCCTTTTCTATCTTAGCCCTTGCAGATGTGTAGTCGTCACTCATCATTCCTCCCCCTCTGCTATGAATACGATGCGAACTTCTGCCACTCGACCCGCTCTACGCTTCACCTCCACCGGGTACTTTCCATCCCCCCATCCCGTACTCACCGCAACCCCTACCCCCTTACCTAGAGGAGCAGAGGTGCCGCTACCCTCGTGCAAGGCATCGACAAACTCGCCCCAGTCCTTGACTCTGCAGGTCGCCTCATCGCCCAGCACATAGCAGGGATCGCCAAGCCAGCAAAGTCCGGCATCCACATAGATGCATCCGATTGTTTCCCATTGCGGATCACTCATCGCACGCCCACTTCCCGCAGTGCTGCCTCCAGTGCCGCCAAACCTCCCCCGTTGGCGGATGACTGGAATACAATCCCCCCACCGTATCGCTTGCCCCGGTATCGCTTCCCCCCTTGCCTCTTGGCAAGGGCGATGGCTTCCTCAATCGTGCTGGCGATGGCTAGGTAGTGGCATACCCATCGCCCGTTTCCGTTGATGTCATTCTTGATGGGGGTCCATCCAAATGCTGCCTTCATGCTGTCCGCCTTCCGCCCTTCCGGGCTAGTTTTGTACTAATTCCGCTGCCTTCAAAGTTACTGCCATGTTGCCGTGAGCCATCGAGACCCTGCCATCGTCGTTGTACCAGACAACCTTGCATCCTTTCAGGTTATCGGGATGTTTGAAAATGATGCGGCCTACCTTGCCACCCTTGCCCCAGCCACATTTCACTTCTCGATGTCCGCTCGTTACAATCAGGGTAGTTTCCCCACTACTCATGCAACCGGAGAACCCCATCGCCACCTTGTCGCCGTGCTTCAGGCTCAAATATAGAGCCAGCAATTCCACTTGTGTCATCTTGTCGCCTTCCTGCCCTTCCGGGCGTGTTGATTATCCGTCTAGTTGGTTTTGATGTTCTCGATGCCGTTCTGGCATTCTCCTGTGATCCACGACTCGACCTGTACCCGTGCCACGACTACCAGCGGATCGTCATCATCGCTGAGGAAGGCACTCGTGAAGGTCAGCCCATCGGCAGGGTCAGACTCCCGTGCGATGTGTAGATCCCACGAGAAACCCGGTATCCTTTCCAGGTGTGACAGCACGATGCTGACTACATCGTTCTGTTCCAAGTCGGCACCTGCCCCCCCTGTACTGTCGTTGAGGATTTCCAGTACCTCGATGGTGCCGGAGAACTCACGCCCCCCACTGCTGGCTGTGAAGTCGAATAGATTATCCATCATTCTCCCCCTTCCAATTTGGCAATGACTGCCTGTAGGAAATTGATCATCTCTTCATCTTCATTGGCCGTCCAGAAGTCCAGTAACTCGTTAGCGTGGTCGATTAGATCCTGTGGATTATCGTACATATCGTTGCCTTCCTGCCCGTGTGGGCGTTATGAAACCTTAGTCACAACTACGCATCCGGCGAAGAAGTCAGGGAAGGTGGCCAGTCTTTTGTGGGCACCTGCCTTGGTGTATCCGAATGCCCTATCGGCATGATTGCTGTCCGTGGTCCAGTCACGATCATCACCATGCACGGAACCCCTATAGAAGAGGCCATCCGTTCTCCTGATGTAGTAGTCGAAGATCATGTAGTCGCTCATTCTGTCCTGCCTTCCTGCCCGTGTGGGCTGTTAGTAGTTCTCGACTAGGTACGCCCGTACAACTTCATCGCTTGCCCGGTTTGCCAGTAATTCTCGCAAGCCTTCATCCTCATCAATGAGGATGCCGGGGTCGAGATTCAATTCCCCGCACAATATGGTGAATGATAATCTTGTCATTGTCCTGCCTTCCTGCCCGTTGGGGGCGTTAGTAACTGCGATGGGTACTGGCGATTGTGCCGGGTTCCATCGGTTGAGTTTGGTGATGAGTGAAAGCATCCGCCGCTAGTGCGATAAGAGCAGATCCCGCATCAGGGTAGACATCCGGAAAGATAGGCTTCCCATCGGAGTCTTCGATGTCGATGTCCACTAATTCGCAAGTATCGAATCCGGTTGGCTGTACTGCGATGATGATCGCATCAGCGGCTGCCGGGATACTGTGACATGGCCACGATGCTTTGAAAGCATCGATGGTTGCCCTGCAGATGGTGATGATAAGTAACTCCATTATTGTCCTGCCTTCCTGCTATATGGTGAAAAAGCTGTCTGTGTTGAAAAACGCCATCGCACTGCCTTTGTACACGGTGCCATCGGCCATCGTGAAGTCACGACAGCGATGTGGATTCAAGTGAATCTCCCGCTGTCCTGTGTCCCGCTGTCCGGTGCTGACAAGGGTGCCTTTGATTCTCGCATACACCTCACGGTGTCCCTTGCTGAGAATGCGACGATGGCCACCGGGTGCCACTAGTGGTTTGCAATCTCGCAAGACAACATGGTCCACATTACAGACAACCTTACCGCTGACCTTTATCGACCATCTAGGCTTGCCCTGTTTGACATTGTTTAGGTTCATATGAACCGTCACAACTGTTCCGGGTTTCGGTGTCATTCTGTACCTGCCTTCCGTGGCACCATTGCCACTACCACAAGGTATACACGGTATCCCCTACCCCGTCAACCTAGTCTATCAGATTCAATCCAATCTACCTGTGAACCTGCTGTATCGGGACAGGGGAACCCGTGCAGTGGTCAAGGTCGGCATGGTCGGATGTCGTTCCGGGAAGGGGTGCCGTCACTGTGTCAATATCGCACACTTGGAAGTTTGAACCGGGTGCCGGGGTCGAATCGGCTGCAATCTCCGGCTCGAGGTGCTGTTGCCGACTGGCAGGGGGGGGAGGGGGAGGGGGGGGCTGCCGGGGGGGGGTGTATCCCGCCTTATACATTTTCCCAGAATAGCGTCCTGCGGTGGTTCTGTGGCTATTTGGCTAAAAAGAGAACCGGACACCCGCTGATGTGGAAGGCGGTGGGTATCCGGTTCAAGGAAGGCCGAGATGTTGGTATGGCTATTAGCGGAGTCTAATGGCTATTTCTTCTTAGGTTTCTTCTTCTTAGGTCTGCCGACTTGGCTTCCGTAGGTGCCTGGTCCGTTTGGCATATAACTTCTCCTGTGGTTAGTGGCTGCTGCAGGTGCAGCTGCACCACATCACTTTTTTTAATTTGAGTAGGTTGTTCAGCAGGTCTGCTTTCGGCAACTTACTCCCTAGATTGTGGTAGATCCTTTGGTGCTGGTCAAAACCCCCCCTACCCCCCCTTTTTTTTATGGGGGAATAGCGGTGGATTGTTGCCAGCACTGCTCTTGCGGTTGTTCACCCTGAGTTGTTGGTGAGTCCTTCGTATGCTGGGTGCCGAAGACCCTAAACTTGGCACCGACAGATTCCTGTCGTCAGGAGAGGTTCTATCCGTTGCCTTGCTGTGGGTCAAGTGGATTCCTCATGGGGTCGTACTTGTTTGATTTCTCTTATGCAACCGAGTGGTATGCAGTTGACATCGCCTACGAGTTCGCCGTCGAACTCAACGGAGGAGGTGATGGTGAGGTATTTGGGTGTTTTGGCGAGTATCCAGCCGACTGAGTGCATGATCCCTGGCTTGAGTTCCCGTGCTTCTTCCTCATCGCTCCATGTTTCCTCTAATGCGGCGGTATCCTCCCAGATGACGACAACGAGTTCGGGTTTAGGGTTCGATTCCATGTTTCTTCAGATCCTCTGGGCTGATGTGTACCATCCAGGGGTTATCGTCGATCCAGATGTCGAACTCTTCCCCTTGTTCCCGGCAATAGGGCTTCTTGGCTCTTCCGCTGGTGAAGATGATAGGGACCGAGTGCCCGAGGAAGTAGGGTATTTCGTCTTTGGATGATTTGCGAGGGGGTCTTGCAGTGACGACATAGACCTCGATGCTGTGCATTTTGCAGAGGTTTACGAAATCTTCCCAGAATGGCGGTGCCTTGGTGATGGTGCCGTCATAGTCGAGGGCTATTCTCATCGTCTTCCCTTTCTTCCCGGTTCATAATGTCTATGAAGAAAGCTAGGCTTTCGTCCATGAATCGTTCCATGAGTTTGCTTGTGAGGTGTATTTTCACTTGCTGGCGGTTGGAGGGCGAGGTGAACAGGAGTGCGAAGTTGTCGGTGTCTGGGTCGTACTTGAACCAGAACTCGACTCCTTCGGTGGGTTCGTTGTCGGCTGGCTGCATCCAACTGTTTCGTTCGCTTAATTCCATGTCTTGATTCCCCTTTTTGTGAGATAGGGCAGGATTATCTCGATTGCCGCTCCTTCTCCCCATGTCCCAAACAGCGTGTTCAGTGCCATGCAGATGATTCGGCAGTTCTCTTTCGTGTACCCTAGTTCTGGAATGATTCTATCAATAGTGGGGGTTCGTGGGGAGAGTTGGCCCGACTTGGATTGAAGGTCAAAGGGCACTCCTGAGGCTTCACAGGTTCCAAGTTGGATTCTTTTTTTGACCCATTCGATATCTAGCCCGAACTCCATAGCCTTGAGTTTGGCTCTCCTTTTTGCCCCATGAAGGAGACGCAAAGACCTGTGCTGGATATTCGTCCTGAGCCTTCTCCTGTTGCATATTTTGCAGATTCTCAGGTGTCGGGTCTGGTTGGCCTTCTGGTCCCAGAAGAACTGGAAGTGCTTTTTGTCCAGGGGCAGGACTTGTTGGCATTGACTACACTGGAGGGTTTCTATGGGTTTGCCTTGAAAGCGGAGAGGGAGGCCAAATGCCGCACCAATGAAAACCCCCCTCTCCGGGAAATGGCAAGGTTCACAGGATTATTCCTGGCTGCTTGTGTAGTCGATTCTGGATCATGTTCCGGACCTCAAGCAATCTGTGCTTCTGCTTCTGGTTGGAGATCTGTTGCTCATGGATTTCGAGAAGGCAAAGGTCCAGCGATTTCTTTATGTCGTTCAGTTCCGTGTCTTTTTGAACTCTTTTAATCGTGGCGACTTTGGCATTTCTTTTCTTGCTTCTCTTTCTAGACCTTGCCATTTTTGGTGGATCTCCCTCCATAGTGAAATAAGGAACGAACTGGTTTCAATGGGCAGCTTCAGCCCTTCTTTAACGATGTCGATAAAGCGGAAGTCGTTATTGCTAGAGGTGTCTACGACCCATGTGGAGTCATTGTACTCAGATGACTGAAAGATTGTTTTCTTGTTTCCGGACTTGACCCAGAACTCCAAGGGCTTGAGTGCCCCATTCTCGAACGGAATGAAGAATCCCAGTTTGTAAGATTGGCCCTCGGAAGATTGATAGGTGTGCTGGTGGTAGACTTCCAGCCCGGATTTGTCCTTGTCCATTGGTTTTGCCTCGCCTTCGTGGGCAATATACATCTTTTGGTTTCGTTTTCAATAGCGTAGGATTTGACTCGTCAGTAATAGAAAGTGACAATCAGAGTGAAAGACCCCCCCAAGGAACTGAAGGCTCCAGAGAAAGTTGCGAACAAAGTCCTGAAGAGACTCAAGGACAAGTCTGACGCAGGAGCCATGTGGCTTATGGGGCTGGACCCCATTCGTAAACACCAACTCGTGGACTTTGCCGGACAACTTTCGCAACTGGTCCCCATGAGCATGAGCCAATCAACAGAGAAAGAGTTCATCGCTCGACTCGCAAGTGTGGGCCATTACCAGTCGGCAGTGAAGATGTTCAAGAGACTGGTGGGGGATATTCAGGGCTGGCTCGGTCCCTACGAGATATGGTGGTCCCATAGGTATTGCCACTACTACACCAAGTACCTGCGAAGGGGACATGACGAAGAAGAGGCCAGGGGGCTGGTTGCCAAGAAACTCAATGTCGATCTCAATGTACTCCTTTCCCGTGTTTCCCGCAGGGACATCAACACCATTATCAATATGCTCTTGCTCAAGGCAGCAGAAGAGTCAGAGGGCCACATCGCTATGAGTGTGGCGATCCGTGCCAGTGAGGGTTCGGTGAAGGACACTGAGTTGTTCTATCGCTATGTGAAGCGTAAAGAAGCAGACCTTGGTGGGGATAAGGAACTAGACCCGACCGTGATGACAGAAGAGGAACTGCTAGCCCATATCAAGAAGATGAAGAAGCAAATGGGAGTGGTGGGCACTTCCGTGACAATGGAGGAGCCAGATGATTAAAGAGTGCCCTCGCTGCCAAGGGTCCGGTCGAGGCAAAGGTCGTTTCCTTATTGTCCATGTTCAGACCACGACATTGCGTGGAGCGAGAGAGTTCAGGCCAATTCGCTCCTGTCGTCAGTTGTCAACCAGGGATAAGCCTTGTGGCTATTGGGAGTGGTTCTAGATGGAACATGGCGATCTGGTTGACGAATACAAGCAACTCAAGGAACAAGCTCAAGTCTTCAAGGAAGCCCCCTTCTTCTTCTTTGAACCTTACGGACAACAGACAGAGTTCTTGGAGCATCCTGCCCAGATCCGTTTGATTACTGGAGGGAACCGTACAGGCAAGTCAACGGTTGGCGTTGTCGAGGTGCTGGCTCATTGCATGGGGTTCAGGCATGACGGGACGAGGAAGAACCTTCCAACCCCTCCTGTGGATATCTTGGCTATGGTCAATGATCGCAGGAAAGCGGTAGACAAGATCTTGATGAAGAAGATCAAGGAGTTCTCGGCCAAGGGTTGGATTGAACACACGAAGAATGGGACGGACGGATACCCGGAGATCCTCCGCTTCTCGAACGGCTCACGGCTCTACATCGGTTCTTATATGCAAGACCCTTCCACCTATGAGGGTCACGACTGGCATGGTGTCTGGTTTGATGAGCCTCCACCTCGCCCGATGTTCGTGGCAGTTCGCCGTGGTTGCTTGGATCATGGTGGGCGAATCTGGTTTACTCTGACCCCACTGAGTTGTCCTTGGATTTATAACGAGATTGCTTCGAGGGCAGACGGCATAAGGATTGCGGATTTCCATCTAGACTTGATGAACAATCCATATATCCCCGAGAAGGAGAAACTTTCCTTCATAGAGGATTTGACTCCTGAAGAGATTGAATCAAGGGTTCACGGCAAGTTCAGTCACTTGTCTGGTTCGATCTTCCCTGAGTTTAGCCGTGAGACTCATGTGGTTCCGGGGTTCGAGATTCCAGAGTCATGGCCTCGCTTCCTGGTGATGGACCCGCATGATCGTCGTCCGTGCTACATGGCATGGTTTGCGATCAATCCGAAGAACCAGTTGTTTTGCTACCGTGAGTGGCCTCACGATCCTTTCCACTCGATCAAGACCTGTCGCAACTCTGTCCGTGACTATGTTTCGATTATCCGTACAGAGGAGGGGAAAGAGTCTATCTATGAGAGGATCATTGACCCAAACTTCGGCAAGACTCCTTCGGTGTTTACAGGGAGGACACTGATAGAGGAGTATGAGGACCACAACCTTGATTTCTACGCAGAGATCAACAATGACCTGTCACTTGGTCACCAGAGGATTCACGAGGCTTTGAGGACAGATATTGGTGAGCCAAAGTTTCTGGTCTTCGAGGGTTGCCGTAACATGACTTGGGCCTTTGAGAACTACATTTGGAATCAGAAGGACATGGAGTCAGAGTATGGGGCGAAGGAGAGACCAGGGGATGCGGGCAAGGACATGATTGACACGCTTCGCTACCTCTTGGACTTCGAGCCTCAGTTCAGTATGGGGCAATCAGTAAGTGTTGAAGAAACCAGGGATCTTGGAGTTACGGGGTATGGGGGCTAAATGGAAAAACATCCAGAGAGCAGGGGTATAGACCTTGCTCCTCAAATCAAAAACGAGACGGTCATTGATCTGGTTCAGCAGGTTGAGAAAGCCATAGGAGATCGTTCTCAGTGGGAGAACAAGCAAAGAGTCTTTTACGAGAGACGCTTTGGTATCCGTGGGGAAAAGAACTTCCCTTGGCCGGGTTCCTCCAACATCAACATTCCGTTGATTGACAAGACGATACGCCGTCAGAAGCCCCTCTATGTGAGTGCGGTTTTCGGTGTGAACCCTGTGTTGTCGATTGAGACTCTGGGGGAAGCTGCCCCTGAGAGAGCGAGAAGGATAGAGAACTTCTATGATTGGTTGATCCGCTACAAGATGGATCGTTGCCGTGAGACTCAGATCCAATCAATAGATCACTTCCTTACCTACGGTCAGTCTTACATCAAGGCTGTCTGGGACCACCAGACTGAGAGGAAGACCAGGACTCTGGACCTTTCTTTCTTGCCTGAAGATGTGGACCGGAGCGAAGTGACGGATGAGGACTTCATTCAACTGGCTCCACAGATGGGGTTGGACCTCAAGAACAAAGAGGACCGCATTGCCTTTGAGTCTGTCCTCAAGCAGTTCCGTGACGGCAAGGAGTTCCTGAAGGTTTCCCTGCAGGTGGTGAAACAGAATGCTCCTGCTTGGCACTTCGTTGATTCGAGGGATATTGTGGTTCCCTTCGATTCTTCCGACGAGATAGACACCTTGCCTTGGATCGCTCACCGAATGTTCCTGACTCCAGCGGAGATCAGGACCAGAGGTATCCAAGGAATGTATGACTCCGAGGTTGCCCAGAAGGTGGCGAAGGAGTCCAAGACTTCAGAGATTGCCAGCCGGGACACTTCCTATGTGAACACATCTAGAACGGCACGAGAGGGCATCTCTTCCACTTCCTCTAGCGGTTCACACATTGAGGTTTACGAGATCTATTTCTACCATGATATCAATGGTGACGGGTTGGAAGAGAAGTGCGTGATGACTATCAGTGCCAAGGGCAATGAAGTCTTGCGTCTGATCGAATACCCCTACGAGCATGGTGAGTGGCCCTTTACTCGTTTCGCTTACGAGATTACTGAGCCTCGCTGGTATGCCCCTCGTGGGATTCCTGAACTACTGCATGACCTCAATGCAGAGATCAATGCCCAGCACAATGCCAAGCTCGACCGCATGACGATTCAAAATGCTCTGACCTTCAAGGTTAGAGAGGGTTCGGTTCGCAATCCTTCTCAGTTGCGTTTCCGTCCGGGTGGATACATTCCTGTCAGGCGTATGGACGATGTGCAGCCCATTACGCATCAGGTCATGGATTATTCATTCGAGGCTGAAGAGAGGACTCTCAAGGCTTACGCCGAGGAGTATGTCGGCATTCAGGATTTCGGAATCTCAAATGTGAACCAGAAGGTGGAGAGGAGGACTGCGGCGGAGGTTCAGGAGATTTCTCGCATGAGCCAGATGCAGGGAGCCTTGGACATCCAGATCTTCCAAGAGTCTATGAGGAGGCTGCATCGTCAGACCTTGTTCCTCTGGAGTCAGTACGGGGATATGTCGGTCATGGTGAACATTGACGGTCGTGAGCCTGTCATGTTCAACCGCTGGGATCTCTACTCTGACTTCGACCTGATTCCAACGGGTCGATTGGACAACATGGATCCGAGGGCACGGTCCCAGAAGGCACTAGCAGATATGCAGGTGGCTTCTTCTCCGAACTTCTCTCCCTTTATCAACTCCTATGAACTGGTCCGTGACTACTTCGAGAACAGTGACTACCGTTCTTCGAGGAGGTTGTTACGGGCACCGGGAGTCATGGAGGAAGACGCTGCCAGTGAGCAACTGACAGAGATTCAGTTCATGCAGACGATGAAGCAGGTTGCTCCGGTGGACCAGGGTGACGCACACCAGATTCACATGGAAGTCTTGCAGCAAGCGATTCAGGCGAACATGGAAGATCAGGAATTGGTCTTACTCTTGACGGGCCACATAGGTCTGCATATGTCCATGCTTGGAGACAACTCAGTGGTGGAACAGTTGCAGCAGCAGGGGGCAGAGGTTCAGCAGCAGGGGACAAGGATCTACATGACCTTCCCCGAGCAGGGTCCGATGGCTCAAGGGGCACCCCAAGAAGGGCCACCGCAAGAAGGGCCACCACAAGAGGCACCGCCACAAGAAGAACCGCAGCCTGAAGGGGAGGTAATGGCATGAGAATAGAGCAAGTGATTGAGGAGTATGGTCTTCAAAGCAAGGAGTTTCGGGGGTACTGGAGTGCCTTGGATGAGGATGGAACTCCTCAAACCTTAATGGGCCAAAAGAGGGCAGAGGAGCAGAGAAGGCTGGAAGCCCTTATCAGGGACCAGAGTTTGGCTTTTTTAATGGCAGTCCTTCAGCCTCTTCGGGAGCAATATCTTTCATCTGCTCTGACAGCCAGCGACCCCAAGGACATCTACGAAGCCCGTGGAGCGTATATGGCCTTTGAGGATATTGAGAACTACCTCTTGAATGTGTGTGCAGATCAGGATTAGTATTGACAGGTACCCGTCTTTGGGTGTAACAAAAACCTAGATACCCTGAAGGGGGTTACTTGGACGATACGAACACGGGCGTAGGTGGTGTCCCCGTCACCAACTCGGGCGTAACTGGCTCCCAGGATTCCAGTAGTGTCCCCCCGAACACAGTAGAGGCACAAACTCCTGCGAAGCAATTTGGTCAAGATGCACCAGCCTCGGACGCATCGCCGGGAACAGGGGATCGAAGGATTCCTTATGACCGTTTCAAAGAAGTTTACGACAAAATGAAAGGGTACGAGGCTCAGATACAGAGCCAACCAGGGATTCCAGTACAGCAACCAGCGGGTGCGGTGCCTGACGCAATCGACGATGAGATCAGTCGGTGGACAAAGATAGCAGAGGATAGTTTCGACGATCCTCGAAAGTCTGTTGAAGCTGCTGATAACATTGCGAAGTTGCGGGCAACGCAGATCTCAAGCCAAACGATACAGGGACTCATGCAAGAGCAAGCGAGGGCATCGGCTGTTCAACAGTTTGATGTGCAGAGGCAGCAAGCATGGGACCAAGCAAGGTCTGATTACCCAGAACTCAACAATCCTAAGTCGGATTTTTTCAAGGAAGCTGAGGCAGAATACCTCAGTGATCCGGGTCTTCAGGAACTCCCGACTGGAATGTTGAGGGCAGCAGAATCGACCTTTGCGAGATTGTCTCGTTTGGGTGGTGCCCCTTCTAGTAGCCAGCGTTTGGAAGGTGGGGTTCGCCCTGCCCCTCAGACGACACCACAGGCTGAAGAGGCGGCAGATCGGGCGGGCATTCAACCGGGCGATCCAAATTCGTTGTTGCGGTACTTGGAGAAACATCAACCCTGGAAAGACTCTCGTTAGAGCCAGTGCCCATAAAAGGACATAACAATGGCTATTATTCCGGGTGCTGAACATACCGCTGGTCATCTGACAACGACTATCAGAGAAGATCTCTCTGATGTCATCACGATGATCTCGCCGTATGACACACCGTTTTTCTCCATGCTGCAGTCTAAAGCAGCGACTTCGACAAAACATGAGTGGATCAGGGATAGTCTCACTACGGTTGATTCCGGGGGTGCCCTTGAGGGTGACCAGTTTCTTGGTGCTACGCTGGTTGATCCGACTCGTGCAAACAACCACACGCAGATTCTTCGCAAGGACTTTGCTGTCACGGGCACGAACGAGGCTGTCACCCATGCGGGTATGGCTTCTCAGTTCTCGTACCAGATGATGAAGGCTTTGCGTGAGTTGGCTCGCAACACTGAACAAGCGTTGCTGTGCCAGAAGGATGCTTCTGCTCCTGCTGGTTCGACCACTGCTGCTCGCACCATGAACGGTCTCTACCACGAGATCTTGGACGCTGATGTGGCGGTGGCAGCGGATAACTTTCTCTTCGATGTGTCAGCATCAACAGATGGTACGGGTGCCCCCGGAACCGCTGCGGCAGCTGCACTTACGGAAGCCAAATTCAACACTCTGCTGCAGAGAATGTGGACGGCGGGTGTTGCACCTGACACGATCCTTGCTTCTCCGGCAGCGAAGAAGGACATCACGGCATACGCTGGTTCGCAGATTGCTCGTTTCAATGTTGGCAAGAACGATCTCGTTTCAAATGTCATGCGGTACGAAAGCGATTTCGGCACTGTTGATGTTATTCTTGAGCGTTTTGGCCCAACGGGTCACGCAACTACCGCTAACGGTGACACGGGTCTAATCGTTGGTGCTGCTGGCTCGAAGACTGCTTTCGCTTTAGAGCGTCAGCATCTTTGCAAGGCGACCCTGCGTCCAACTGTTGCCGAGCGTCTGCCGAAGAGTGGTGACTCCGAGCGTGGCATGGTTCTCCATGAACTGACTCTTGAGGTTGCTGCTGTCGGTGCTGCTGGTGCTTGGATGAACATCAAGGATGACTAGCAAGTCTACGAATGGTAGGGGGGTCGCCAAGGTTGCGGCCCCCCGTCCAGTCCCTACTAGTTATGTCAAAGGTCAGGCTGAAGAGAGAGTTCTTCGGGCTGTCATGGATACTTGGTTCAAGAAGTACCCTCACGAGGTAAAGCAATTTCTCAAGGAAGTTGATATTCTTCGTCAGACGAAACACCAGCCAAATGGTATGAGCATAAATGGCGACCTGATGATGGCCGCTTTAATCCCCACCCGTCCTTGGATACTCGTGAACGCATTGCTTCCCGAGTTCTGGAACACTGGTGGTTCAAAGAAATTCATTCGGATGTTTTCCAGGTTCGACCTGAAAGACCCGAAGTAAGGGGTAAACGATGGCAATCACAGCGACTTGGCACTCTCGGACTGGGGCAAGTGCGGGGACACTTGGCACTGCTATTGGTACTTCGACGGTATTTTACGGTGGATCAGATGACGGTGCTGCATCTGCAGCAGCAGATCCCATCACCGCAGGTGCTAACAGTATTCGTCGTTACTTCATTGCCCGCTTCACTGAAACGGCAGGAACGATTACGACGATCTCTAGCGTAGTAATTGATAGATCCGACAGTAATGGCACTGGCACTGACCTTGATGACCAAGGCACAATTGTAAATGCTCAAGCAGGTTTGGCTTACGCAGAGAACTCCGTGACTGCCTTGACGAACCCCGTAGCGTTGGGAGTAAGTGGTGGCGGGACGAGCATTACTCCTACGGCACCATCTGGAGACATCCAAAATGGGGTTGTTGGTTCTAGGGATAGTCAAGAGTTTGCCGTTCAGGTAGACACCCATGCAAATGCCACCGCAGGAGTTGCGTTCACTTTGCGGTGTTCTTTTAATATCACAGCCTGATGTTCACTTGGCAGGGGATCACAACCTCTGGCGAGAAGGTTGATTCGGACGGCAAGGGGCAATCCTTTGCCCGAGAGTTCCCTCTTCGCTCGTTGGTCATCAAGGGGCCGGGTGTTGAAATCCCCTTCATGGTCGAGATCCCAATTGAAGCCAGTCCCGTGATCTTTGAGCGTCACTCGATTGTTGTCAGCACCGACCCAAGTAACACGGAGACCAAGGGTCCAACTCGTTACTTCTTCGGGTGGGAGAAGGGTGACAAGCGTCATGTGTGGGAGTTCGGCGGGGACAAGATCGTACTTCACGAGGAGTAGCTGGGTGGTGACATGGCCGTTTATGAGTTCACGGTGGATGACTGCCACCCGTCATTGGTGAATCATGGGGCTGTTCGTAGTTTCGCTTTTTCCCCCGGTACGGGAAAGTCGATTACAAAGGTAAGGGCTAAAGTATCATCAGGCACTCTCGCCTTTAATATGCGTCTCGGAGCTGCGAACAAAGATCTTTTTGACGACTCGGATTTTGACGAGAACGGTGAGATGCTGTGGCACTTCCGAGCCGAAGATCTAGGTGCCCCTGCTAGTGCATCTGATGGTGACAATGTGACCATCTGGAGATCATGGGATAAGTCTCAGGCGGTCTTCCGTCAAACTTCCTCAAGTGTGTACCCCACCTATAAGACTACTACTGGTCCCGGCTCAAACGAAGGCATCGACTTCGACGGAACGCAGTACCTCACTGGCTACACAGGAACCTACTCTCTTCCTTACGATGCGGCTTACTCGGTGTTCGCTGTGATCGGAGATTACACATCGTCTAACAACTCTCCAATCATGGGAACCTACGACATCGGGGACACTGCCTGGAACTCGACCTGGGGCCACAAAGGCGGCGACCTCAGAGTGAGGAACGACTCAGGGAATGAATTTAATCACGGAGACCCTGATCTCGGCAACGACGAAATGAGAGTATTGGTTTGTGGGAAAGATATCGGTACAGCATCCAGTTTGTCTGAGTGGGTTGACGGCACCGCTTTATATACCGATCAGTCTATCACGATAAACTCTTCGACCGGAGGCTGGACCTACAACGGGATGGCTGTCCTCGGAAGAGATCGAAACGGATCCCCTCAGTTACGGAGATTGAACGGTGCTATCTCTGAGTTGATCTTCGTCGAAGGTGCTGCTTCGGATGATCTTAGAGAAAAGATTGAAGGGTATTACGCTCACAAATACTGGGGAAGCGGTCAGGCGAATCCTCTTCCAGCCGCACACCCGTATAAATCTTCTGATCCTTATCCGTCTACCTATATGCTCGCCAACGACATTATTTGCACCTCGTCATACGGCTTAGAGCCTACAATAAGTGAGTCGGTAACTGACCATCAAATGGTCAACCTGTATGTAACGAAGTGCCAGAATCCAGGGACACTGACCGTAGAGTTGACGGTGGCATGATATGGCATTGGAAGTTCTTGACCTAAGAGCCGTAGGAGGTTCATCAGATGGTCAGAATACAGGTATTCTCCACCTGACTATTGATGCAATCAATGGATCTGCTCCTAACACGCTCTTAGCCGGAGACTTCCTTGTCTTAATGCACTCAGAGGAGCGGCAAAATAATGCGTTAAACCCTGGCAATGGCAACTCACACATCCTCAATCAAGTCGCAACCTACACTAACTCTTCAGGCACAACTGGTATTACCACCGACTTTCTTGACTTCGGTTATCTCCGTTCCACTTCCTCTTCCGGTGGCCGACAGGCTGGTGGCCTCTGGGTTCTTCCAATCACGAGTAGCCATGCCCTGACGAATCAACAGCTTTCTTATACGGATGTATCTGCCACTGGCGGAGGGAGTTGCCCTAGAACTTTGCGGGTATTTGTCATTCGAGGAGCAGACAATTCAACGGCTACGATCTCGGCGATGCAAGCCTCTTGCAAATCATCAATGACAATGATGGGGAAATTGGTCTATCGGCGGTGGAACAAGCCAACGGATAGTTCATGGAACTCAACAGATGTTGGCGATGAGTTTATGAATGTTTTTTGCTCCACTGTTCGTCGTCGCCAACAAATAGACCCCCCGGCGGCTCCTGCTTCTAGCATTAACAATGTACCAGCGGGCGGAACTGAGGTGGATACACTCGCCCAAACTTGGCCTACGAGCGGTACGACAAAAGGCGGACATTCTGAAGACAACGCAGCGGCTGCACAGACTGCTTCTTGGTTCTTCAAGAAATATACTGGCTCAGGTGCGTTCTCTAATATGGATGCAAACTGGTCAACTACTGGGTCTACTTATTATGGATGGGTCAGCACCCCTAGTACCCAAAGTCATAACGGCGGCGTTTCGATGTCGCTCTTCTTCAAGGAGGCATCGGGAACCACCGCAGGAACCCCCGTCACTGCCACTGGCTCCTATGCAGTAACCTCCACTGGAAGCCCGACGACTGCCACGAGTGACTATGCGGTGACTGCTACAGGAACATCAGTTGCGTTATTGAGTTCCTATGATGTCGAAGTAACAACAAGTGGCTCGGTGTCTGCCACGGGTGATTACGCAGTTACTTCTGCAGGGACAGCCGTACCCGCAACGGGTGCTTATGCGATCTTGCTTACGGGGTCTCTGGCAACCGCAACAGGCTCTTACGCAGTTACTTCTGCGGGAACAGCCACAACTGCCACGGGTGCTTATGCAGTTGCCTCGACAGGAACGGTAGAGACCTCCACAGGTTCCTACGCCGTTACTTCGACAGGAACGGTGACAACAGCAACCGGGTCTTACGCTGTTACCTCGACAGGAACATCAGTTGCGTTATTGAGTTCCTACGATGTCGAAGCAACAACAAGTGGCACCGTGTCCACGGCCACAGGTTCCTATGCCGTCACCTCTACAGGAACATCAGTTGCCGTATTAAGTTCCTACGATGTGTCGTCAACAACCAGCGGCCTTCCGGCAGCCGCCACGGGTGACTATGCGGTGACATCGGTCGGGCCAGTGACAGCCTCGACAGGTGCTTATGCAGTCACTTCAACGGCTGTTGCCGTTGCTGTATCAAGTTCCTACGATGTTTCTTCGACAACTGCTGGTTCTGCAACAGCAACAGGTTTTTATGCAGTTGTTTCCGCAGGAACTGCGGTTCCAGCCACAGGTTCTTATGCTGTTGCCTATGCTCCCACTGGTGTAGCAGTTTCGAGTGAGTATGCAGTTGTTGCGGTAGGGACAGAATCTACAGCAACTAGCACTTACGCCGTTACTTCTCCGGCAACGGCTGTTGCTGTATTAAGTTCCTACGATATCTTTTCGACAACCAGCGGTTCTGTAACGGCAACAGGTTTTTATGCAGTTGCAGCAACCGGGTTGCCAGTAGCCGCTGCTGGATCATACGCTGTTGTGTCCGCAGTTATTCCCGTAACCGCAACAGGGAACTATGCCGTTACAGGTGTCGGCAATGTATCCACGGCTACAAGCACTTACGCAGTCATGGCGACAGGGGATATTGCAACTGCTGTAAGTGACTATGCAGTTGTCTCTACTGGACCCGCAGTTATAGCAACGGGTAGTTACGATGTCGCTTCAACAACCGCTGGCTCGCTCACTGCTACAGGTTCATACGCTGTTGTGTCTGCAGGTACAGTCGTTGCGGTATTAAGTTCCTACGATGTCGCTTCAACAACCGCTGGCCTTCCGGCAACATCCATAGGCTCTTATGCAGTTATTATAGAAGGAACAGAGTCCCGAGTTAATTGCTCTTATGATGTGTCTAACATTTCCTCTGGTGCTGCTTCGGCAGGGGGATCATACGCCGTTATAAGTACGGCCATAGCAGTTGCGACCACGGGTGCTTATAGGGTTTTGACAACAGGAAGAACTGCTGCGGCCACCGGGTCTTATGTGGTGGATGCGGCTGGAACCGCCACGGCTACGGGGTTTTATGCGGTCATATCTACGGGGTCTCCAGTTCCCGCAACGGGTTCCTACGCATTCATTGAAAGTGGAACTGCCGCTACAGCCACAGGCTCCTACGCAGTATCGGCCAGTGGGATAGCGTCCACTGCACCAGGAGATTATTCTGTAGGCACATCTGGAGAGGCTTCCGCCACAGGCTTGTATGCAGTAGTAGTGGAGGGGACTCCGTTAAGTGCTACTGGTTCTTACGGGATCCAAACAGGCAATGAAGTGTCTATTGCTGGGGAATACGGGTTCAACCTTGCGGGCAATACAGTAACGGTTACTGGTTCCTATGAGGTAACAGGAGTTAATTTTGCGGCTACTCCGGTTGAAGTGTTTAGCGAGTATGCCGTTATGAACTGCTGCCATTTAGGGATTAAAGCATTCAGGCAGCTTTCAACCTTCCGACAAAGGACAAAATAGCATGAAGACATTTGGAGACATAGCCGGAGAGGTTCTGCGTTTCGCCAACCGGACAGACTTGGATAAGGAAACTGTCGTCAAGGAAGCCATAAACAGGAGATACAAGGAGATCCTGCAGTTCTACAACTGGCCTGAGTTACTTCAGGAGACTACCGTAACTGCTACCACTGAGACAGTGGGCCTTCCTCAGAGCGTTGCTAAGATCATCAAGGTCTATGACAGGACCAACAATCGAGTAGTCATGCCACTGCCTGACCAGGATCTTACCGAGAGGTATATCAAGGATATTGGGAGTGCTGGTAACCCTCAGTATTACTCTCGTCTGGGCAATCGAGGTGTCTTCAAGCAACCTTTAACGGCATCTAATCTCAAGGCTATATCTGATGCTGGCTCCGAATCTGGTACTTACCGAGTACGAGGCTACGATTCTAATGGTCTTCTAGTAGAGTCTGAGAAGCCTATTGGTGTATCTTTGGATCATTCCTTTAGCACGGTCCTTCATTTCAGTAAAAGCACCCCCACTTCAGGTGTGATTTCTTTGACGAATGACCTTGGCACTGATACTTACGCCCGCCTGTCAAGGGATGAGAAGGTAGCCCGATACGCTGTTATCAGGCTTCACCCGGTCCCTACCTCTGTCTCCTTGCACATTACGCACTCTACGAGGATCAGCGACTTGGACGACGACGAGGACGATCTGCTCCTCGACTGTGAGCATATCTTGGTGATTGGTGCTTTCAGTGACCTGCTCAGGAATCTTCGTCAGTTTGCTCAAGCAGAAGCAGAGGAGTTGCGGTATCAGACTCTCCTTGAGGGGTTCCTTAGAGATAGGCTAGGATCTGATAGCACTTGGGCCTTCATGCCTGACATGAACAAGCGGACTGAGAGAGTTTAATGCCAGTAGATCCCAGAGTTTTCCAGCGTAGATCTCAACTGCTCGATTCTCCAATCGGGACATTCGAGATCGACAGCCTATCTGGTGGTATGAATACGAAGGCTCACCCGACGAGGATTGGCCCTAATGAGGCAGCTCTGATCCAGAACTTCCTTATCAAGCAGGGAGCCTTTGCGGAGAAGAGGTCCGGTTCCGTAGACAAGTCAGGGACTGAAGTAACTGATCCGTTATCTGGTACTGTGGATAGGCCAACTGGCAAGACCTATGCTATGGGTCATTACTACCCCACATCTGGATCTGTAGGTAACAGGCTATTGATGAATGTGGGCGAGGAGTTCCTTGCTTGGGACGGCAGTGGAACCGTAGCAAGTAATTGGAATCAGTTAACTAAACCAGGCACCTTCACTTTTCCTACAACACGGGGAAAGATGCGTATGGTGCAGGTGTTTGATTTCAATGAAGCCGCCAAAGATCAGTTATACATAATGGAAGAAGGTAACAGCCAGATTCTTAAATGGTCTGGTGGAACGCTTGCCGAAGTCACGGGGTCGGAAGGTCTTGATCCTGCTGCTGGCAGGGACGCAGTGTTCTGGCTATCTCGTTTGTGGGTAGCAGGTGGAGGTGAAGAGGAGAACGGTTACATCTATTTCTCTCAAATAGGTGAGCCTAATCGTATCAACAAATCCGCTGGTTACTTGGTGAACCCGTCCGACGAGACCATGCGGATGGTCCCATTCATGCAGAATGGCCTCTTGATTTTCCAAAGGGATTCAATCTGGATTCTGGATATAGATCAGCCTAACTTCGGAGACCTGACCTTTGATGCTACTAGCATCTTCCCGATCAACACAGACATTGGAACTGTTGCCCCTGACTCCGTGGTACAGGCAGGGCATGACTTCTTCTTTCTTAGCCGACATGGGGTCCACAGGTTGGCGAAGACGGAAAGGGACCGTCCTCTTGGAGTGACGATCCCGATCTCAGATAAGATCAAGGGGACGATAGATCGGATTAACTGGACCTATGCCTATGATTGCGTGGGCACGGTCTGGGACAATCTGTATATGCTGGCTGTCCCTCTGGATGGTGCTACGACTAACTCCCATATCTTGGTTTACGATATGGTGGAAGACGCTTGGAGCATCTTCCACGGCTGGACTCCCTCCGCCTTCCTTCCTGCTAGGTTCACACAAGAGGACGCACTGTACTATGGGGATCTCTCAACTGGGAAGTTGTATGAGGCTTTAGAGCCGGGTTCCGATACTGATTCAGGAACCAACATTGAGTCCATCATAGAGACTGCCCGGTTCAGTTTCGGTGGGACAACCTTCCGTAAGCATTTCCAATACCTGGACCTCTATGCCTTTGGAGGCACGGGCGGGACTGTCGAGTTGTATGTGGGCAAGGATGAATCAGCGTTCAGTTTTCTTGGTCGCCATGTGATCGAGGAGGGCGGTTTGAAACTTGGAGATGTTGGAGATCCTGAAAGTGGTTTTGTTTTGAACGAGAAGGCAATCCTGTCGGACGGCGGGTTGTTTCGGAAAAGATTTTACCTCGACAGGTTTGAGGCTTGTCGAGAGATGCAGTTCAAGTTCAGGAGTAGTGGGCAGAATAAGGTAAAGATTCTGTACTTCTCTGTCTCTGCATTACCTGAAATGGAGAACTTTGACTAATGGCTAATCTAACTAGAGGTCACACATTCAGTAGCGGGGATTTGGTTACAGCCACTAAGTTGCACAACTTGGTGGACTCCGCTTCTGTTGCTAACATTGCCGAGGCTGCACTTGCTGACGGTTCTCATATCATAACGAGTAGTACAACAGCTCCGGCTGCTGCTACTGCTGGTCATGCTTGGTGGGACACTTCAAGTCCAGAGGCAGATGGTTACGGAATCTTGAAGATCCATGACGGCACCCGCTGGCAGTCGGTCGCTAAGAATGTTGAGCAATACTACTTCAACAGGAGTGGTGCCACCTTGGATTACGGGGATCTGGTTATCTTCGACACAAGTGAGGCTCGCTCTGTAACAACAACGACTTCGGCTGGTAGTGCCAAGGTTGCTGGTGTGATTGCCAGTGGGTTAGATGGCTCTACAGAGGTGGGCGACGATAGTGAAGGTCGAGTGGTTCGTTCAGGTTTGGTAATGGTGAAGACTACGGGCACCGTGACTCTTGGGGACTACCTGGGCACTTCAGATACCGTGAAGTTGGCGAAGAGTCTTGGCTCCAGTCAAGTGGCGGGAGCCTTTGGAATAGCAGTCAAGGACACGGGGACCACAGACCAGTGGCTTGTCGCTCTGTCAGGTCACACGGTTGACTATGTTCAGAAGACGACGACCGTAGCATTGGTGGAGAACAATCGAGTGCCATCTCCTGGTCATCTTGGATCTAACAGTGGAATAATGACAACGCCTAATGGCATACCGGGAACGGACGGGGCAGGTGGCTCATCTACAAGTAACGATGGGGCTGGTCCTTCAACATCCGCTTGGCTTCCACTGACATGGTGGGACGAGACACTCGATGCTGGGTCTGAGGATGTTGTTGTTGAGTCAGGGGAGTTTGTTCTTCAAGCGAATCAAATGGTTCATGTTTTCTTGAGCGATATAGCGATCAAGTGTGTCTCCAGTCATTCCAGCACTGCGGATCGTGGCATTGGTTTGCGTGTAACCATTGAGGCATCGTCTGTTGTTGGGCTATCTGCTGATTTCGTGGTTTCGGAAGGGTCGTGGTCTGGCCTGAGTGAGTATGTAAATCCAGATGAGAGTATAAGGTTTGGTCAAACAAACTACATCACAACTGGCTCTCAGAACAACGGAGTTTGGTTCAGGAACTTGCAGCATGATTACTCCCCGACTTTAGCAGGAACCTACAAAGTTCGTGCTTGGTGGCACGGCACCCATGCCGATGGCAACTTCCGAATACTAGCCCCGCTAGATTACCGATCAGGGACAACAACATTCGAGAGCCTCGGGATGGGCAAGCCCACCCTCAAAGTAGTGACGAGATAGGGAGACACAATGCCAATCACTCCACAAATGGTAATGATGGGGGCACAACTGCTGGGTGGCCTGTTTGGCGGGCAGAAGAAGCCAAACTTTGCCAACATCCTCAGAAGAAACCAAGGGCTGTTCCAGCAACAACTGGGGTATGGGGTGCAGAACCTCAACCAGTATGGTGGGCAGTTCATGGATGCCTACTCACAGATGTCTCCCATGTTTGGTCAACTGGCTCAGAGTGCAAGTCAGATGTTCGGAGACGACAACCGAAGGTTCCAGTTGGCTCAGGACATGGCTAAGTTCACCAGAGGGAA
>Ga0233404_10000071_pt1 | contig 22439 bp, 15 predicted proteins | sample Na_oxic_2_MG_FD_179861 | JGI IMG/M metagenome (GOLD analysis project Ga0233404, IMG submission 179861) | Seawater microbial communities from Saanich Inlet, British Columbia, Canada - Na_oxic_2_MG | ecosystem: Environmental > Aquatic > Marine > Inlet | place: Canada: British Columbia | collected...
CGAAGATTGCCGGTGAATTGAAAATTCCGGGTTTTTCAACCTATATGCACCGTCTGGATGCCAACCATTTGTTGACTATTGGTTATGACGCTGATGATCAAGGCGATTTTGCTTGGTTTACCGGTATAATGCTGCAAATATTCGATGTTACCGATATGAGCAAACCGGCCTTAACTCATAAAGAAGTCATTGGCTCGCGTGGTTCCACTTCCGAAGCAGCTACCAATCATCTGGCTTTCAATTACTTTGGCTCCAAAGGCTTGTTGGCAATCCCGATGACAATTTGTGAGAAGGATAAATATTCCGACTATGGAGGTAGCTATGGTGATATGATGACATTTAGTGGACTGCTAGTGTATAAAGTCAACGCCGATGATGGTTTTAAATTGGTTGGTGGAGTGCCCCATATTGCCCCGGAAAGTCAGAACAACTACCGACGTGCTTGTTCTAACTGGTGGACACAATCAAATTCTTATGTCAAGCGTTCCATCTTTATGGATGACTACGTGTTTTCCATTACTGAAGACACTATTAAGGCTAATCGTATGTCGGCTCTCGGCACCGATGTATCAGTAGTATACTTTGCAGATGAACCAAAATGCGATGCTTTTCATGTGGATTTATGCGCCGTTGAACCAGATTGTCAGGATACCAATGGCAACTGGAACACAGATTATTGCATTTTACCTTTGTATTCGCCACGCCGCTCATCACATTCCTCAAACGTATGCATTGCCAGTTTTGATCCTACGAACGGTGATTTCAAAGTTCCATGTATCAATGTCGCTGGTAGTCAATACAGTGCGGATATGTTCATCAGTTCGTTATTGCCGATGCAGTTGATGCTTAGTAGTGATATTGAGCCGGCAACGATTAGGTTTGCGGCGCAAAAGTGCGAGGCAATTTATGAACCGACGGATACTACGGTGCGTATTCCTTGTATCAACAACTTGGGAGATACTCGGTTGTACTGGGCAGATTTTAATGTGGTAGTGGACACGCCATGGACTGTTGAATTGACGGATTTTGGTGCGGTTCAGTAATTAAGGTGGGCAACAAAAAGACGTTAGGAATGGACACGAAATAAGTCCCCATTTTGTTTCGGGAAATCCGCTCCGCGGATTTCCCGAAACAACTCAAAACCGGGAAATTATTTCATGAGCATTCCTTACCCACCCTACATTAATTTAGGAAACGTAAGGGTAACCACAAGGGATTACCCCTACAACACGCACGTTCCTAACCATTCATTAAACTTCTAGCAAACTTGCTAACAACATTGGGACAAGAATAATTGTAACCACTCTTTAATTTAGCAAGATTGGTGCGGTTTTTTTGCCATAGTCGCACTTTTTTCTCAATGCTAGCACATCTTTTCTGGCGTTCATTCTCAACCCGTAGTACATACGGCTCTCTAGCCTTATCCTGCTTATGTTTGTGAATGTAACGAGTCAATGGATCAATATAGCTCTGCTCAAACAACCTTTGCAGTGTTCGTTCTTCTACCCTAGCCGATTTCTTGGTTAGTGGAGAATTATCAAAAGATGCGAAGGAGCCATTCCCCCATACGACAATGAGCCACACCAAAGTTATTGCAATTATACCAATCATAACTTTGCGAAAAAACTCAATAAGGTTTGTCGCTACTTGGTGAAAAAACTCAATAAGGTTTGTCGATACTTGGTGAAAAAACTCAACCAAACTCATGCGGGTAGTGTCGTATATAACCATGTCCTGATAGATTATTGTCCAACCAAAAAGCCCTCCATACTTAATAAAACCATCGTAATCAGCAAAATTAGAATCAGTTCCAGAAAATTTTGTACCGTCAACCATTTTTATAGTTCGAGTCGCCATGGTATAGTATCCTTATGTTAATTCGGTGACTGGTTAGTTTATTGAACTACATTAACGTTTTTCATATTTGCCTAACGATGTCTAAATTGGTTAAACCTTTAAGGGTTGCAAAGAATGATTGGCATTTGGTAGTACCTCAAATGTCATATATCTTGACAACGCTAGACTTATGTACTTCTGCCTCAGGTGCGGTCTCAATTTTGTGTAGGAAATTACGTTCTAATTTATTGTATTGTTTTACCAGTATATATACATGAATAACCGAAAATAAGGAAATTTAATTTTCGATTATTCGTCCCCCAAAATTCACCATTTAGCAATTATTTAATTTATGGTAATGCTTAAATAATTGGTATAAACCCAACCGCTTTTTGAAACCAGTCAGGTTTTTTCTACGATAACTACTTTTTTAGCAATACCGAATTTGTTATATAGTGTCCATCCGGAAAACCTCCCAAAGCTAAAGCTTTGGATTCCAAGATGCCCATTATTTGGAGTCCAAAGCTTCAGCTTTGGGATTTTTATCGGCGTTTCCGGATGGACACTATATATAATGCCTTCGCCAAAAGTTTAGTTCCGCCCATGTAATTGGTATTAAAACAATTGATAATAACCATCCAAAGGCCAATTTCGTTTTGCGAGTAATTAATAAATTCTGATTATAACGGATTTTGGGATCGTTTCCAAACTTTCTCGTTCCCAAACTCTGTTTGGGAATGCCTGCTTCGATGCTCTGCATCGTATTTAGCTGGAATAGTACAACTTTCTATAACCAATTACCAATCAACAAAAATGGCGACCAATAATACGGATGCTGCCAGTTACTAGAATTGTTTAACAGCTTTAATTGGGCGGTTTGGACGGCTCTGGCTTTGTTGGAATGCTTGGCAAACTCGTTATAAAAAATCTGAAAAAAGTAAAAAGCCACATCCTCATCAACCGCCCAAAGCGTGGCGATGGCACTATGGGTACCGGCTTTGTAGGCAACCCCGGCTAATCCTAAAGCGGCGCGTTCGTCACCTTTCGCGGTTTCACAGGCACTCAAAGTTAATAAATCTAGGGGAACTTCGCTATATTGTTTGGGTGAAATTAGGTCTTCCAGTTGTTTCATATTTAACTTATCGTTGAAAGTGACAACAAAAGTATCTTGGACTTGCTCGGAGAATTTAGCATGAGAAAAAATGTGCAGCATCGTATAGGGGTTACGGTTCAAAGATTGTTCGAGCCTCGAACTGACAAAGTTTTGGCCCTTTAAAGTTGTGACAGTACCAAAAAATTGCTCAATCGCTTCTTGCATTGGAGTAGCATAATGTTGGATTGGGGCAAAAGTCGGATGGTTTGATTCGGTTAAGGCACTATATAACATTCTTGGCGAAAAACGCGGTTCATTTTCTGAAGAAGGCTGTGTCAAATTGGGCGTGATTGCGAGGGCATATTTCTCAATTAAGAATTGGTTGCCATCGTGGAGCACCGCCATTGGGATTGAATAGAGTGGGCCATCCGGCACAAAAACTAGGGTGTGAATATTCTCTGATAATTCTGGTTCCAGAGGGCGGAGTAACCAATCATAGAGTTGTTGAGCTGAGGCACGATAGCTGTGGTTTTCTTGACAATCTTTAGTTTGGCAGTGAAGGAGGGTGGCTAAGGTGTTGATTGTTTTGGTTAATTGCTGGGGAGTAGCCGGGATGGTTTGATGGAGCCGTTTGCCTTTGGGTAAACTGACCAAAAGTTTGACGCTGTTGGGTAGGAAAATTGGGTAGATGATGGCGGTATGGAGTGGCTCAACTTGCTCCAAATCTATGGTGGGTTTGGTGCAATCGTCTTGGAAGTAGTCTTGCAATTCGGCGGTTTTGAGTTTATCCATATATTGCAAAGCGATTTTGAGCAACTCGTTTTTTCTGGTAGGGTTATCTGGTAGTTGCTCTGACTGTTCTAATAGTAATGCGACTAATTCAGTGAAGATTGGTTTCAGCACTTCCCGAAACTCAGAGCGTTTGCCGTTGGGATAGCGTTCGCGGTAGATTTTAGTTAGATGTGAACGAATTTTGGCCAGTTTTTGGACAGCAGTTTTATAGGCGATAATAGCATCGTTGCGTTGACCTAAAGCTTTGAATAAACGTCCTTTTTGCCATTGCAATTTGTAATGCCAGTAAGGCGCACTTAGCAATTCAAGGGCCGTTAACGCTTGCTTATTGAGTTGCAGTGCTTCGGGATAACGATGTTCATAAGCGTACAATGCGGCTAATTGGCTTAGTATTTCTGGCTGGCGGGTGTTGGTGGTGGCTAATTGTTTTTGTAGGGATTGATAGATTGCTAAGATTTTCGCTTTTGGCAATCCGGCTTGGAAAGAGGGTGGCTGAGGATTTGTTAACAAGTCTTCTATGTCTGCATCCGGAATACGAGCCGTCTCTACAAAATAGCTATCGTCTTGCATTGATTCTACACAACTTTTGGCGATTAAACGGGAAGCATCGGCTAGGGTTTTGGTTAGGATTACGAGGCTGTCGCTGAAGTTTTCGTCAGCAGAATTAATTAAAATCTCACCTTCTAAAGTGCTATCACTAGATTGGATAAAATAATCTGCATCAACAATAATTTGACCATCACTACCTTTGTTAGCAGTAGTATCAAGTTTACTAGTGTTGAGAACAAAAAATTGGGGTTTCTTGATGGTTATTTTGCCGCCCTTATCTTTTGGTTTCATTCCTTCGCTTAAACTCATCATCCAAGTGTTATCAGCAAATAGTAATCGGTTAATTTGGATCGATACATCTCCGGCAATTGAATCGGGGTTTTCGGATATGAGATTGGAGTTAGTAAATGAAGCGGTATTTGCAATAATGTCAACGCTTCCGGCATTACCGGCACCGTAGTTAAAAGTATTTATTTCTCCATAATTTAACTTTAAGTCATTGGTATTTAATGAAATATTGCCAGCATTACCTTCTTCTCGTGAGTTTGAAGGGTATGATGCTGATGAAATACTACTGACATTTGAGAGGGAAATTATATCTGTGGCATTTATTGTAATATCGCCGGCTTGACTATTACCAGCAGTAGCCGTGTTAATACCTACCGGAATGTTAATATTTTTTTCGCCTTGTAATTTAACTTGTTGCGCGTCTATATTAATACTGCCAGCTTTGCCCTCACTGAAAGTAGCGGCTTCGATTCTACTGGAATTAATCAATAACTGAGGTGTGTCAATATAAATATTACCACCCTTGCCAATTCCGTAAAGGTTTGTAGTAGAAATAATACTTTGAAAGTTAGGATTGGGGGATGTCAAAGTTAAAGATTTGGTGGTTTTTATCTTTAAATCATCATTATTACTACTGCCCATCATATTAGTCATAGTGATTCTCGCATTATCAAAAAGATTCATATCACCGTCAACAAATATGTCAATACTAGTATTATCTTTATCCCCATAGGTATCAGCAAATATCCAACTTTTGGTGAGCGAAAAATCACCAGCACGAATAAATATTTGTCCACCACCATCACCACTAACATCAACGTTAGCATATTCTACCGGCTCATTAAATATATCTAATAACATTTCTTTCAACACTGTTGGCAGCGTACTATTTTTTATTTCCGGTATTTTACTAATCAGTCTATCTGATAATTCATTATTAACTCGACGTTTTCCCCAAAAATGCGACAAAGTTATCCTGCCTAATTTTTCAAAAGTTGCTAATTCGTAATGTGTCGGTATCACTTCACCCATAGAATCTACCGCAATAAGGTTAATCCGCCCGTCAGGTGCATATAAAGTTGCCGCTTTTGATTCACCATCTGTAATTTGTATCTCACCACTGACGATAGATAAAGTTTTCGTTGTGGGAACTCGCAGATAACTACCTTGAACGGTAATAGCATTGGGATTATCCAAAAAACCAAAGGCTTGTGGTGGGGCGACAGTCAATAGGGATTGTTCCGGATAACTGGCAGAAAAATGGCCGGTTTTGCCCAAACGCAAATAATCGGCAGTACTGGCATGGAAAGAGCCTTGAATATCCAGATTCGCATTTTCACCAAATAGAATGCCATTGGGGTTAAGTAAATATAAGTTGGCATTGGGAATTTTAGAACGGATGGTGCCATCAATAAAGGAACGGTTGCCACCGGTTATGCGGGTTAAAATATTGGCTATGGAATCCGGCCCGGTAAACGTGGCAATTTCGCCAGTGTTGATGTCAAACGTTTTAAAACTATGGAATAAATTTTTGCCAAGTTGTTGGCCTAACGAGTCATTTATCAGATATTCAGGGCCGGGTAGTGACGTTGCCGCTCCAAGTGTGCCATCGGTGACTACTTCGGCTTGGAGTGGTAAATGGCAAATTAAAATGGTGAGGGCCAATAAATATTTTTTCATTTGGGGGTTCCTATTTGGTTTGTTATATTCTACCGATATTCTACCGATATTCCACCGATATTCCACCGATTTCATCGGTGGCTATTCACATTTAACCCCTTTGGGGTTTTTCTGGTTTTCTGGTTCCCACGCCGGCGCGTGGGAACCAGAGAAACGAAAAAGAGTATTGGGAAACTGATCAATTATTGTATGATAATGACACATGGTACACTGAAGAAGAAAATAATGAATGTAATAATGATAAAGAACTTAGTTAACAATATATTATCATTTTTATAATCATAACTTTTTTTAAAATGACTCGTGTGTAAAGTATGGTGTCGTTCACTATAAGCAACGATATAGTTTCACCGACACCACTTGGGTCACCAATCCCACTGGCATTAATATTGGTCTTCAACGTCGTTTCAAATGTTTCTTGAACATCCGCAATTTGTTGTCTTTGGGCATCAATTTCTGCTTTCGTCAAATACCCTTCCGGCGTAAACGGTACATCCAGTCGCACTATAATCCGTGCCATGCCATCTTGCGTGATAGCGTCAAGCACATCTTGGGGAATGGTAGGCGCCGCCCAAGCGGGAGCCGCCCCCAATAGTAATATTACAGCCAAGAAATGGCTGCGAATCCACGTTCGATGTTTGCGTTTCATTATTAATTTTGCTCCAATTGTATTTATGGATAATGGTTTAGGACAACGGGTACTGCTCTTTAGTACAGCGGATTAGCGGTATAAACGGATTGGTGAGTGAGGGCGTTTTTCTGGTTCCCACGCGCCGGCGTGGGAACCGATTCGGGACGCGCCAGCGTCCCGTTGCGCCGCTTTGCAGTCGCGTCGAGACTGCATTCCCACGCCGGCGCGTGGGAACCGATTCGGGACGCGCCAGCGTCCCGTTGCGCCGCTTTGCAGTCGCGTCGAGACTGCATTCCCACGCCGGCGCGTGGGAACGAGAGAAAATCCTTGTAGTTTTAGTGGCAAAAAAAATGCCCAGACAATGTATCTTGTCCGGGCATTAATGTCAATCACTGCTTACAAAGTTGCTTGGCGCTAATTTTTACCAGCGGAAAGCGTAACGAGAGTAGTAGGCAACATACGGATACCTTCCACCCCAATTACCGTTCTCAATTACCGGCGGCTCGTCACTATAATAGGTGACAATCCCAATTTCTTCAGCCGTTCCATCTTCGGCAATCAATTCAACTCCAATACCAACAAATTGGTTGTTTATGATTTGCACACTTTGGGCGTGTTGTGCCGCTGCGTCAGTGGGCAACCATTCGGTAGCGTCGAATTGCGCCGGCCATGTTTGGTTGGTGCTGATGGCGAGGTGTTGATCTACTTGGATTATCGCCGGCATGGTTAACCAGAACGCTTCTTGGAGGCGGGCTTCGTTGGTAGCAGTACGTGGGTATCGCTCGGCTACCGGTGTACCGTCGTCTAATGTCGCGCTGGTATAAAATGCTTCTACCATGTCGGCGGCAATCAGTTCAAAGATACTTTGGAATACCGCAGTGCATGTCATGTCGGCAGTTAGGGTGACTTTGATAGTTCCTTTGGTGCCGGTGCAGTCGCCATTCCAACTGACAAATTTAGCTAGGAGGCTGGGGGTGGCTCTTAAGCGAACTTCGGTGCCGGCTTGGTGGTAGTCGGCGCTGCAATTGTTGCCACAGTCAAGATGGCCGACATTGTTGACAGAGCCGTTGCCAGTACCGGCGGTATAGATAGTGAGTTTGTGCCAAGTAAGATCGGATTTTAGGCCAAAATTGGCGGTACAGTTTTTGGCTTGATCCATTATTACGGTGGCAGAGGCTCTTAGCCGGCCTTTTTTATCGGTATAACTTTCCCAAGGGCAATCCCCACTGCCGTCGGTAAATTCAAAGCCAGTGTTTGGAGTTGCGTACAAAGTAACTTGGGTACCAGAGGCGTATTCATGGGTAGCTTGTTTACAACCTTGTTTGCCTCTGCAAGAGAGACTGGTTTTTTCACCTTTGGCTCTTACACTGATAGTACCAAGCCCGTCACCATCATTATTGACGGTAAAGGTTAACATATCAGCGGGATTATGCGCTTTGAAGGTTGCGGTGCAGGATTTAGCTGCGTCCATTGTTATACGCACACTGTTTTTGAGGCCACTGCAAGCTCCACTCCAGCCCATAAACAGATTATCGGCGGTTGCGGGGGTGGCTTCTAAGCGGACTTTTTTATCCGCACGGTAGAACTCCGAGCAATCACTACCACAGTTAATATAGCCGTCGGTAGTCGTGATGGTGCCATTACCGGTGCCATCTGGGTTGACGGTCAGCAAGTTGCTGGTGGCTTCGGGCTCAAATTGGGCGGTACAGGTTTTGGCAGTATCTATAGTTAGATAGACACGATTATCCGTACCGGTGCAATCACCAGTCCAGCCGTTGAAGGTAAAGCCTTTTTCTGGATATGCCTTTATAAAAACTTCGCTATTTGAGGCATAGTCGTAACTGGCTTGTTGGCAGTCTGACTTGCAGTGGATAGTCCAGTCTGTTTCTCCTTTGATTTTGGCTCTGATTGTACCTCTGCCGTTGCCGGTTTTGGTGACGTTGAGTGAGTCTCCGCTTGGTTGTACAACAAAGGTAGCAGTACAACTTTTAGCCGCATCCATAGTTACGGTAGTTGTTGCGGACGTACCAGTGCAATCACCACTCCAACTACTAAAGGAAAAACCAGTTGCCGGGGTAGCTGTCAAAGTAACGGTACTATCAACTTCGTAGTCAGCTTGGCAGATTTCACCGCAGTTTATGGTGTTGTCAGTGGTGGTGATTTCGCCTCCGCCAGTTTTGGTTACGGTTAAAGTGACATTGTCAGAACCAAGTTCGTAAAGCGTTTGGATTTCAGACTCAGTGAGAGCACGGTTATATACACGAAGATCGTCAATAATGCCATCAAATGTTCTTGAACTAGCAAGATTTTTTCCAAAATTATGCCAATAAGTCCCTATTGACATATCATATGGATTATCTAGTGTTCCAGCATGCTGTATAATAGATTCATCAACGAGTACGCCATCAATATAGAGTTTCATATGTCCTTCATTATATGTAGCAGACACATATTTAAACTTATTTATAGGCAATGTATATTTGGTAGATTTACTAATGTTCGGACCTTCATTATACATTATTGTTTGAAATAAAGTGCTTCCATTAGTAACATTGGTGTTACCATTTTCCGTAGTCGTAACAATGTTAAATCCTCTACCTGTTCCTCCATTCCATGAATATTTGGAAAAAATTGGCATTCCTCTACCTTTTGTCGAAACCCATCCAGTGATAGTATGTTGCTTATCAAATTTTTGTTCAGGATTTGGAACTCTCAGATAACTGAGATTACCATTGAGTTTAACAGCTTGTCCAACCTTACCTTCAACATATTCAATTGTACCATTTTCAGCCCCATGATTTCCGTTTCCACTTTCATCATTAGCATTACCATCAAACGGATAACAAGCAACTAAGCCATCACTGACTTCATTACAACTTGAATCAATGATAGGTTCTTTTTTAATACTTGCAAGTTGCTTGACTTCAGTTTCGGATAAGGCACGGTTGTAGATACGAAGGTCATCAAGCATATCATTACTTCTCAATGATATATTCATATCACGTCCCACAGGTGAAACAGATGTCAATTTATTTTGAATTATTGGCAAACCATTAACAAAAACATCAATATTTCCATTTTTGTAGGTTAGCAAAATATGTTGCCATTCTCTTTCGTTTAGCTGATTATCACCATAGTATAAGCTAGTACCTTCACCGGTGTTGTTAGTATTATCAGATACAATAAGCTGAGGATACTCGTGTTGATGGTAATATGAATGATTGCCACTTGAATGTGTAAAGCCAAAACTTTGCTTACTTGAATCCGTTCGGTTATACCATACATGTACACCACTATCACCATAAGTTTTATTATGGTTAATAACTGCATTACTCCAGTAAGATATTGTAAAATATTCTTGTTCAAATGGATTTGATACAGAAATTTGTCCTCCCACGTTATTATCATTTTCTGTAGAAGCCAACCCTTGACCAATTACCCCATCGGCATAATAAATGGTTGCATCTAAATTAATCTGTGTACCATTTCCACTGCCATCATTAGCATTACCGTCAAATGGATAACAGGCAACTAACCCATTACTAACAACATCACAGCCCGGATCAATACCTGCAAGTTGTTTTATTTCTGACTCGGATAATGCTCGGTTATAGAGACGAAGTTCATCTACAGCCGTCAATCTAGCACCGTATGTATCTGGTACTCTTGAAGCACCAAGGACAAGTCCGTTTAAGTTAATGGATTCTATTGCAGAAATATCTGTTACATCAATTAGATTCCCATCAATATACTGACTTAATGAGTTGTTTTCCCGATCCAATACCAAAGATTGCCAATGAAATTGTCCATCAGTTGTAATAGCATTTGGATTATTATCAGCACTTTTAGCAACATAGTAGTTATTTGAACCATCAGACACATGACTATAAGCTTGTGCTTTGTTTCCAGCATTGTAATCCATTACAAAGTAAGGTGCATTACCAAACAATCTACCATTGTATTGAAAGTTATCTGTCGTCTTGTAAAAAATAGATATTGTGAATGATGAGCTTTCCATATTTTGTATGGATTGTGAATATGGCAAACTCATGTATTGATTTGCTGTTACACTTCCATATGGATTGTTAAAATAAACAGCCTGATCCAGATCATTCCTTCCTTGAACATAAACAACATTACCAGTTATCACACCATCATTCCCATTTCCACTGGCATCATTAGCATTACCATCAAATGGATAATAGGCAACTAACCCTTCATTCAAACCTTGAGCTGGTTGCACCGGTGGTGGCAATGCAGCATCAACCTGAATACGCCGCCTACCATCAACATCTTTCCCAGTATCTTTCAACTTACCCAAAATCTCAGCAACACTAGCCTCCGGATTTGCAGCCTTCATTATCGCCCATGCTCCGGCAACATGCGGAGCCGCCATAGATGTACCATCCTTCGCTCCCGTTAAACCACCCGGCAACGCCGATTCAATCCCAACCCCCGGTGCTAACAAGTCAAGAATCCCAGCACGGTTCGTTTGCGACCAAATTTGCCCAGCTTTATCCGTAGCCCCAACACTTATCGCTTCAGAAATACAAGCCGGTGCGCCTATACCGTCCGCATGACCTTGGTTGCCAGATGAAACTATCGTTGCTATACCCACCGATTCAAGGCTACGGATGATTTTAGTTCTGGCATCAGCATCGCACGCCGAAGAATGTGGCTTCTTACCCCCAACACTCAGATTGATAGCCGCTAATGGCACCCCAAAAGTATCACGGTTGGCATGCAGCCAATCTAAAGCCGCGAGTTGATCATCTAAGTAAAACTTTGCTTTGCCAAAAGAATTAAATGCCGCTTGCACCGCAATAAGCTTCGCATCCGGAGCCGTTCCCGCCGCAATACCCGCAACATGAGTACCATGCCCACAACGCTCACTGTCAAAATCACAAGGCATAGCCGCCCCAACCTCGCCGGTTTGCTGAGCCTTACCATTTGGACAATGGGTGGCAGAAAAACACGCTTCCGTAATTATTCTTGCCGGCGCAAAAGCCGGATGAGCATTGTCAACGCCAGTATCTATAATAGCAATGGCTTGTCCGAGCCCGGTATTGCCACTATCCCAAGCTTTATCCGCCCCAATTAACGGCAGACTGTCACTCATAGACGGTTCATCCGCCACACTTAATTGCATGGTATTTGCCTTTGGGGTGTTCTGCACATAAGGCAACGTCACGCTATTAACCTCCATGACAAGATAAGGCACCGTCACCAAAGTCCGCGCCGCCGTAACCGTTGGCGTACCATCTGGCGAATGCGGAGAATCAATTATCTCATCATCCGCTAAATTTTGGCTCAACGTCGAAACGAATTGGGATTGGGTATAAGTAATAGCTTTTCTTTGTGCCGTCACTTCATTAGCATTTAACAAACCTTCTGGCTGCCAAGGCACATCTAAGCCAACAACAACTCGCGCTGAGCCATCTTGAGCGATAGCGTCAAGCACATCTTGGGGAATGGTAGGCTCCGCCCAACTTGGGCTTGCCCCCAATAGTAATGTTACAGCCAATAAACGGCTGCGAAACCGCCTCGTTCGATGTTTGCGTATCATTAGTTTTTATTTACTCCAATTAGTATTTACAGATAATGGTTTAGTACAACGGATTCCAAATCTGAAGGTTTGGATTCCAAGTTTCCAAATCTGAAGGTTTGGATTCCAAGTTTCCAAAGTACTTACCTATTAAAGACCCGGATAACTCGAAAAGTGTCAGGATTTTGATTAAATTATTTTGTCGTTACTATCATTAACCCCGATAAATCAAGATGGTCAGGGTAACAATATTTTATGTAACATATTAAGTGCAACATGTAGGTCAGGTTAGATTTTTTGGCGCAGCAAAAAAACGTAACCCGACATTCCTCTATAAATGTCGGGTTACATTATCGCGCGGAGCTTGATAAGCTAACCCGACCTACATGACTCACAATCCATCCGCTCACTCCCCCGATCCAAAGTACTTACCTATTAAAGACCCGGATAACTCGAAAAGTGTCAGGATTTTGATTAAATTATTTTTCGTTACTATCATTAACCCCGATAAATCAAGATGGTCAGGGTAACAATATTTTATGTAACATATTAAGTGCAACATGTAGGTCGGGTTAGATTTTTTGGCGCAGCAAAAAAACGTAACCCGACATTCCTCTATAAATGTCGGGTTACATTAGAGCAAAGCGCTTGATAAGCTAACCCGACCTACATGACTCACAATCCATCCGCTCACTCCCCCGATCCAAAGTACTTACCTATATAAGACCCGGATAACTCGAAAAGTGTCAGGATTTTGATTAAATTATTTTTCGTTACTATCATTAACCCCGATAAATCAAGAAGCTCGGGTAACAATATTCAATATATACATTAACAATAACGGATTGCTTAAAATACAATAACGATTAAAATTTAGAATAAATCCGATTTTTTTAAAATCGGATTTCTGGAGCCGGTTAAAATCTTTGTTAGAATGATGCTAAACCTATCCCACTATTCGTTTTTGATTTTAGAAATATAAATTTTGGACTATGCTCGTTTCCAAAATAAATTTTGGACTCCTTTAGCCGGGTGTTGGAGTCCAAAATTTATTTTGGGCGGTTGGGAGTCCAAAATTTATTTTAACACGTAATTTTTTTGAGGGGATTCACTAATGATAAAATTACCCCAATTCTATTTGATGGGATTATTGTTCATCTTTGTAGCCGGTTGTCAACAAACGTCGTCTCTGGTTGGGGAGCCAAAAAGTTGGTTTGGGGGAGGATGCACTTTGCCCCCACCGACAAACCGCCAATGTTTTGCAACCGCGTCAACGCCGGCACAACGTGCTCAGAGTACCGTTTTTATGTTAGCAGCCGGTGCTGATACCGGAAAATTGGTTAAAACTTCTTCTGATATCAAAAACTTTAGCCAAGCTATGCAGGGATATTTTAAGATTCCGCCAGCGCAAATCTGTCAATTGCCAAACGCTTTTAAAGCTGAATTGGAAACTGCCCTGCAATCCCTACATGAACATTTAGCTCAAAATGATTTGGTTATCATTTATTTTTCTGGACATGGTACTTTTATAAATGATACCAGTGGTGATGAAAAAGATGGTTGGGATGAAATGCTTGTCACCTATGATACTAAATGTAAAAAGAAGGTTAAAGATGATGATGGCTTGCGAGATGATTATTTTGTTAAGTTAGTCAATAAGTTACCTACTAAGCACGTCATGACAGTGATGGATACTTGTTTTTCGTCTGGTATGGCTCTTGGTTCAAGCCATCCAAACCCTTTAGTAGCGAATGCACAAAGTAAATTTCTAGTAAAAGCCGGGTGGGGAATTCCAAAACTTCACTCTCCAGCCGCTACCAAGAATACCATCAAAAAAGAGGTAGGCAGACTGGACTCACTCAAAGGGTTATTGCTGGCTGCTGCTGACGAAAAGCAAACTGCCCTAGAAATTCCTGAAGGCGGACTTTTCACGGTTAAGTTTGTAGAACAATTGAGCCAACATGCTGATTTGAAAAAAGCATTTATCCAAACGGCTCAACAAGTTCAAGAAATAACGCAAAGGAGCCAATTTCCACAAACACCACAAGCTATAGGAAGATGTGAAATATTAGCAATGCCATTAAATTAAGATTGCCAAATCTGAAGGTTTGGACTCCAATAATATTTTCCAAATCTGAAGGTTTGGACTCCAATAATATTCGATAATTTGTGCAATTGTAGGGTGGGCAGGTTTTTTTGCCCACCATAAGATAAAGGAGAATTCAAATTGACAAAAAAACAATGGGATGATCAAAGTGCGGTAAATGACATCCGTGCAAATAAATCGGAAGGGGCAACCTATCTTTACAACAAGTATGGGGGGCAATTACTCGGTTTTTTAAAAAAGTTTGATGAGCTTTCCGATCAAGATGCTGAAGATATCTTGCAGGAAACTCTTATTCGGTTTATCAATCACATTCGCAAAGAATTACCACAAGAAAATGTAAAGGCTTATTTGTTTAAAATTGGCAAGAATGAATGTTATCGGTTTTTTACTGATAAAAAAATTCATGAGGATACATCCAGCGACAACAATGACGACAATATATCCAGTGTTGACATAGAAAAAGAAATATCGTTTCTTGATTGTTTATCTAAGGCATTGAAAAGCTTTGAAAAAGCAGAAAAAAATGCCAATAAATGTTTAGAAATCCTGACATTAATGGCTGAAGGATGGTCTTTAAAAGAGATAGCCAAAAAAATTGGCAGAACCCACGGCGCAACCAGAGAATTTTTCTCCCAATGTCGCAAGAAACTTAAACCTTATGTACAACCCTGTCGCAATGAATGATAGGAGATTATGTGATGAATAAAGAAGATAAAGAAACAGATGATTGGTTGGCGATATTGTCCGGTAAATCTGTGCCAGACGCGAGCCCGGAAATTATCCGTGAAGCTCAAGCTTTACGAATGGAACTAAATTTTCGTAAGGAGCAAGCTTTACAGACGGAGCCAGAATTTTGCAATCCGCCAAATCCACAAATATTGAAAAATGTTTTCAAAGCAACCGGGTTAGGAGCCGATGAGGCTCAACCCCCACAATTTGAATGGCTACAGTATTTGAAAGATATTGGGCAAAAAATAATATCCGATTTCTTGCTACCAATATTAAGGTGGAAATTGACACTGCCACTTCCGGTGGCGGCAACGGTGGCATTGCTATTGGTTATTGCGCCACTTGTTATACAGCCACTAATTATCTCAGAGCCAGAGCCAAATATTATTGGTACACCCAAAACTTTGTCTGCGGTTTCTCAAGAGTTAACGGTGTCTAATCCCCAAGCCAAAGCAGAAGCATTAATAATTGGTTTAGCAAAGCTTGATATTGTTGTAACCGTCGTTACAGAAGAAGAGGTTTGGATAATCGAAGTTACTGATTTATCCACTGCCAATCCCGCTGCTTTAGCAACCCTACTTCAGAAACACGAGTTAAAACGATTACCACCGCCAATGGCTAATCAATTGAACGTTCAGATTAGTGCTAAATAAGCTAAATTCGGTTTTCACCAAACCTGACAGGTTTTTAAAACCTGTCAGGTTTGAATTAGGGACGTTTTTTCAAACACTAAGCAGATATGAGGAATAAATATTGAAAATTTTGAAATTAGACATCGAAGGCTTTCGCTCAATGAAAAAAGTACATTGGGTGCCAAATGACTTGAACGTGATCATTGGGCCTAATGGTGCGGGTAAATCCAATTTGCTCCGTTTTTTGGAATTGATGAGTATTTCGGCACAAGCCCGTTTAGGAAAACATATCCAAGAATATGCAGTCGCAGCGACTGACAAAGACACAAGTTATCTTAACAACTCATTCACCCCAATTTCTCAATGCGTTTACCGAGACGCGACCAACAATTACCATCGCAATGTGCGATCAAGGTGAAACTCACTTAAAAAATTTAAATGCTCAAGCACTTGATTATTGGTTAAAAGAATATTCACTAGGCACATTATTAGTAACTGGCAGCATCCGTATTATTGGTCGCCATTTTTGTTGATTGGTAACTGGTTATAAAGAGTTGTGCTATCCACGCTAAATACGATGCAGAGCATCGAGGCAGGCATTCCCAAACAGAGTTTGGGACGAGAAATTTGGCCCTTGGAGTCCAAACCTTCAGATTTGGCTTTGGAGTCCAAACCTTCAGATTTGGCCCTTGGAGTCCAAACCTTCAGATTTGGCCCTTGAAGTTCTTAGCTGGACCGGATTTACAATCCCGTCCGTAACGTTTTCCAATCTGATTGACATTTATGCCCGGATAATATATTTTGTTCTGGCTTTTTGTTGGCGGACAATAACTACAAAGATTGTATTTTAGAAAGGATTTTTCTTGTTCCCAAACTTCACAAGTCAACATGGTATGAGTTGTAGGCTCCTAAAGCATCAGCGCATCCACCACTTGTAAGTAGTTTGGTGGATACGCTAGTTTGATCGGAGCCCTACATAATATTTTTATATTTTAATTGGATACGTTATCGCTCCACCCTACATAGAGAAAGTTTGGGCTTCAGTACTTAAAAGGCTTAAAAAAACAACATGTTGAAAGAAATAAAACTTGCCGGCTTTAAATCCATTCGAGAAATGGAAGTAGAACTAAAAGAAATTAATGTTTTAATAGGTGCAAATGGTGCAGGTAAATCTAATTTCATAGATTTTTTCCGTCTATTAATAGCATCAACCAACAAACGCTTACAATTTTACCTACAGCAAAATGGAGGAGCTAATACCCTTCTGCATTATGGCATCAAAACAACCAAAAAAATAACAAGCAATCTCCGTCTCAGTACAAATAACGGGACTGGTGTTTATGGTTTCACGCTATCGCTCGCGCCGGTGAATACCATGATCATTGAAGAACACATTAACTCAGCGGCTATTGGAAAAGTTGGCGAAGAAAGCTTCTTTTTTCTGGATAAAAGGCAAGACAAGAAACCAGATACGCTTTTGCATAATGCTATGCGAAGTGAAATAAACCAGTATCGCGTCTTTCATTTCCACGATACGTCTGAAACTGCATACATGCGTGGCAACTGTGATATTAATAACAACCGAATCCTACTAAGAGATGGTAGCAATTTGGCGGCGGTACTTTACAAACTACAACAAACCCAGATACAGTATTATGAAAGGATTGTTAAAACCATTCGTCAAATAGCCCCCTTTTTTGAGGATTTTGTCTTGGCCCCTTTGACAATCAATCCCCACGAAATTCAATTGCGTTGGCAAGCGCGTGATTCAGACTATGAATTTGGCCCTCATCAATTGTCTGATGGCACGTTACGCACTATGGTATTGATTACACTGTTACAACAACCAGAAGAAAATTTGCCATCACTTATTATACTGGATGAACCAGAATTGGGACTTCATCCTTATGCCATTAGCCTTATTGCCGCACTTATTCGCAGTGCTTCAGTCTATACTCAGGTGATTTTAGCCACTCAATCGACTAATTTATTAGATCATTTTGCAGCATCCGATATCATTATCGTCGAACAACAACAGGGTATATCTTTATTCAAACGGCTTGACCAAGACAAACTAACGACATGGTTAGAAGAATATGCCTTAAGTGAACTTTGGGAAAAGAATGTGCTTGGAGGAACCCCATCCCGATGATACGCTTACATATTGTCGTAGAAGGCAAAACTGAAAAAGAATTTGTAGAACAGGTACTTATGCCGGCATTTTCTCCATTAGGAATTATTGCGGATGCACGTTGTGTTGCAACAAGCCGCAAAGGTGGACGCAAACACAGTGGTGGTGCGATAAATAAACGATGCAGAGCATCGAGGTAGGCATTCCCAAATAGAATTTGGGAACGAGAAAACCGGCTCTGGCTCTCGCCGGAGTTGATGACGAATTTTATCAGCAATACGCGCTGCATTAGCTTCTTCAGGCCAAGCATAAATTGCAGTGGCATTGGAATCAAGACGAAATGCGGTTTGTAGTTTGGTAGGAGCTACCTTACTTGATTTGTATGAGCCTACTATTTACCCTGAACATAAAACTCTACTACAAAGTTTGTGGTATACTCCAACGTGAATATTTTACCATACGATAAAATGCCGTCATAGACGCATCATTTACACGCTGGAACGCCCATCGTTATACATAAGTCAAAATTTTGTAATTGTTGTATACACAGAGAACATAATATGACAACTGAAAATATAAATTTTAATCAGCTACTCAACGATTTAGACAAACTGAACCATCAAACTATAGTCTTGGTTAATGACGGTTTAGAAAAGGGAACTCCATTGGTTAACATTGCAAGTATGACCGGTTTAGCAGAAAGTTGGTTACAAGACAATGCAAAGTTAAGGACTAAGCTACTTAATGATTTAGCCAAACTGAATCCCCAAACTAGAGTTTTAGTTGATAATGGTTTAGAAAAGGAAACTCCATTGGTTAACATTGCAAATATGACCGGTTTAGCAGAAAGTTGGTTACAATACTATGCCTATACAAAGTTGAAAACTATTCCACCATCAGAGCCATCCAAATGGACTCCCGTTGTAAAATGGACTTTAGTTGTGGTCAGTGCGATAGCTATCGGTGTGGTAGCCTATACGGTAAAAAATTATTTCCAATCGAAAGTTACAAGCAAACCAGTATTGGGACCAATAGAATTAATACCGATACCATTTCCAGAACCTAAACTGTCACTGCCACAGCCACAGCTCACAAAGGACTGTTCGATAGCCGGCAAAAACTTATTCCGTGATTCTTTGCGAGACGGCGGTTGTGGACCAGTAATGGTAAAAATTATACCAAGCAAAAAAATAGCTGGGCATTTTATAATGGGTGATGAGCGGGGAGATAAAGATGAACAGCCGGTGCATTCGGTATCAGTGGAAAGCTTTGCAATGTGCCGCTACGAAGTTACCTTTGCGGAGTATGACCGTTTTGCTAAAGCAACAAATCAAGACGAACCAGATGAACAGGGTTATGGACGTGGCAATCATCCAGTGATTAATGTTTCTTGGGACGATGCTATGGCTTATGTAGACTGGTTGAGTAAACAAACTGGTAAAGATTATAGATTACCTTCTGAAGCACAATGGGAATACGCAGCACGAGCAGGAACGACAACGAAATATTGGTGGGGTAATGTAGCATCCCACGAGTACGCTAACTATGGAACTCAGAAGTGTTGTGACGGCTTAATAAAAGGTAAAGATGATTGGAAATATACTTCCCCAGTAGGCTCTTTTGCTCCTAATCCCTTTGGTTTATACGATATGATAGGCAATGTGTGGGAATGGGTGGTTGATCCTTACCATAATAACTACGAGAATGCTCCTAAAGATGGCAGTGTCTGGAAAGATAGTAATGACGAAGAAATCGGAGATGGTTGGGTGCTTCGTGGCTGCTCTTGGTACAATAATCCCCGCATCTGTCGTGTTGCCAATCGTTACTCGAATAATGAAGGAGGAAACAACATTGGTTTTCGTTGTATTTTAGACTTTTAACCAAAATAGCATTTGCTGTAAATTATCCTGTAATGGACTCCAAGATTTATCTTGGAAATTGTCAAACTAAAGTTTGGAATCCTATTATTACAGAATTAACAGCAAAACTTATTTTACGGAATCGGCATACATCTGTACCGCTTTGTTCATTTCTTTGAGCAAAGGTATATTGATCTGAGATGCGGTGACCAAATCTGCATCAGATATTTTGCTTTTAGTCAGGATAATTTTGTAGATATCCCATTGTTTCTTAACAATTATTAACTGATTACGGATAGCGACATCTTTAGTACCGGGTAGACCAAGTTCAGCATCACTATCTAAAAGCCCGACTAATGTGCGTTCAAATAGGAACACTGTTCTTGCCAACCTTTTTTGGTTCTTCGCCGGTTCAATATCGCTTGCCACTAACAACAATTCCTTAGTAATCCTCTGGGTTAGCATTCGTTGCTTACCAGCCAAATTTATGGTCACCGCCATCCCTAAATCTAGAGGAGAACGACTTTCCCTTTCATACATCTTTACCGCTTTGTCCATCTCTTTTAGCAACGGCAGATTTTGTTGGGCAACCCGTTTCAACAAGTTATGGCTAGGAAGCGTATCTTTTGTAAGCACAATATTTACACTTTCCAAAAACACTTTCCATTGTTCATAAACCCTGTAGAGTTGTCGTGCAATGGCAGAATTTTCTATCTTGACCAAACCTAATTCTGAATCGCCTTTAGCCAAACCTGCAAGCGTCCGATTAAAAAGGCTAGCTGTTTGATGGAGATTGAACACGTTCTCTGAAACGTTAATACCTTTGGCAATGAGCAGAATTTCTTTGCTCATTTTTTGGGTGAGCATCCGTTGCTTACCTGCTAAGTTTATGATATTCCCCATTTCTTGCTTGGTAACTTCACTTTCATTCTTCCCGTAGGCTGCTGAAATCAAAAAAAAGGTAATGAGTAAGGCAAAAGTAAATTTTAAACAATTCATCAAATTATTATCTCCATTCAATAGGTAGTCCTGTAGAAATAAAATAGTTTATACACAAGTCAAAATGGTATGGATTGCAGGGTGGATAAAGCGAAACGTATCCACCCTACACAATATTTTTATATTTCAATTATTTAAATACTTGTGTATAACGATGTGCGATAGGCATTGCTCCAACGCTGGGGTATTAATGGGGAATTTTTACTCCAAAACCAACCCCACAATAACATCTCTCCATATCGCCCAATCCGGTGAATCACTAGCAGCTTGGGCTAACTGATGTTGTTCTACCAATTTCACGGCTTCCTCCGGCGTGACTGTCCAAGTCGCAGAAGGTGGTGGCAGTTTTTCACCAGTCAAAGAAACCCCAAACGCCACTACTTGACGAACCACATCCTCAAATAACGCTATACCAGACAATGTCGGTGCTGAGGGGCCAATTTCAAATTCCTTACCTTCGCGGTTGAGTATGATTTTTTGCGCTTGGCTCGTTATGCGGTTTTCGGCTAAGTCTGCCATGAATCCGTGAAGCAGTTTGGTATTACGCATGAAACTAACTATTTTCGCTGAAACCGGCTCTGGCTCTCGCAGGAGTTGATGACGAATTTTATCAGCGATACGCGCTGCATTGGCTTCTTCAGGCCAAACATAAATTGCAGTGGCATTGGAATCAAGACGAAATGCGGTTTGCAGTTTACTCGGAGTTACTGATACAGCTGCAGTGACAAAAGGGTCCTCTTCATTAATTGCTTGACTTACGCTTGGGTAAGCATGGCGCGAAAATTTACCCAGACGTAATGAATCCGCCGGGTTTGCTACATTTTCAGTTATTACCCAGTTTTCTGCCGGCCATTGATATATGACTTCCTTATACCGATTTAAGGCATCACGCAGGGCTTCGGTTAAGTTGTCTGAGTATATTAGTAGGCTATCGAAAAATCGCAACTGTATGATCAAGCCTCGCGTTTGGGGTTCCGATTTCACCTGAAAACGGAGTTGTTGCAGAAAGTTTTCACCATATTGCCCATTCCATTCTTGGTATAAAGGCACTAGGTTTTCATTGACTCTCGGAAAGGGAAGAGCCTTTACAGCCGTTGCAATTGCCGAGCAGACGGTTACAAAATTATGAGGCAGCGGATTGACTTTCATCCCCGGCTGCCAGCCGACAAATACCGCAATCCAATGTTCTAAACTGGAACGCAAGCCACCCAACGCGACTTGGTAATCTGTGTAAATAGAGGCAATAAAAGACAATTGTTCAACCAATGCCGTATTGCCGGACAGTTTATTGAGATTTTCTATTAATTTCTCAAAATCTTGTTCAATCTGCGTGACGGCTTCCAAAAGCGTTGGCAATCCCCATTGATATTTTTCGCTTTCCGCTTCCAGCATATAATGACACCACGCTTCCAAATAAGCCCTAAACGCATCACGTTCCTGATCACAATAAGCCTTCTGTTCGTAATAAGGTTTTTCTAAGGGAATGTTTAAGGATTCCTCTAAGATGAGAAAAGGATTATTTTGACGTAATGCGAATGCCGACGTTTTCAGCAGTTGTCCCGGCTGAC
>Ga0233404_10000072_pt1 | contig 22245 bp, 18 predicted proteins | sample Na_oxic_2_MG_FD_179861 | JGI IMG/M metagenome (GOLD analysis project Ga0233404, IMG submission 179861) | Seawater microbial communities from Saanich Inlet, British Columbia, Canada - Na_oxic_2_MG | ecosystem: Environmental > Aquatic > Marine > Inlet | place: Canada: British Columbia | collected...
CCCACCTTTATTAACAAAATCATCTATATCACTAACAGTGAGAATGGGGCGTTTGCGAATAGAGTGTAAGATGGTTGTAAAATAGCTTGACTCGGATTGACAGATAAATAAAATTTGACAAATATCTACATTGAGTAAGTTTTTCAGGCGTTTTACTTTGACGGCATGGTTTTCGACTTGCTCATTTTCTACTGTCACGTCAATTTCCTGTTGAAAAGGATCGTTGCCTAAAATACAAATATTAAAGGGTGCCTGAGAATGGCTAAATGCTGTTTGGGACCATCTAATGAAATTAGCAAAATTGTATAAAAATACAGCTTTGACTTGATATTCTTCGGCTATCGGGGGAGTGGCATAACTAACGCCACTTAACATGAATAAAATTATGGTGAGTTGTAGCCATTTAATCATAAATGAACCCAAAATAAAATTTGTTTTTAAAAACATAGTCTTACATATTAATATTGTTTTAAAGTGAGTACTAACGAAAGCTGTCTTATTGAAAAAAATCGGATTTTTACTGATTTGAGTAAGCAATTTATTTAGGTACATTCCCTTTTTCCGGGTTGAGTACAACGGATTTTAGAAACAAACGGATAAGAACAGCATTCAGCCTTTGTACAGGGCATTTTTATTTAATGGGTTGATTTTAATAATCTTTAATTGTCAGAATCCGAATTAACAAAATTTTAGAATTATTCAGAATAAAACAGCAATACGGATAAAAACCTGTCAGAATAAAATCCTGAGTAAAATTCGTTGTATACTGCACACGGGCACAAACTGAACTTTTTTATTTGAGGAAGGTGGGCAAAAAAAAGACTTTGCCCACCCTACATAAAAGTTTAAATTATGCCCGCGTGCAGTATATTCTTAAATCCGCTGTACTCAACCTATTTTTGAAAAAAAACGTCAAATTACGAGTGCTATAATAACAGTAAGAATTTAAAAAATTCAATAGTTCAAATAGGGCGCATTAGTGTTTTTCCATTATCAAAAATAAGGAACCACAGGCTTAAATATTTGCAAAAAAGTTTTTTTTTAATAAAAATATTATGTTTAATCTTTCAATTAAAAATAAGCTCCGTTTTATTATTCTTGGTACGAGTGCTATCGTATTGTTGTTAGCATCAATCACTGTCGTCATTGGGGATTTGATCACATTTCGTCGTCAGATGGTGGCTGATTTATTTGTGCTAGCTGATATGGTTGGAACTAATAGTATAGCTGGATTGATTTTCAATGATAGTATAACAGTGGAAGAAAATATTGTTGGGTTAAAAGCCAATTCGCATATTGTTTTAGTGCATATTTTTGCGGCTGATGGTACAAAATTTGTGAGTTATGTTAATGAAAAATCACAGTTAGACAATATGGAACGTTATTTTACGACGCTTAACGATTATTACACTTATCATAGTATACCTAAATCTGAGAGTGATGAAATTAAGGAAAAACATTTTTTTGACTCGTCGGATCACATAGAAATTTTGAAGCCAATTATATTCAAGGATAAAATACTTGGCACTGTTTATCTTCAATCAGACATTAAAGCTTTGAAAGATCGCTTTTTTTGGGGGGCAATGGTTGTAGTTGCTGTGATGTTTATTTCTTTATTATTGGCTTTTGGATTGGCTTCTCGATTGCAGCGTGTTATTACTACCCCTATTTATAATCTGCTCAAAACGATGAAAGCTGTTTCTGAAGATGAAGATTATTCGCACCGTGCTCCAAAAAAGGCTCATGATGAATTTGGTAATCTCGTTGATGGCTTTAATGATATGCTCACCAAGATCGAAATGCGCGATAGGGAACTTAGTCATTATCATGATCGTTTAAGCGAAATGGTTGAACAACGAACGGCAGAATTGCAACGACGAACAACTGAACTTGCACAAGCTCGCGATGAAGCATTGGCTGCTAATAAAGCAAAAAGTGCTTTTTTGGCAAATATGAGCCATGAACTCCGTACACCGTTAAATGGTATTTTGGGCTATGCACAAATTTTGATACGAGATAAAAGTTTAAGTACACATCATAAAGAAGGTGTTGATGTTATTCAACGAAGCGGTGAATATTTATTGACGCTGATTAGCGATATTTTAGATTTATCCAAAGTCGAGGCGGGCAAGCTAGAAATTATGCCGACTGATTTTCATTTTGGCACATTTCTCAATAGTATTGCCGAATTATTTAAAATGCGGGCTTTGCAACGGGAAATCGCTTTTGTTTATAAGGCGGCTGCAAACTTACCTACCGCCATTCATGCTGATGAAAAACGACTACGGCAAATTCTGATTAATTTATTAGGAAATGCGATCAAATTTACGAAACAGGATACTGTCACTTTTAAAGTCGATTATAATCAGGGTAAAATCCATTTTGGAGTCACAGATACTGGTATTGGCATTGCCAAAGATGAATTAGAGCGTATTTTTTTACCTTTCCAGCAATCTGGCGATATCTATCATAAGGCAGAAGGAACAGGATTAGGTTTATCTATTACTAAGAAATTAGTTAATATGATGGGGGGGGAATTGCACGTTAAAAGTGTTTTGGGAAAAGGGAGTACTTTTTGGACAACCTTAAATTTACCCATTGTGGAAGATACCCATTTTGTTCAATCTGTTGCTGAGAAACCCGTTATTATTGCTTATAAAACACCTCATGCCCAGTTAAAATCCTACAAAATTCTCGTTATTGATGATCGATGTGAAAATCGTGCTGTATTGGTAAACCTATTAAGTCCTTTGGGTTTTGAAGTGCTGGAAGCTGTTGATGGGATTGATGGAGTTGATAAAGCGCGTGAATGGCACCCCGATTTGATTATCATGGATTTAATGATGCCAAAGATGGATGGTTTTGAGGCGACTCGCCAAATAAGACAAATTCCAGAATTAAAAAAAATACCTATTATTGCTGCTTCAGCCAGTGTCTTTGACTCTCATCGTCAGGAAACTTTGAAAGTGGGTTGCAATGATTTTGTGGATAAGCCTATTAAAGAGGGTGAGTTGTTGGAATTGATGTATAAGCATTTGAATTTACAGTGGATTTATGAAGAATGCTCCGATGGAAAGAACATTTCTGATGCTCAAGAAAAGGAACAAGTATTGCGTGAACCATCAAGTGAACAAGCGTCAACTTTATTCAATCTTGCTATGATGGGCGATATTGCTGGCATTGAAACATTTGCCGAAGATCTTGAACAATCTAATGTGCTATTAGCACCTTTTGCTAAAAAAATCAGTACCTTAACGAATAATTTTGAACTTGAAAAACTTCAAGAAATCGCACAACAATGTATTGGTGAGTCTGGGTAAAGTCGCTTATGTAAAAATACGATTTATTTAACAATGCTTTCGCCAAATTGTAAAAAGCATCAATTTCAAACATCAGTAAATTTGTAAATTATTGATTTTATTAAAAAATCAGTATTTTTAAAAATGGTTCAATTTTTAAATTGGCGAAAGTATTGTTAAAGAGATCGTATTTTTTTAGCCTTTTATAACTTTTTTAAAAATACGATTTCTTTAACCCGAACATCAAGTTTTTTGTCTGACAACAGTATACTCAGCACGGGCATAAACTTAACTTTTTAAATGAGTTTTTATGTAGGGTGGGCAAGTGTTTTTTTTGCCCACCTAACCGATGATGCCGTTGCACCAAAAAGACGTTACCCACCCTACATAAAAGTTCAGATTGTGCCCGTGCAGAGTATAACTACTTTAATCTGATAACAATAACTACAAGGATTGTATATAAACAGGGATAAACCGTTTGAACTTGTGTAGTGGTATAATTTGACTTATCCTTGTTTATATACAATCCTTGTAGTTATTGTTTGGGTAATGAGAAAACTTGATAATCAAGTTTAAGAAATAGTATTTTTCAGCCCTTTAGGTATGGAGAATCTGGATAAACTAGCATGAATCTAACAACTTCAGATAAAAGTACTATTTTAATCGTTGATGACATTTCAGAAAATGTGAGTGTCTTATACCATTTTTTAAGCGGTGAAGGTTTTAAAATTTTAGTCGCGAAAAATGGTAAACAAGCATTACAATTGCTTAAATTGACTTATCCGGATATTATTCTATTGGATGTCATGATGCCCCCCGGCATTAATGGTTTTGAGGTGTGCAAAATTTTAAAATCTCAAAAGGAAACTCAGGATATTCCTATCATTTTTATGACAGCCTTAACAGATACTGTTGATAAAGTCAAGGGCTTTGAATTGGGAGCGGCTGATTATGTGACGAAACCTATCCAACAAGAAGAAATATTAGCTCGCATCAATGCCCATCTAAAAATTCGCAAACTTCAACGACAATTACAAGTTAAAAATCAACAGTTACAACAACAAGCTGATGAACTTGCAAAACGTAATGACATCATTACTCGGGAAAAACAAAAATCAGATAAATTGCTATTAAATATATTGCCAATTAGAGTAGCCAATGATTTAAAAGAAACGGGTAAAACCAAGCCAGAGACATTTGATAATGTTACCGTCATTTTTTCAGATATTATCAACTTTACCAAAATATCTTCCCAACTTGAAACGCCTGTGCTAATCAATGAGTTAAACAGTATTTTTACTACGTTTGATAATATTATCGAACAGCATCAATGTGAACGTATTAAAACCATTGGTGATGGTTATCTTGCCGTTTGTGGCATGCCTGAAAAAAATTCTAATCACGCCGAAAATATCATCAATGCAGCTATTGATATTCTCGAATATTTAACCAAACGCAATCAAAATATGGCTATAACAAAATGGAAAGTCAGAATCGGTATCCATACAGGAAAAGTCATTGGTGGGGTTGTGGGTGTAAAAAAGTATATTTATGATGTGTTTGGTGATACTATCAATACTGCTTCAAGAATGGAATCCTATTCCGAATCTATGAAAATTAATATTTCCGAAACAACGTATCGGATTGTTAAAGATAAATTTAAAGTCACCCCTAGAACCCCTTTATCAGTGAAAGGTAAGGGAAATATGAACATGTATTTTATTGATAATTCCTGATTTGAGCAAGGCTTTCAATACTTTCAGGGCGAACACACAGGAGCGGAGTATATTTTGCCCTATTGATATTTAAATCCATTAAAAAAATTGATTTTTTTAGAAAAATGCTTTATTATGGATATTTTTAAATTAATGGCGTTTTAATTTGCGTTTAAGATAAACTGGAGATATTATGCAAAGAAAACCTATTATCTCAATAGCCATCACACTTTTGTTGATCTCAATGGGGCAAAGTGTTGTGGTTTCAAGAGATGCTCTTGCTTCTAGCTGTGAAGATACAGAAAGTCTTTCAGAAATGAATAAGTGTGCTGAAGATGTTTATAACACTTCTGAAACACGGCTCAACGAGATGTATAAAACTGTGAAGGAATCGCTTAATTATGCAGAAAAATCGCGGTTCAATAAGGCACATCGAAAGTGGAAAGCCTTTCGTGAACTCTATTGTGATTTTGCTACTTATGCGCTACGAAAGGAACCTGGGCTTCCCTTTCACAAAAATGACTGCCTTGATCGCATCACCAAGCAATATATCGAAAATTTAGAAAAGTATATGGAAGATTTAGATGTTTAATTAATCAATTATCAGTTATCAGTAAACATGACTATGTTGCAAATTGTCAAGTTTTCGGATTTGTTCTAAAACTGAAAAACCAGGTTTTTAAAATTTTAAAAAATTTGACAATTTGTGTGAAGTACAAACTAACTGAAAAATTGATAACTGATAACTGATAACTGATAACTGATGACTGAAATGATTGAAAAAAATAGGTTATCCAATTTTGAAGTTACTTGTGCCATCCCTAGAACCGGTAGGACTTTTGAAAATTTTTTAACTCATTTGAAAACGCTTGGTGTTAATAAAGTAGAAATAGATAAAATCTTAGATATTTCTAAACAAAGTAAATCGGTGAGCAATGTTGACTTTGATAAAGCTTCTCAATTCCTTCAATATGCGGTACAACAAATGCCTTGTTTTGGCTTATTTGTTGACCGTAAACGAAGCAAACGTCCTTACCGAGTCGGTTTTTTAGGTGCTGAATGGATAATAGGTGATGTTTGTGTTCGCATAGAAGGTGAAGAACCTCATAATGGTTCTTCTTTAATTAGACTGGATGAAATTGACTGTGCTGTGGTTGGATTGGATGAACTTTTAACTGTGACGCAGTATTATTTGCATAACCCCACCTTAGTTACAAAATGGGGAATGTATAATTATAATATAGAAAAACCCACCAATATACATATCGCTGGCTCCGCACAATTAACTCGTTATAATCCCGTGTTAGGGCAAGACGTTCAAGATATGGTTGGATTTTTTTTGATTTCTAAGCCTAAAACGCTTAAATCAAATCCGTCTTTTAAAAAACAATCCTATCCTAGTGATTTTTTACGCCATTTATCTGAAAATGGTCAACGAGTGTTTGTTAAAGGGCGGTATGCCGGCATTGTTAGTACTGCTTATCCTAATCTCAAAATTACTTCGGTAGAAGATGTAGAAGATGCGGTTATGCAGGCGGAGGCGGGTAGTGTGGGACTTGAAATTGTTCAAACCGGTAATACGTTGAGAAGGAAAGGGTTAATTTTACACGGTGCGCCTTTATTTTTGTCTGAAAGTCTTTATGTCGTCGATTATTATAGATACCTTAAAAATCCTTCACTTCAGAAATTTATCCAGCGTTTAAATCCCGTTGGTTATTTTGATGAACAACGCATGAAACAATTTGCGTTTTGGTATCTTGCTTTAGAAAAAAATTTAAAAAATTCATGGATTAACAAACCTTCTATTGCAGATCTTTTCTGTGATGCCCAAGATCCAAAAAATGGCTTACGTCCTTATCGACTCCAAACTCGCTATTGGAAACCCCATGATGTTTACAAGCAAAATGAAGCTGTTGCCCTGGTTTTGGATTCCAAAAAAAAATTACAAGCTTATTACGAAGCGTATAAGTAGTGTTCATCAGGAAATACCTTCAAAGCTAAAGCTTTGAACTCCAAGATGTCCGTTGTTTGGAGTCCAAAACTTCAGCTTTGGTTTTTTAAAGGAGTTTTCGGATGGAGTTCTACATAAACAATCTGAAAAAAAACATGAAAAACCCTCACACTGTCACTGATTGGATACGTCCAGAAATTCAACATATTGAAGCCTATCACGTTCCTGATCCAGGCAATGCCATTAAACTTGACGCAATGGAAAATCCCTATCAGTGGGATGCGGCGTTGATTGAAGAATGGCTTAACATATTGCGTATTGCAACCCTTAACCGTTATCCCAACTCGGATGCGCGTGATGTCAAGCAGCAGCTACGCACCGTTATGCATGTTCCCGACACCATGGACATTGTCCTGGGTAATGGTTCTGATGAATTGGTACAAATGCTTATTTTAGCCCTGAACTGGGATGGAGGCGTATTACTGGTTCCAGAACCGAGTTTTGTCATGTATCGCCATTTGGCGCAAGTGGCGGGGATGCAATATATTGGCGTGCCTTTGGAAGCGAATGATTTTAAACTGGATATGTTTGCCATGTTGGAAGCTATTGAAATTCATCAACCTGCTCTGGTGTTTTTGGCTTCTCCAAATAATCCAACAGGTAATATGTTTGTCACTGAAGATATAGAATCTATTATAGAAACTACGCCAGGGGTAGTCGTGCTTGACGAGGCTTATGCGCCGTTTGTCGATACCAGTTTTATGTCTCGCTTAGGTGAATATCCTAATTTGTTAGTCACGCGAACAGTTTCTAAATTAGGTTTAGCCGGTTTGCGTTTAGGGTTTTTAGCCGGTTCACCAGAATGGATAAAACAAATTAATAAAGTTCGTCAACCTTATAATATCAATGTCTTAACCCAACTCACGGCTACTTTCGCCTTACAACACTATGCGATGTTTGAAGAACAAACCAGACGCGTTAAGGCGGATAGAGCGAAATTATTTGAACAACTCAATACCTTAAGCGGTGTACATGCCTGGCAAAGTCAAGCTAATTTTATCTTGTTTCGCGTCACTGATGCCGAGGATATTTTTAATGAGTTAAAAGAAAAAGGCATTTTGATAAAATGTGTTCATGGGCGACATCCTCTATTAGATAATTGCTTACAAGTTACGGTGGGTACTCCGGTAGAAAATCAGGCATTCTTGCAGGCGTTGACAGAAATAGTAACTCATTAAGAAATTTTTCCAAGAATCGGATTTCTGATACCTAAAGATGTTCAGAAAAATAAATGAACCTAACGGTTATTTCATTTCACAATGAGGGCGTTCGCGGTGGTTCGCCCCTACAAAGAAATTGTCATATAGGGGCATTCTTTAGTGTCTGCCATTTGTGACGTTATTTATCTGAAAGTCTATATACTGCACGCGGGCATAATTTAAACTTTTATGTAGGGTGGGCAAAGTCTTTTTCTTGCCCACCTGCCTCATTGAAAAAAAGTTTGTTACAGCAAAGAGTATATTAGCTATTTAAATAGTACCTCTCGTTGAATCGTTGGGTAAAAAGTAAAATCTTCTATTTTAACTTCTCCCTGGTAAAGCCAACCCCGTTTGGCTTTGATACCAATCTCTGTTGTTCCTGATAATATCATTTCAAATTCAGAATCTGGATTACCGATGAGATTAAACATAAGGAGTAACCGGGCGATAGTTTGGGGTTCATTTTTACCCACATTGACATCCAACATTTCTTCTGTGAATCTTTCATTGCCGTCCTGACTTGCAGGAAAAAGTATTTCTGCTGGTTGGGTATTGCCTAAATAAATTTCTTTGTCATTACCATCTTTAAAGGTGAGATCAAAGTTAGCATTTTTAAATTTCAATGCTGTTTTGGCAGAGGTGCTAAATTGTACGATAACTTCTGCCCTAAAGTTAGTCTCATTTTGTTTGATCTTGATGCTCTTTATCGCTTTAATATCAAGCTTATCAACGATATCAATAGATAGGGCATAACCTGTTTCTAAAGCAAACAGGTAGAAAATGAGAATGACTGCCATTTGCAAAATGGAATAACGCATTGTTAACTCCAATTAAAATTAAGATTAAACGATTAGAAATGTTGGATGGGTAGGAATGAAATGGATACATACGAAGTCAGCGAAACTAAATCCACCATTTTCAATTCAATATAACGGTGGGTTTCACTATCGTTCTACCCACCCTACTTTAAAAGGTACTTCCAAAGCTAAAGCTTTGGACTCCAAGATGCCCATTGTTTGACACTAAGTAAAACGCCACCGTAATGCCACATATCCTCCAATAAAAAATATTAAGCTAGTACAGAATAAGTACAATAATGGGGGCCATAAATAGCCCATTTCTATATTTCCCCATTTTCTGGGTTTAAAAAATGAACTGACCAGAGAGGTATTTTGTGCTCGGACCAAATCAAATTCTCCCCGACTTTTGGGATTGACTTGTAATTTCAAAATGCCCCCTTTCGCGTAAGCGTCTGTGGTCAAAATAGCCTCAAAAGCCCACCTTTGCACCGTCACCGCACTTAAAACGTTAGCCATGTAAGAAGATATGGTATTACCCTGTTCCAAATCCACCAAGGGTCTGAGTAAACCACCAAATAATAATTGAGGTATCATCATTAAAGGCACTAAAGTGAGGGCGACACGGTAACTGGTTACGATGCAGGATATAAATAAACCCATTGATGCGGAAACAAAGGCGGCTATCCATAATATAAGCCCAATTCCTATCGTATAAGTCCATGATAATTCTAGTAAAAATGGCACAACCATTATAGCGAGCAAGCTAGTTTGTAAGCCTAAAACGACACTTAAAACCAAAATTTTAGCGGCTAAATAGGGGGAAATAAATAAATAAGAGCGACTTTCTCTTTTTAAAATAGGTTGCTCGGTGACAATTTCCTTGCAGGAACCCATGATACCAAACCAAATACTTGCCGCTACTAACAGAAAATAAACACTACCACGTCGCATACTAGCTATATCGCTAATCAGTTGCATATCGCCCATTAATTTTTGTAAGGTGATATGAGATAGTGGCACATTTTTACGATTAAAAAATGGTTTGATTTTTTTTGCTATATAATCATGTCGCAAGGTTTCATCCGTTTCCTGAGCCAAAAATTGGGCATATCGGTGCAATTTGTCAATATGAACAGGTTTATGAGCCTGTTCTAATGGTTCTTTCATGACACCAAAATAATAGAGTATCCTCGCCGCTTCATCAAAGCTTTGTTTGTCCCGGTCAAAATTATAAAATGCTCCAATAATCAGAATGGCAATAAGTGGCACTTGAAGAATCATTAAAGAAAGATTAAGTTTATCGGAAAAAATAACCCTAAAATTTCGTTGTATTAGAACTATCCATTGTGACAGTAATAATCTAAAAGTGGTTTTAGGAAAACGTTGGGACATCTGATGGCAATTAACCTGTCAGGTCTTGAATACCTGACAGGTTTTGGAAGTTATTTAATGGTGTGCAAGAAATACGATTTTTTTGAATCATATTTCTGATGGCAATTAACCATTAACCATTAATCTTGAATGTTACAAGCAGTCGATTGTAATACGTAAATAGAAGATAAACGTTTTGCAGGAGGAATACTAGCATTTAATGCTAATCCGACATTGCGCGATACACTAATATCTATTTTGAAATCATTCAGAGACAATAAATCTTTGTCTGGGAATTTACGAACCTCCTCTATGCGGTCGCATTTAAACCAACTGACAATATGAGAAGACGAATCCTCTAAAGGTTCAATGACATGGACATTAGGCTGCTCGACAAAAGGACAAGGAAGATCAGTGTTAAAATCCGAGTTATCATTCCATTCAGAGACTCTTATCCTAAACGGCACCTTTTTGCCTAAACCAGCGTACTCTTTGCACTCATTGTTTATCCGACTTTCTGAGTAGTAAATGTACATCCAAAACGGTTGTCCTGATTCAGGAAATGTGTGTGGACGGTAGGATTTACTACGCGAATACGCAAAACTGAAGTAAGGCATACAAGAATTTATCCACTCGTCTCTCATTGCCTGAATCCAATCCCCACAAGGAGCGGTTGTGTAAATAAATGAATTCATTGATTCTATACTCAAAGTTAGTTATTTATACTCAGGGCAACCATAAAGGATTGCCCCTACAACAATATTTTTATGTAGGGGCAATCTTTACTGGTTGTCCTAACTTTAAAGAAATACTATTTTAAAAATAGTATTTCTAACATGCTAAAGATGATGCCAACGGCATTATAAAATGAAATTGCTTTTTCATTTGTTCTCGTTCAAAAGATTCAGTCACCTGATTACTATAATACGAATTATCTAAAATTTCTAGTAAATATTCCGCTGGATTTCGATCTGCACACGAAGTTCCGGTAACTGATTCAAAATATTTGGCAGCTTCTTGACTCGGTCCATAGTAAGCCACTGTCCCGTCATGATTCATCAACAATAAATTATCAAAACGTTCATAAGTATCACGACTGGGCTGGTGTATAGTCGCAATCGTGGTTAATTCATCTAATTGTGTGATAGATTGTAACAATCTCACAATTTTATCTGCATCGACAGAAGACAATCCTGATGTTGGTTCATCTAACAATAAAATCAAGGGCATCGCGATCAATTCATGAGCTAAATTAGCCCTTTTTCGTTCACCACCGCTTAAACCGCGAATGCCTGATTCTGAAGAGCCGATGACCGTATTTAAGAATTTATTTAACCGTGCTTTATTAAAACCCAAGTTCTGACAAGTTTGACGAATGATATGTTCTCGTATTTCTGGGGCTAAACCAATAAATTGTAATTTTAAACAATAATTTAAAGATTGATAAACAGTCAACTCAGGGATCATCATATCATCTTGTGGTAAATAACCTAATCCTTCTCGCACCTGATTATAGTCATGGTGAACATTAATAGGTTGTTTATCTCTCATCACAAAAACTTGACCGGTCGTCGGGATACGATAACCATTGACCAAATCAAGTAATGTACTTTTACCACAACCAGCAGGACCCATAATTGCCGTCATCGTGCCCGGTTTTGCACGTATATAAGCCCCTTTGCAAATCAGTTTTTTTTTTGCGGTTTCATAATATAAAGCAGTGGTTTCTACTCCAACGCGGGGGCGTCCTCGAAACAATTGGGCATCAATACCAACCGGTGTTTCGCCTAATTTTATCTCATTATGACTCGTCGTTTTTTGGATAATTTCTTCCCATGTTTTTTTAGGCAATCGACGACCATCTAGGAAGGTACCGGCCTTAGAACCCAGGTCATGAATAAATAAGCGATCTCGAACTCTTTTCAGAATAGCATGTTTTCTCGCAATGCCAGGCACTTCTGCTGTCGTTAAGCGAATACCACAAGCCCGACTACGACCAATTAAAATTTCAAAATCCCCACTGAGACCAACAGATTTGTCGCTTTTGAGCATCTCAGTTATCAGTTATCAGTTATCAGTTATCAGTTAGGTAGAGAACCGTTTTAAAATGTAAATGAGATAAGTTGTTAAAATTTGTTGGGCGACAGAAATTTGTGAGAATTCCGAAACCAAGTTCTTTTATAAACCTGGTTTCTTGATAAGGACAACTATAGATACCTGCAAATGAATTGATACTCAAATTACAACTTAAATAACTGAAAATAATAAATTTAACTTATAAAAACAGTACTTTTTCATCTGCATACATCTATAGTATAAGTAGTGTCCATCCGGAAACTCAAATTCTGTGTCATTTCGAGCTTCGCTATAAATCTTAACAGGCTGATAAAACGAGATTTCTCCTAACGTCGAAATGACATAAACCGGCGTTTCCGGATGGACACTAAGTAGGTAACAAGATTTCCATTTTTTTTATACGTTCCAATCTGGAATGTTAAACCTGTCATGATTTTGCGAATTTTTTCATAGGAGCCGTAGGTGTTATTAATTTTCAACCCCTTCGGGCTTAAATGTGAATAGCCAGTAATGAAATCGGTGGAACATAATAATGGTGAAAAATTATCTGTCATTTTTGACAGATTTAACACCCCAGTTCCAATCCGATTTTTCTAAAAATCGGATTTCTTGAACAGCTTAAAAAATGTTTTCGTACCTACTTAAAAACGTCAAAACATCGTTTCTTATGGAAACATTATTTTTTGGGAAGTCCCATGAGTTGCCGTTCCTTCTCAATTAAATAATCAAGAATTCTCATCAGGTTTTTAGAACCACCGGCTTTTCTACTACCTAAACGGTATTTACCGTTAACAACGATGGACGGCACACTATTGACCCCATACCTCTTAGTTAGGTCCCTAGCACGCTTCATTTTAGCATCAACCCCAAAGGAATCATAAGTATCAGTAAAATCCTCTTCACTTACACCATACTTAGCGAAAAAGTTCTGTAATGCCTTTACCTTGTTTCTTAGCCGAGGCTTTTTGTCATGTACTGCTTCAAAAAGAGGCATGTGGACTTTATCAAGAATCCCTAACGCTTCTGCCACGTAGTAGGCTTTTACCAACGGCTTCCACCTTTTCTTAGGTCCGAAGACAGCCGGCATCTGTATAAACTCCACATAATCCGGGGGATTTTCCCGCCAGTCCTTCAAATAATCTTTATCAAAATAATAACAATGTGGACAGGTATACCAAAACAACTCTACCACTTCCACTTTATCTGAAGTGTTAGTGGACTGTGGAGGATCGATTAAGTCATATTGACCAGCATAAGGTTCATTGGCGGCTTCATTAGCAGTTGCCCCGTGCATCGGAAGCAGGAAGAGACAGCTTGTGGTTAAGCAAGCGAGTATTAACCTTGCAGTAGTAGATAACTTCATGAGTGATTGACACCTCTAGTCAGGATAAATTTTAGACCTGACAGGTTTTAAAAAATTGTCAGGTCTATTGTTATAAAAAATGAGCAAAAACCCAGTTTCTTGAAGAAACTTGGTATATCATCATTTCCTTAGGAATAAAAATTTAATAAGATCAAAAATTAAACCTGACAGGTTTTGAAAACCTGTCAGGTTTGGGTTGAAAAATTGGCAAGTTATTAAAGTTTTATTCCTTAGTATAAGCCTTGCATGTAACTTGTCACCGCCTGCATTTCCTCATCAGACATTTTTGAAGCAATATCGCGCATAATGGCAGCATTACCTTCAGGCTTGCGTATTTCACCTTTGTAATCCCTCAATTGCTTTTGGGTATATTGAGCATGTTGCCCATTCACAGCGGGATACTTCGCTGCCGGATTACCTTCACCCCGTGGTCCATGACATCCTATACAGGCAGGTACCCCGGTTTCTTTATTGCCACCACGATAAAAATTTTCGCCTGACTTAACCAAATCGGGATCGGCTGAACCGATTTTATTGGTTTGACTAGAAAAATAGGCAGCCAAATCAAGCATGTCTTGTTCACTTAGTGGCAATGCCATGGGTGACATCGTTGGGTCTTGACGGGCCCCGGATTTAAAACCGGCTAATTGTTGGACGCTATAACTGATATGTTGTCCTGCCAGTTTTGGCCATAACGGATTAAAACTATTTCCATCAGCACCGTGACAAGCTGCACAAATAACCGATTTGGTTTTTCCAGCAGCAGCATCACCAGTTAAATCAGCACTTGTCGCGTAAACGACTGAACTGCTTAAAGTCAAAATACTCAGAGCGAGTGTAAATTTTTTCATTCGCAGATCCATAAGTTAAAACGAATAGTAAAAATGAAATATTATACCTAAAAATGATAAATTGTAAACGGTAATAATTAATAACTGATAACTGATAACCTTAACTTTTCCACCACGACATGTCTAACTCACCTTTTATCTTTTGAACTTGCTTGCTGAGTTTGCTAAAAAAGTGATAGCCTGTTTCCTTTTCCACCTCTTTAACCGACATCACATAATTCCATAATTGGTTAGCTCTGACATTTTCGTTAGGCAAAATAAATCCGATACAACGTTTGTGTTTAAAGGAATAAACGATTTTGTAAAAACTTTTGGGGATTGGAATATCATTAATATATTCCGGTTTGTCGTCATACAATGGACCAGTAATAATGGCTAATTTACCTTTAGTCTGCGTCCAACCTCGAATAACCCCTTCCAGACTTCCCCAAGCCTGGCGATTCAATTTCGGATTTTGCAACACAATATTTGACATCAAAAACGTCTCATTGTTGCTATCACGACTAAAATCAATTGCCGCATTCGGTGCCAAGTGCCCCTTATCATAACCGGTGTTCCTAAAATCATCTGGTTGGACCCTGTATTTTTCGGGTATATCAAGGTCCGCTTCAAAACAATCACCTCTATCTACATCAACCCCAATAGAATGTTTGGAGATAATATAAGAGGACCATAATGCCGCCTTGTATTGATAGCTATAACCAATACTATAACCATCACGATCAAGCACCTTATCTGTTTTGCACGGTTCACCCAATTTTCTATGGTTCCGCAATGCAAATATCCAAGAATAGGTTTGGTGACGGTTAGGCCACAAGTAAACCGAAAATACATAGTGTGCGGCTGCCCCGGCAATCGCACTACCTACACCAACTAAAATACATATATATTCCATTATCACCTGATTAATTGTGAATTGTGAAACGAAGTAACCGTTAGGTTCATTGTGAATGACTATAGATTTTCAGATAAATAACTTTATAAAGGGCAGACTTCACAAAAGGCAGACACGCAGGTTTGCCTTTAAAAATGAGGATTTAATAACTTCCGAAACTTTTGAGCCAAACCTGACAGGTTTCAAAAACCTGTCAGGTTTAGTTTCGGGTTTTATTGAATTTTCATTCCTTACAATATGTGACATAAATAGATTCATGTAGGGGTTTCCTTTAGTGTTCACCCCTTTTGTGAAACATAGTAACCGTTTATAAGTAAAGATATTTATCTGAGACAACTATAGACTGATTACTCATTTTAACTCTTAAGGAATGTGCATGAAATAATTTCCCGGTATGTTGAATCAAAGCACCTGACAGGTTTCCAAAACCTGTCAGATTTAGTTGTCGAACTTATTTCATGCACGTTCCTAATTATAATTTTAATTCTTAATATCGTTTCAATTTGAAAATATCAAGTAAAAAATTATAAAATTAAGAATTAGAATAAGACAATATTTATTGATAACTGATAACTGATACTGAAATTAAGTTTCATAACGTGGTAGCAATTGAATCGTATCATCCATCCAAATATTCACTGCCCCCTGTAATGATTGTAGCATTTGTTTTTCCCATTCTTCTTGAGTCACGTTCAATGCCTCACGTACATCAGTTGTAAATGTATCACGCTGTGTCAGTTCTACTCCTTGGTTAATGGCAAAATCAATTCCCAATCCGCCGATGGCACCAATGGCGGTTCCTATCGGTCCCCCTAAAGTGCCTATTGCACCACCAGCACCAGCAAGCACTGCCTTAGATACAAAGGGGGTTGCTAATTTAGCAAAAATACCTTTACTGGCAGCACCGGCAATCGCTTGAGTGGCTACGCCTTTAGCTGCCACAGCACCAGCTACCGTTTTACCCACCGCTGCACCACCCACTGCGAGTGCCGCACCCAGAGCTGCCCCTTTTGGACCCTTTTCATATTCTGCCATATTGATTTTATTAAATTGGCTTTCCCAATCTAACACAAGCACCGTATTTTTCGCAGAGGGCATTTCAAGATGAGTCGTATATTTTGACACAAACGCTTGAAAATCGGTTTGCATCTTTGACAAGACATTAACATAATCACTATGTGTCGCTTGCAATGCAGAACGATAGACAGCCTGTAACTGGGGATCCGTCACTTCTGGACGCAGTACAATATTTTCATAATGCTTATGCAAATATTTCTCTACGTCATACGACACGGCTTCCGAAACACCGGTTGCCTCAGTACTCAATACATGTCGTGCGGCTGAAGTCGTCGCCTCCCACAAAATTTTATAGGTTGTTGTATAAGCAAAATACCAATCAGCAAATCGATCAACACGTTCACGCAGACTATTAAATACAGTAGTTAGTGCCTGGTGTAATTGTGTTTCAGTTTCTACTAATAGTTGACTTCTAGCTTTTTCTAAATGAGCAACTTGTTGATTGACAAACTTGGAATAATCCTGTGCATCAGCAATGACTCGTACTTTTTTTCCTTTTTTATTCTTATATACTAAAGTCACTTGGGGGCGCACTTGGGAACGTATACCCGTTTTTACCATCGACTCATCTGGATGTACAGCTTGATCATGGTCCAAGCGCACTAAAAGGCTATCATACCACTGCCGCCCAAACGTTAGGACTACAAATACTAGCACGATAATAATAAACATCCATATAAAAGATGAAAACAGCCGTGCCAAACAGCCATGTTTGGGAGCTGGTATTACGGGAGGCAATTGATTAACGGCGGGGATATATTCCCCGGCTTCTATGGAAGAAAGTTGATGGTTAGTTTTCATTTTTAGTTGGGGAATGGGAAATTTATAAGTACCATTTTTTCAAAAAATGGTATTTCTTTAATTTCAAAAATACTATTTTTAAATAGTATTTTTGGTTTGTTGGGATGAACCCGTTTTTTGAAGGCATCAAAGAAATACCATTTTTTGAAAAAATGGTATTTCTGCACTTGCCTGTTTTTAAAACCGATGAATATAAGATAAATCCAAACTCACATCAACCGCTTCATCATTTAAACCAAAGGTGACAGCTGGTTGTAGAAAACTTTTTCTGTTTAACGCATAGATCATACCTGTTTCAAACAACATAGGCTCACGGGCAGAGCTAAGTATTTTGACATTATCGTGTTTTGTATTGCTTTGATAAATACCTAAAAATTGGCTAAATCCAGCTAGTTGATAATTAATAGAAAATCCCATACCAAAGCGATAAGTTAAACTATCGCCCGGTGATACCCGTATTCCATCATTGAAAGTATTAGTCAAAGTATGTGTATAAGCAATACCTCCAAACAAGGTTGCTGGATCATAAGTTCTTACCAGGGTTAAACCGGTCGTGATGCGCCAATGTCCACTACCAAGCGGAACGCGATCAGAGTCGGTAGGATCGGGTTCATGACCTGTTGGAGCAGTGACATTGAATAATCCAATTATATCCGGCCAATTTTTATCTTCCTTTCTCATAAGATAACTAAAACCAGCTCGGATATCGCTGATACCTAGGGCATTGTTTTTATTAAAATCAGACTCTGATGATGATGTTTGCTCCGCCCAACCCAGGGGAAGATTAATAAAAGCTTCTAGTCTATCTGTAAAGCCGTAATGATATGCGAAGGGAAATGTTAGGATACGTTGACGCACCCCATTAGCTAAATCATTGGAGTAGTTTAGGGAAAATTCTATTTCCTGTTCACCCTCTTCTAACAATACCGCCGTCTTTTGTAAAAAGAGTCGTCGTAATTTTTCCTCGTTTTCTTCACCTATCGTTTCCTGGGGAATATTTTCAGAGCTACCTGGTTGTGGTATCCCTCCCAAACCTTTTCCTTGTAAATTATCCAGGGTAAAAATTCCGTTTTCTGAAAAAATGTTTTTTTTGGAATTGATGGTGGAAATATCTTTTATATCTATTAATTGTAGAGTGAATTCACCCAAATTTTGAGATTGCAAAAAAATCACGCCATCTTGTGTACTATTCAAAGTGCCAATGAGCCGTTCACCGGAATATAGCTCAACCATCACCGGCTGAACCACACGCAGTCGTAATATTTGCGAACGTTTCATATCTAATGTCGCTTGATAGGGCGTTGCAAAGGTGCAAATTCTGGGTGACAAATGGATAAAATGACCGCTAATGCGATCACCATTATTAAGATGTATCTCATCTGCAAAAATATTATGAGATAGGAAAAAAACTAAAAGTGAAATTTTACGCCCTTGATAGTGAGTCATGATTAGGCATTTTTAAAGTGTTGCAAGGATTGAAAAATAGTATTTTTAAAAATAGTATTTTTTTAGTGTGGAAATTATACTATCAAATGTTCTGAACATCAAAGAAATCCTATTTTTGAAAAAAATTGTATTTCTAGAAATTTTATAAACCCAATATCACCCGAAATGATTCCCCTTCATCAATAAAATCAATTTCTCTATTCAATTCTTTCGCTTCACGATAAACCATTGGTAATCCTCTTCCCAATTTGTCCATATAGCCCAGGTTTTCCATAAAACGTACTAATAGGGAATTGCGGGCGTAGCTGGTGCCAACAATCAGTTTTTCCACACTGACAGTATTGGGAAGCCTACCTGGGCTTATAAACTCAATTCGATCTTGAAATAGAAATACGCGGATTTGTGAGCCGGTGATACTGTAATTTCGATGCACACAGGCATTGACGAGCAATTCGCGGAAAACTTTATCGGAATAGTGAGGTGCTTCTATTCTTTTTGTTCCTTGCAATGTTGAGGCGATGGGTAGATTCGCTTTAATGGCTGCTAATGTATTATCCACTTGTCTGGGTAAATTGCCACCCAAAAATTTTTTGTCTCGCAAATCGCCATTGATTTCATTTCCCTTAAAATGGGCAAAAGTGATACCCGCCTGGGGTAAGGAGCGTTCCGGCGCAATACCAAATATCAACAGCCCACCAACTGTGGTACATGCCTGTTTTCCTAAAATATCGCTGGCTTGGAGCAAACGTCGTTTTTCAGATTCGCTTTCTTCGGTAAAGTGAATTTGATAGCGGGTAAAATAATCAGCCATTTCAGAATAATTTAAATTTTTTTCACTAACCGAATTTAATTCAATCAGATCATAATGAAATAGCCCTGATGCTTGGAATAGGCGAATCAGTTCTTCACGCGAAGCGATTCGTTTGGTTGAGCCTACTCGGATATAGTAGCGATTTTGGGAAGTATAATAAGGGCGATCAACTCCCTTTGGGATGGTAATACGCGCAACTCTTTGTTTTTCAATGATATTTTCTTGATAATGTAAATTGATGGGCGGGATAACACCGGTTCGCCCAATATTCATTATATCTTCTTCAAAAGAACGCGATAATCCGGTTATTTTTCGATCATCACCAACACCTAACCAGATTTTACCTCCTTCGGCATTGGCAAAAGCGACTATTTCTTCCGCTAAATTTTTAGAAGAAACTTGCTGAGTTTTAAATTCTATATATTGGTTTTCAGTTTCAGGAATATTTATCATGATTTTTGATAAAACGAATTTTTTAATTAAAAGGTAGTGGTGTGTTTTCTAACCACCCTACAATTAAGAGGCTTTAGGTGAAATGCCATCTCTAAACAGATCATTTGACCATTTTTTTTGGTTTCCAAATAATAGTTCATCAGTTTAGTCAACTTTCATTTTTCCCGATCTTTTAGGGCTGTTAGAAATCCGATTTTTGTAAAAAATCGGATTTCTTTTAATCGCTAAATTATAACTTATCAGGATCTATTCCGAGTTTTCGCAACTGTTCAGCCATTTTGGCTGCATTTTGTTGCGCCAATTCTTTTTCTTGACGCTCCTGCTCCTTTTCTTGACACTCCTGCTCGGCTCGCTGCAATGCCAATTCTTTTTCCTGACGCTCTTGCTCCTTTTCTTGACGTTCCTGTTTGGCTTGCTGCAACGCCAATTCTTTTTCACGACGTTCTTGCTCTTTTTCTTGCAACGCTTTTCGATGTGCAGGAAAAACAAATTTATATACCGGATCACACGTCATTTCTGAAAGCTCAGGACGGCGATATAAATCATCAGGGCGAAATTGAAAACCCGGTAATACGCTTGATTGAATTAATCCATCCGCTCCAGACTTAATTGGAACATACACACCTTGAGCATTGAGACGGTAAAAGCCCATCAGATCATCATCATTGGCATACACAATATAATACTCTTTGACACCACCCGCTGCGTATTCCTGGTACTTTATCTTGGTATCGCGTTCAATATACTCTTGCTTGGTATCAGAGAGGGCTTCAACGCATAAATCACAAATGCCCTGATAACTGTGGATTTTTTTATTTACCTCTAGTGGCACAGGATTGCTGTGAAGAACGACTCCATAATCCGGCTTACGATTCGCCGTTTTTTCGGGCAAAGGTAACCGAAAGGGCATTTCCAAAAAAATTTTTTGACCATTCCGATGGGTGGTTAAATAATAGTCAATCAATTTCGTAAACCAATCGTGTATGGTATTTGTTAATATATCTGACACCGGTTTTACCTCCAAATAGCCATCGTTCCATTCATAGTTTTCATCTACATCTTCAGCGTATTTTTCCCAATATTCCGCTTCATCAACTTTCATTTTTCCGGCTCTTTTGAGGGCTTCTATTTCAGATTCACTCCAATCATCTTCTTCCAAGGGCGAAACTTGAGGTTTAAATGACCAGGGAGTGTGAATGGGCTTTCCCCTGGGATAATAAGTGGAGTCGGGTTTCAGGTACATCGGTGCGGTTGGCATGGTGAGTTCTCCTTTGTTAGAAGGGCTATTAGAAATCCGATTTTTGTAAAAAATCGGATTTCTTTTAATCGCTAAATTATAACTTATCCGGATCTATTCCGAGTTTTCGCAACTGTTCAGCCATTTTGGCTGCATTTTGTTGCGCCAATTCTTTTTCATGACGCTCCTGCTCGGCTCGCTGCAATGCCAATTCTTTTTCTTGACGCTCTCGCTCTTTTTCTTGACGCTCCTGCTCGGCTTGCTGCAATGCCAATTCTTTTTCTTGACGCTCTTGCTCCTTTTCCAGCAACGCCTTTTTATAATCAGGAAAAACAAATTTTTCATACACCGGATCACACGCCATTTCTTTTTGCTCAGGGCGACGATGTAAATCTTCAGGGCGAAATTGAAAACCCGGTAATACGGATGATTGAATTAATCCATCCGCTCCCGGCTTAATTGGTACATACACACCTTGATCATTGAGACAGTAAAAGCCCATTAGAGCATCTTCGGCATACACAATATAATACTCTTTGACACCACCCGCTGCGTATTCCTGGTACTTCATCTTGCTATCGCGTTCAATATACTCTTGCTTGGTATCCGAGAGGGCTTCAACGCATAAATCACAAATGCCCTGATAACTGTGGATTTTTTTATTTACCTCTAGTGGCACAGGATTGCTGTGAAGAACGACTCCATAATCCGGTTTACGATTCGCCGTTTTTTCGGGCAAAGGTAACCGAAAGGGCATTTCCAAAAAAATTTTTTGACCATTCCGATGGGTGGTTAAATAATAGTCAATCAATTTCGTAAACCAATCGTGTATGGTATTTG
>Ga0233404_10000073_pt1 | contig 22244 bp, 14 predicted proteins | sample Na_oxic_2_MG_FD_179861 | JGI IMG/M metagenome (GOLD analysis project Ga0233404, IMG submission 179861) | Seawater microbial communities from Saanich Inlet, British Columbia, Canada - Na_oxic_2_MG | ecosystem: Environmental > Aquatic > Marine > Inlet | place: Canada: British Columbia | collected...
ACCAAACTTGATAGTCGAGTTTTATGAGAAAGTTATGAAAATTTGGCTGACAACTAAATTTGTTTAAATTGACCAAAAATGATTTAGCTCAAATTTGTAACGCTTTGTATTTAAAAGGAATCATAAAAAATTTCGCCGGTCAATGCGTAAGTCCTAAGCATGATAACGCCGGTAAACTCACTCAAGTCACAGAGCCAGTTTCAGCGAATCCCACCTTTTTTTGTTTATATAGTCCACCACAAATCTAACCCAACTTACTTAATTTTTGAATATGCCTGAATTCCGTTGGACGTGGTGCCTTAAATATTAATGACGTTCCAAACAGAAGTTTGGATCGCCGTGCAATTCAAGAGAGAAATAGCTTATGCAATTAATAATTAACAATCTAGGACCCATTAAACAGGGTGAAATTGATTTATCTAAGAATTTTTATGTGTTTGTTGGCTATAACAATAGTGGTAAAACCTACATGTCTCACCTGTTTTGGGCACTTTTCAATGAAAACACCATTGGCCAATTTGCCAAATCGGTCAAAGTTACCCATTTTGAAGGCGACAGTGGTACTTTTGAAATCAGCCAATCTTTGCTTGACAACCTCTTAACCCAATGGGCCTCTTTTTTAGCAACCAACATCATTCCAGAAACCTTTAACGTGCCAAAAACACATGGCCTTTTTAATAAAGGCTTCTCGCTGGCATTTGAATGTCGTCTTGAAGAAATCAGATCACACCAAAGACAAAGTGTTGCCCACATTGCCACCCAAAACACCGCCGGTTTTATCACACTTTCCAAGCCGAAAGGTTCTTTAACCGTCAATGTGACAGAAAACCGCTTGTTGGCTAATTTTGCCAACCATTCTCCGATAGATGAAGAACCCAAATCGATCTCTGCTGCTTTAGTTGAGTTCATACTGAGCTTGGTTCTTAAGAAAACGCATTCGGCGTTTTTTCTCCCCTCAAGTCGTTTGGTTTACCTTGCCTTTTACCAATACTTTTATCGACTCGAAAAAGAGAAAAAACAAGAAATGTCTAAACGGTTTATTGAGTTACTCGAAATGAAAGAGAAAGGAGAACGGGTTGAATTAGACTCTCTGTCAATTAATGCTTTCAAAGGCTTTTATACCGCACCGATGGAATGGCTGTTTGAAAAGGTGTACCGACTAAATGAACCGACTTCGGTTAACTCCCATTATGAACATCTAACCAAAGAATTGGCAACCATGCTCGGCGGTGACATTGTCACCAAAAGTAGTTTAGGAATTGCGCCGATAGAATTTTATCTGTCAATGTCTCATAAGCAGTCTGAAGAGTTAGAGATGTATTTGTCTTCATCTTCGGTGAATCAGCTCAGCACTTTATATCTCTACTTTAAGTATTGGGCGAAAAAAGATCATAACTTTCTACTGATTGATGAGCCGGAAGAAAATCTCCACCCGCGCCATCAAATAGCTTTGTTAAATGTCCGGTTTGATTTTGCCAATGATAATAACAATCGAGTATTGATAACCACTCACAGTCCGTTACTCGCGGATATGGTTAATAATTACCATTACCTTGCTTTGTTGAAATCAAAGCTGGTTCCAATCAATCCGCTGGTTAAAAACTATCCAGAAATGAATCTGGATATTAAGTTAACTATAGAAAACATGGGAATCTACTTTTTTGATGGCAGTCAAATTCAACCCTATCAAATGGGAAACTATGGGGTATTTTTCGAGGATTTCTATGCTGAAATAAAAAAAACCAAAGATATCAGTGAGCTACTCACTGATCAAATTTATGAGTTAATCAATCAAGAGGGCTCATAAGTGATGGAAACTCTGGCTTGTCAAAGAAATTCGTGCCAAAATACAAGAACAACTTACGCGCCGGGCATTTGTGGTGACAATCACCACCGATAAAATTCAAATAGAGGAATTAAAAAACAAAGGCGCGGGAAAATTAAAGAAAGTCATTCTCAACGATTTTCCGTACACTGATGAATCTGGAAGAGGTTGGAGTTGGAAAATTGAGTTAGAAAAGAATGTCCCCGGTTTATCAACCTCAAATAAAACGGTAGATATTGCGTTAGCTATTCTACGGAAAAAGCGTTTGGAAGTTTATTTGGTTGAATTAAAAAGTGAAATAAATGATCATGAACTGACGGATATTCTGGGAAAGTTTCAAGATAGTATCAGTCGATTTTACTTTTTGCTGTTACTCAATGACAGTCACGATCATAAAAATTTGCCGCCCAACCTGAGAATTCAATTTAAAGGCGTTATTTTTTATAATGGTAAAGGTGAAGCCCATAAAGAGAATTCACCAAATTTTTAAGAACAAAACACAAGCAGGCAAATTGGAATGTGAAACCGTCTTAGGAAAAGACAAAATACCGATCAAATTTTGTTCTAAAAACCTTGATAAAACAACCGGCTTACTTGAAATCAATTTCAATGACATTTTGACTGAATTGAAGCAAGTTTGAATAACGCTAAATTGGCACATCAAGAATCGGGTATTTTTTCGAGTTTAGAAAAACCGGCCAAAGGCGGTGATGGAAAAGGCGCACCTTATCAAAAAAACCATCTAATTGGTCATCAAGCTGATCAAAGTTATCCACCAATAGCGGCGCAATAACCGTAAAATCAGCCGACAACAACATTCGTGGCTCAAGTGTTTTCACTACCATACGCTCTCTGTACCCTCGATACGCACCCATTGTCTGCTCCTAGTTTGCCCGGAGTCGGTGGATGCGTTGATACAGAGTACTTAAGTTAGACTTTTTCAGGTGTTGGGTAAAAAGCGGTAACATTTTTCCTCCCTTATTTCTAAATTTAATTGGGTGGGCAAGAAAAGACTTTGCCCACCCTACATATACTGTAAATTTTGATTCAGATAATTATTCCACTTCAACCAGAATTTCACGCCCTTTGGCAGTTATTACCGTTACGGTTCCATCACCATGAATGATGATTGCGGCGCGACGGTTGCGTTTGGCTTGTTTGACACGCTTGGGTTTAACTCGCATACGAGTACCATTAACCATAACTTCTAACCGGCCATCGTTTTGCTCCAATTGCCAATTATTATCTTGCATGTCTGGCAAGGCGTTTATCTGATTCAGGAGGCTTGGGGCATCCATCACAACATCAGTGCTAAAATCTATTTCACCATAAGTCGTTAAGGCAGCACTCAAATCAGTCTCTTCTGGAATCAAATCATTAGCGGTGAAACGTACTCCAGTACCGATATCCACACCTTCTGCAAATCGGCAACCTTCACCAATAGTTACCCCAGACAGTTTAACATTAGCCCGGAAAAAAGCATTTTTTATCGAACCTTTGCCGGTTACGATTCCCTCAAAAATACCACCATTGATATTGGCTCCTTGCAACAAAGTGACATTTCTAAACAGTCCTAAATTTGATTCAGTAATCTCGTCGTTGACAATGATGTCGCCAGCTAAATTACCCCCAGTTAAGGAGCCGCCACGATAATCTATATTGGCTACGGTTCCCTGATTGTCAATATTGCCAGTGACTATACCACCATCAAGCATTGCATTGGGCAAAATCGTAACGCTGGATACCCAACCTTCACTGGTAACTTTGCCGGCAATATCGCCATGAGTAACATAGCCTTTAGGCCCAATATGTTTATCGCCCAAAACTTGATTGTGGCAAGATATTGTAATAACTTCTCCTAAAGAATCACAGTACTTAGCCATTGGAGCTGGAGTAGCATTAGTTGCGTTAGGGCTGGTAATTATAAATATTGGCAATTGGTTTTTGCTTACAACTTCGTCACCAGTAGTTATAGTAATGTCATGCAAGCCTAATCTGGCATTATCGGTAACGTAAAGTCGAGCCTCTAACAATGTTTCGTTATGCACGGTTAATCTGGCGATAGTGATATTAGCATCGTCAAATTTTAGCAGCGTAACATCTGGCTCAAAATGGGTGTTTATACCCGAAATTAATAGCTGCAAGCCATTTTGTAGAGAAGCTATACTTATAATTTCCGGGTTTTCCGGGGCTGCTTCTACAGCAATGACACCGATACCATGAGTAGTTTCGATACTACCATCGGCTAGGCTGGTATTAATTCGCATGTCATAGCGGTTCAAATCCGTATTTGCTGGTATAGTTACGTTAGCAATAATTTGATTGGGAGACACCGAATGAATTTTATTGACTTTTATGCCACCATCTATATGCACAAAGCTAGACTTGTTAAAGTTTGCATTCGCAGCAGTGATGTATAAATCTAGGGTTCCACCTTGGGGTACATGAGTCGGGCTAACTGTTGTTACCGTGGGTTGAATCGTACCTAGCATAATGTTTAAAGCTACATCTTTATAAGCCTGTAACCATTCTTCGGGGGCCGGTTTTTTGGCGGATCGCTTAATGATGCTCAGACTGCTACCATTACCAACTTCATTAGCGATTCGAGAATATGCCTCAATAGATTTTTCAAAATGGTCACTACCGTCTCCTCTTCTCCGGGTTGTTGCTTCTTCATCAACGCAATAAGCCTCGGTTAAGATGATATTAATGGTTATGCCTTTGTCACGTAGTTGTTCAATTAAAGTCGTGAGTTCGTCATAACCTTCATGGGGTGGGGCATCGGTTGCTAATAAAATTGTCCCGCCTTCAGCAATTTCTGCGGCGACTTGGTTAAGAGCAACTACGGAATCCTCCGCACAATCATCGCCACCTTCAGCTTCCAATAGTTTTACTTGTTCCAGTAGTTCATTGAGATTATCAGTGACAATACGGGAGTAAATTTCATCTTGGTCTTTGAAAGTTAACAACACTGACAAAGGTGATATTTTGCCTTCAAGAATGGCTTGTTGCAGAATTTCAATATATTCAGTCAATGCCTGTTGGACACCATTAATATTATCTCTCATGCTGCCGGTATCGTCGATTACGAGATATAATATTGGCGCATCTATTGGTGCTTTGGAAGCGGTAAAGTTTAATTCCAAGCCCGGATTTTCAGAACCAACTTGAACAGTTTGCGGTTTGAAATTGTGACTTTGGGCTTTGGCGGTTACTGTATATTCACCTTCCACAAGTTCGTTGATTTGGTAATAACCATTTTCATCGGTAGTGGTTTCTTGGTTGTTGATTTCTACTAAAACATCAGTAACCGGGTTACCGAATTCATCTTGTACATAACCAGATATACTGTAAGTTAGGGTTTTATTTATCTCAACGATAAGAGTATCAGTAGCCGGATCATTGCCAGCAACATCTCTTACGGTTAACTGTACTGTATAAATACCCTTTTCTTCATATCCTCCATCAAGAACTGGGTGTGTTCCAATTAAATCCACATCGTTATCGGCAATTCCATCACCATTAGAATCAGTATTGGTATCAATATCCCAAGTATAGGTGGCTATACCATAATTATCGCTGGATTTGGAACCATCGAAGTAAACCGGTGTTTTCAGCGTAACAATTTGATCTAACCCAGCATCAGCAATGGGTGCTTCAAAATCGTATTCTTCCGTATGCTGAATGGTCAAAGTATCGGAATGACTTTGGTTGCGAATATCAAATACAGTCAATTTAACTTCATATTCACCAAGTGTAGTATAAGTTCCCGCTGGAATAAAAGGATGAACACCGGTTAAATCTACGTCATTATCATTTATGCCGTCACCATTAGAATCAACATTGGTATTGATATCCCATTCATACCGTTCAATCTTGAGTTCGTCTGCTGATCCGCTACCATCCAAGAAAATGTGGACATTGGTTTGGGTGTCTTTATCAAAGCGAGCCTTTTGATCCATTCCGGCATCAGCAACCGGTGGCAAGTCAAGCGGATTGATAGCTTTACTAGCTGTGTTATTATCCACATTAGTTTCGATGAAGGTATTCATTGGACTAACAATCACAAAAACTTCTTTTGTATCTGCGGTTGCTATCCATGAAGTGGAAATAATAGCCGTATTATTAGCGGCAATATTATCTAGAGTTTTTTTCGCAAAGACAGCCCCACCTTGGTCAAGACGGCCATCAGCAAACCATACTTCTACTCCTTTGGCATCAATGTTACTTTCATTGTGAATATTAGCTGAAACGGTGATAGTTTCGTTATGTTCAGGGGCATCATTTGAGAAAACAATGTCTTTGCTTTGCACGGTTAGCTCATAGTCATATTCTACAAAGAAGGTAGTAAGGGTTACTCGTGAAGTATCGGTTGCCGGATCATTGGCTGTGATAAAAACACGATAAACACCAGTCGCAATGGTATCTTCATGGATAATTTCATAGCGTCCATCACCCAGATCGGTTAAATCGACGGTAATCGGTTCAACATCACGCAAATCTGGACCATATTTACTTCCAATTCTCTCGCCTTCATCTAGGGTTTTTATCAGCATTGCACTTACGTCTAAGCCTGACATTGGATTACCTTCTTTTTGAGCATAGGCTTGGATAGTAAAGGGGGCACCGGGTTCAACTTGGGTTCCTTCTACCACACCAACCCAAAAATCTGTTTCACCAGTAGCAGTTAAGACATATTGAGAAAATTCATCACTTGATGATTCAATTATCGCTGTCCAAGCACCTGATTCCACATCAGTAATATGGTAGGTGGCATTAATAGAATCATTAATATATTCTACATTTAATAAAGTAGTATTTTCATCAATAATACCACTTGGAGAAAGCAATTTAAGGGATGGAATTTTATCATCTTTCGCAAGCCCCATAATTGTGACATCCAAATTTTTAATTGTGGAATCAACTTCAAATGTTTGTTCTTGAGTTTCTCCAGCTAAAATAATTGGAAATTCTTTTCCAGACGTGATATTTGTAGCATATATTGCATGTCCAGCAAGTGCCTTACTACTATCTTTTTCATCTTCTAATATTTCTGGAGGATCATCTCCTAAATAATACAAAGCTTTGTCTAAAACTTCTTCATGTTTTGTCAATCCTCGTCCAATTTTACCAATAATAGGTATTTTTATTTCCTTATCTGTACCCATATGCATTGCATCAGATATTTTTGTAGAAGGAATATTATCTAATTTTGCACTATTATTGTGTACAATTAAGTCCCCATTTGTAGAAATTTTTGGTAATACTATATCCCATTCAACTACAGGAATAATTATATGTTTATGAGAAATAGTGGTAAACCCCCTGCCAGTAACATTAAAATATAGAACTCTAGTGCCATATACTGTTTGAATGTTATCATCAGCTTGATGTTTACTATAACCTTCATCTTTTTTATTTCTGTTAAGGGATTTAAGTGCTGAACTTTGCGGAACAAGATCACTTAAGGCTGGACCTCCAAATTTTTCTCCTGCAATACCTATTGCCACAGCAGCAACAACACCGCCAATGGCTCCTACTATTGCACCTCCTATAGGATCAGGAGGATTTACTTCGCCTTTTAACAAATCAGTTCCTGATACAGGCAGAGGCAGTTTCGGTCCATTTAAATCTAAAAAACCACTACCAATTCCCGCACCTAATCCTATTATATCAAGCATAGCTGCAAAGGCATGACTTTTACTTATTGATGGTTTTGCAGCTGCAGCCCACGTTGAACCATGATTAGGAGTACCCAACATCACAAGTTTATTTATATCATTTCTATAACCAGGATTTTGAATATACCATCTAGAATTAATACCACCCATAGAGTGAGCTATAATATTAACTTTTGGAATACCATATTCACTCGTAATGCTTTTAATTTTTTCTTCTACCTTTTTCGCTCCATAAGAAAATCTTTCATTACCTGGATTGATTTGTATTTTATGAACAGTATATCCGTTTCCTACTAATTCATTTTCATCCCACTTCCATGACTCTGCTCCATTTCCAGAATTAAAAAGTTGCAATCCGTGAACAAGTAAAACATGAGGTCGAATAACATCTACCACGATTTTAGTTTCATTTGACAACAAACCATCATTGTCTTTAACTGTAAAGGTAATAATGTGTTGTCCAAGACTTAAATTGGAATAAAAAAAGGAACTCTGATTACTAATGATTCCATCTTTATCAGATATCCAAATATATTCAGTAATTTCTCCATCTATGTCTATAGCCTGACCGATAAATTCAATAGGTTCATGATTTTCGTCGTCAGACAGAAATTCATCATCTTTCCATTTAACGGCTTTTATCACACCATCTTTTTCACCTGAACTTTTTACCAAGTCAATAGAAGCCAATGGTGCGAGTGGCACATCAACAGCCTTAATTGAATAAGCATATATCACAAACTGATCTGCGTCTCGTTCGCACCACAACTTCACTTCAGAAGGTTTATCGGAATTGGCTTGACATTTTAAATCCTTTATAACGCCTTCATAAAAACCTTCAGTGCCATTATCATCAAATTGACTTGTAGGAATAGATACTCTGGTTACTTCTTTTTTGCCTTTCTCTGTAGCAGGAATTGAAAATGAAAATGGTTCCGGGCCTTTTTCTTGGCTTATGAATTCACCAAAAAAAGTCACTTTTGCATCGACATTACAAGTTCGACATTTCAAATGATATCTATCATTTCTGGAATATAGTTGTAATTCCAATAATCCTTCATAATTCAAAGTATCTCCACTTACAAAATTTTCCCAAGTTCCACCACTTTGGCGATACTTAACACTTGTACCTTCGCAATTTTTACTAGCAGAAGATGATTGTTCCAAAATTACATCTTGTTGAAAAGGAACTGTTAGGCTGAACTCTTCAGTAACACTATTATGACAACTATTTGGACCACTACTTCCACTGGCTGAAACTCTAAATGGATGAGGTTCTAGTTTATAGTCATAATACGATAACTTGGCAGTGACGTTAAAATCAACTGTTTCAGCCAAAACAACACGCCCCATCGCCATCATTCCCATGATGAATATAACAAACATAATTCCACGCCAAATAAACACAAAATATTTCAGGGAACTAGTCACCACAGTAGACACCACCAGCACTCCCAGTGCCAGTCTATCAAACAGCCATTCGACAAAAAGCCGCCGCCGATTAGGGACAAACATAACAAACATAACACCTATCAAAGCCAGTGCTAAATGTTGCCACCACATACTTGTAATACATTTCCTACAATGTTTAGAATTAAACATAAATCTATTACCTTTTAGAAAGTTAAAGTTAATAATGACCTACCATTTGTAGAAGAATTGTTTAAACAGTTTTCCTTGTAAAGGAAATTAGTTGAGACAATCATAAATTAATTCATCATTCTCACATATAGTAAGAATGCCCTACCACGACGCATCTGCATCAACCAACAAAAAATTAATGGCCCTCCGTAAGTTTATTACAACGAATTAAAAAATACACAAACTCATTACCCTACCATCTTTTCCCTTCGTTCAGATTGGTATTCGTCATAATCCACATTGTTATCCAGATTTGATGACTGCCATTGTGGAACATAAGGTTGTGGTTCTGCTTGAAAACCGTTCCAAAAAAACCACATCGTGCCACAACGGGAACACTTGATTAAGCTTTTCATGGCTTTATAAATTTCTTCAGCATCCACACTGCCCGAAAACTTATCGAATTCAACATCTGAAATAAATAACCATTCATCAGGACATGGTATTTCTCCATAATGTAAAATTTCTCCACACTTACAAGTAAAACTTGGCATATAAATTATTTTCCAATGATAATAATGTCATGAATATTTGTGGCACCGGCACCTTGCACACGCTCTAACACATTGCCTAATTGGCTTAGTGTCACTTCAGTTTCGGTTAAATCCAATACAATACCTTGCGCTTGTGAATTTTTCTTGGCAATCGCAGAAATGATGCGATTCGGATTAATTGTCTTAGGTGTATAAACATCGTAAGGAATTCCATCCACAAGTAAATCTGATGTCCTAACACCTTGTATATTAACAGGTAACCTTAAAATTACATTATGACCTTTTTTTGCTAAGTATTGTGTGGCTCTTTTTTCACTAACGGAAAATGTTGAAATTTTTGTTATCCTTATGAGTCAACTTTATACACAAAACGTATAAAAGATTCAATAAAACCAGAACCTAATAAACAGTAATTCTTCTCCTTCAATTCTATTCCAACTACGCTATCCATGCCCAGAACTATTTTGCCAACATCTTCCAAATGATAAACCATTCATACGCGGTGCTTTAAAGCCAACAGTTCGGATAGTTGCCGGCTTTAAGTATAGCAGTGTCCGAAGCTGTTTATGCTAAAGTACATAACAAAATTAACGTAATTTTTAAACAGATTTTCTCATTTAGTTTGGTACAACGAATTAGAAAATAAACGAATGATGAATTTAATTATTCCCATCCACTCAACACCAGCAAAGACTCCAAGATTTATCTTGGCAATGAATTTCAATTCAGAATTGGGATTAAATATAAAAGGTAGTTACAATTAATCAATTTTATTAAAGATTTTTTCAATAGCAAGAATCTTTGGAAATGAACAGCCATTCGCTTAATTGAGCATACGGATTTGCTGAATCGAAGGATTAGATAATGAGGCATTATTTAAATTAGGGAGCCATTATCCCATTAATTAGTGCGTAAACTAACCCCCATAAAATTTTAAACTATGCGTCACTTCTCATTATTGACTACTAAAATTAAAAGGCTGGCAATGAACCGGATAAGCGATACAATTTAACCGACAAACGGTATCAAAGTAATGTAATCCGTTTGTTCCGCTAATCAGTTGTACTAGTGCCTTCGGGCGGAAATCTTCAGGCCATTGAGAAATCCGATTTTTTGAAAAAATCGGATTTCTTTGCCTTTAAAATCCGGATTTTGATCGTGAAATCAAAGTGCGTAACATCAATTTTCATTCACTATTCTTAATGAGCCTTTTCTTCAAATGCACCAACAACAAAGAAATTGCTGCCGGCGTAATCCCCGGTATCCGTGATGCTTGCCCAATACTAGCCGGGCGGTGTTCCATTAATTTTTGGCGCACTTCCGTCGAAAGCCCCAAAACTTTGGTGTAATCCATATCGTAAGGCAAATTAGTATTCTCTGAATTCCGCTGCTTGGCAATTTCAGCTTGTTGGCGTTTGATATAACCACCATATTTTTGTTGTATTTCAACTTGTTGCCGAATTTCTAGGGGGACTTTGGCGGCTGCCACCGATGGTAAGCGCAGTAAATGTTCATAAGTCACTTCAGGACGACACAATAATTCTAAGCAAGTTACCTCACGGCTAATCGTCGTTATATCTAATCGTGCCGTTTCTTTGTCTTGGGGATGGAGCCTTATATGACTGAGGCGTTGTTGCTCTGCTGCTATCGCCGCTTTTTTAGTTGTGAATGCTTGCCAATGGGTATCATTAACCAAGCCTAATTCTCGCCCTTTTGCCGTTAAGCGTAAATCCGCATTATCCTCACGCAACAATAAACGATATTCAGCGCGACTGGTGAACATCCGATAAGGCTCATTAGTACCTCGCGTGATAAGATCATCAATCAACACCCCAATATAGGCTTCATCGCGGCGCGGTGTCCAAGGGGGTTTACCCTGCACTTGTAAGGCAGCGTTAAGTCCGGCAATTAATCCTTGGGCGGCAGCCTCTTCATAACCAGTCGTGCCATTAATCTGTCCCGCAAAGAACAAACCTTGGATAAATTTGGTCTCCAAACTTGGCTGCAAATCGCGTGGGTCAAAAAAATCATACTCAATCGCATAACCGGGGCGCGTAATATGAGCATTTTCAAAACCGGTTATCGAACGCACTAATGCCAACTGAATATCAAACGGCAAACTGGTTGAAATACCATTAGGATAAACCTCCTTAGTTTCCAAGCCTTCTGGCTCCACAAAAATTTGGTGAGACGCTTTATCGGCAAAACGTACTACCTTATCCTCAATTGAAGGACAATAACGAGGGCCAATACTATCAATCACGCCAGTGTACATCGGGGAACGATCTAGCCCTGAACGAATAATGCTATGAGTGCGTTCATTGGTATGAGTAATATGACAGGCAATTTGGCGTGGGTGCTGTTCAGCATTACTTTGAAACGAAAATACCGGTACTGGCTGTTCTCCCGGTTGCTCATTCATTACCGAATAATCTAAACTGCGACTATCTAAACGCGGTGGCGTACCGGTTTTAAGGCGAGCCACCCGCAAGGGTAATTCACGCAAACGTTGCGCTAAAGCATTTGCTGGTGGCTCGCCGGCACGCCCACCTTGATAATTAGTCAAACCAATATGAATTAAGCCCCCCAAAAAAGTCCCGGTTGTCAACACCACGGCAGGGGCCAAAAAGCGTACCCCAGCTTGGGTAACAACACCAATAACCCGGTCATTTTCGATAATTAAATCCTCAACGGCTTGTTGAAATAACTTTAACTTTTCTTGGCCCTCAATAGTTTTTCGTACCACTGCTTTGTACAATGCCCGATCCATTTGAGCGCGAGTCGCCCGAACTGCTGGCCCTTTTCTGGCGTTAAGAATCCGAAATTGAATACCGGCTTGATCCGCAGCGCGTGCCATAAAACCACCCAAAGCATCAATTTCCTTGACTAAATGGCCTTTGCCAATGCCACCAATAGCCGGATTACAAGACATTTGCCCCAAGGTTTCAACATTATGAGTCAATAATAGAGTATGCACCCCCAGCCGGGCAGCAGCGAGGGCCGCTTCGGTGCCCGCATGTCCACCACCTATAATAATGACATCGAAATATTCAGGGTGATTCATTTTAGTTATCAGCAAGATAAGAAGTTAAATATGGAGATATGATAGGCGTTGGTCAAATTTTTGACAACTTGAAAATTCAATTTAAAAAACACAATTGCATTTTGGCCCCTTCGATTATTAATTTTAGTTCAAAGCGTCTGGATAATTGCCAATTATTTTATTTATTAGGCGTTGCGTTTTATATTTATCAGCTAACTAAAATGATTGGAAACTACTCAGGTAATATCCCGTCTTTAGTTAAGGCGGTGCGGGGGAATGAACTTCTTTATGTGTGATGTGTCTCTCGTTATGAGCTTGTAGGGTGTGCCTTTGTTCGGTTAAGTGAGCTACAGTCTCGCACCAATCCGATTACTCCCCCTTTTCCTAAGTACTAGATGCCGGATATTACCTAGCAGCCTGTCGGATTAATCGCTAACTCATTGATTATTAGTTAAAGCAATTGTTAAAAACAATAACTTAGCTGTATTCTCCGACAGGCTGCTAGTTACAATTATTGTGACTACTTTGGGCCGGAGCAACGGATTGCCCCTACATCGTCTTGGAATACGTTGGGGCAATCCGGCACTCTTCAAAGTTGACAGTTGGTGTGCTAAATATTGTTGGTGATTTCAAAATGGACAAATTCCCGAAACATCAAAATGACAGATTGTAACAGATTTTGGGGACACCATAATGGGGATTTTCCATGATTTAAAAGGGCTAACTTATGTTCGCTCCTACAATCTTTGGCATCGGGCGAACCTTTGTTATCGCCCTCCCCAAAATTTTCTTAGAAACAGAAAAAGCACTTGATATTTTTGATAAAGCCCGCACATAACAGGCTCGCGTTATTTTAGTTTGGCTGGTTAATAGCGACTGTTTATTTAGATTAAATTGAAGGTGCCAACTGTTCACTACTTATTTGTCTGAACATTGTAACAAATTTTGGGGACACCATAATGGGGATTTTCCATGATTTAAAAGGGCGAACTTATGTTCGCCCCTACAAGATTTGGTGTCGGGCTTTGTTATCGCCCTCCCCAAAATCCACTGTCTAATCGTTGCCGTCAAGTTGCCTTAAATAACGCAATAACGAATTCCCGAAACCTCAAATATTATTTTTATGTGGTTATTATCTTGCCGATGAGATCAAGCCGTGAGGGAAATAGGCTCTGGTTTTTGCAGCACAGCGTATTTGTTAAAAAAAGTCTTGACATTGTATTTTATAAGTAGATACAGTGGCAGGACATGCTTCATATAATGATTAAGTGGAGCATGGCCCCATGGCTACCAATGCCAATCATTTGGTAGTCTTTTAAAAACCAAAACCTTACAAAAGGAAAAAAGTGAAAAGAAACAAACTTACTAACGCGGGTATTTTTAGGGTAACTGCACTCTTCGTTGCCATGGTATTCGTCACAAATCCGTCGTATGCCGCGACGAAGCCTAACATCGTATTGATGATGGCGGACAATCTGGGATACGGTGATCTTGGTGTTTACGGTGGCGGTGAAAACCGGGGTATGCCAACACCAAATATTGACCAGTTGGCCAATGAAGGTCTGCGTTTTGACCAATTTTTAGTCGAGCAGAACTGCACGCCTACCCGGACAGCGACCATGACCGGTCGCTACGCCATCCGTAGCATGCTATCAAAATCTAGCATGCGAGGGAGCGAGATTACGCTGGCTGAAAAGCTGAAAGAGATCGGTTACACGACCGCTGCCTACGGCAAGTGGCATCTGGGCTGGAATGATGATGATAAGGAGCAGCAACCACAGGAACAGGGCTTTGATGAGTTTTATGGCATTAAGGATTCTACAAATGTGGTATCACGTCCATCGTCAATGCGTGAACAGGGGGTGGAACCTGAAAAAAAACCGGCTGAGGATCAGAGAATTTACGAACTCCAAGAAGGTAAGCTTGTGCCTGTGGACGTTTACAATGAGGAAACACGCCGCACGATTGATGTTGAGATTGCGAATCGGGCTGTAAAATACATTATAACGCATGCTAACCGGGTTAAGCCTTTCTTCCTGTACGTTCCTTGGACTCGTGTCCACTCTCCTAATTATACCTCCGAAGAGTTTGTAGGCAAATCTCGTATCGGCCCTTACGGCGATAGTGTGATGGAATTGGATCACAACACCGGACGAGTGCTTGAGGCACTAAAGAATCGCAAGATTGAAAATGACACCATTGTGATTTGGATGAGCGACAATGGGCCCATGCGGACCTCTGTCTGGCCTGACGGCGGTTTTCAGGGTCCATACCGGGGCGATATAGGCAGTCCCCATGAGGGGGCAATCCGCACGGCTGGCATGATTAAATGGCCAGGTCATATTGAACCTAGGGTCATGCACGAAATGTTCTCCGCCATGGACTTCTACCCTACCTTGGCTAAAATTGTGGGTTTCAAAGTTCCCATAGATCGCCCAATTGATGGTATTGATCAATCGGACTTCATTCTTAATAACAAACCTCCAACAATTAAGGATGAGCAGACCCCTCCACGCGAGCACTTGCTGACCTTTATAAACACTCAGTTGGTAGCCATACGCTGGAAGCAATTTCGCATCTATTTCAACAATTTCCTGCCTCAGGAAGGATTTAAGGCTATTGAAGGAAGTTCATCAATGAGCGTTCCAAATCTCAACCCGATTATTTACAATATTGAGAATGATCCGAGAGAAGTTGTTAATACTCTTTTCCTCAATAGTTGGGTCTTAGGTAAGGCAATGCCTTACGTTGGGAAATATGTGAAGAGTTTAGAAAAGCATCCCAACCCATTTATAATTTCCCCCAATATGCTGCCGCAGTATATTTTTTGGGCTGATTCTCTTAATAAAGTGCTAAAAGATAGCGATGTAGAGAAGCTAACAAAGAAAGAGTTGCTGAAAGAAAAAGTTAGGGAGATAGTTAAGGGGATAGATGAGGTGATAGTTGATGGGGAGTAGTAAGTAGATGATGTCTCAATAATTGTTATCAGCGTTCCCAAGTTTTACTCTCATCGTTATACATTTTTTCTGGTTTCCACGCGCCGGCGTCAGTGCCATTAAGTTAAGGAATGTTTATTGGAATCCAAACCTTCAGATTTGGATTATGTCCTTTAAAATCAAATATTTCCAAATCTAAAGGTTTGGACTCCAAGACTTAACTCTTTTCATTCACGAGTATTACAATATAAGGAGGTACAAAAAGGTTAGGAATAGCCAATAAATTATTCCACACACAAACCCACTATAACCATAACTTTTCAGATCAATTCTTATCATGGTTCGATACTTTTTACAAAGGAGCCATGATTTAATTTTTCAATCTATCTAAATCAAAAAAACAACATGAAACCATTAAAAATTGCGGTTCCAGTGATATTGTTTTCAATATCTGCGACCGTATCGGCGCAAGAGGTGTTACCACCGCCGGATCCACAAATGAAAGGCGACATTGGGCTGACCTACGATCAGTCACAACCGCCCCAATATGAAACGGGCTCTGGCGAAACTGCCAACTATCCACCCTTGCCCCAAGCCAATGCTGGTAAGGAAGGTGAGGACCGGAAACCAAACATCCTAATCATTATGCTTGATGATGTGGGTTTTGGCCATACTTCAACCTTCGGCGGTCCGGTCAAGACCCCAAAACTTCAGGAACTGGCCGATAACGGGTTGAGTTACAACACGTTTCATACCACCGGCTTGTGTGCCCCCACTCGTGCCGCGCTACTCACTGGACAAAACCACCACTCGGCAGCATTCGGTAGTCTCCCTTCCAGTGCCACAGGTTACCCGGGTTACACCGGTATCATACCAAGAAACACAGCAACTATCGGTGAGATCCTGAAACAGAATGGGTATAACACCGCGTGGTTTGGTAAACATCACAATGTGCCACCCAATCAGGAGAGCGTTGCAGGCCCGTTTGATCGTTGGCCCACTGGGCTGGGTTTTGAATACTTCTACGGTTTTTTTGGCGGGGGCACCAACCAGTGGTACCCGGTTCTTTATGAGAATACTAGGCCAGTTGAACCGCCCAAAACACCAGAAGAGGGTTATCACCTGACGACCGACTTGGCCGATAAAGCAATCACTTGGATCAAATACCAGCAGTCGATTGCGCCGGACAAGCCATTCTTCGCTTACTTCGTGCCAGGGGCAACCCACTCACCGCACCAAGTACCTGATAAATGGCGCGACCGGTATCAGGGTCAATTTGATCAAGGTTGGGATGAACAGCGGCGAAAAACGTTCAAGTCTCAACAGAAACTCGGTGTTATCCCCCGTGACGCGATATTGACCTGCTACCCCCACCTTAGTGATGATACAAATAGCTCAGCTAAGGACGACTCTAAGGTAGGTAAGGGCATCAAGAAAGTGCTGTCGTCAAACTGCAATCCTCGTAACAAGAAGGGGGTGCTATCGACCTCCTGCCATTGCCCTGATGAGAATACAATACCCCCGTGGGATCATCTTAAGGATAGCAATGAAAACACCGCAGATTCACAGAAAGTTGCTGCCCGTTTCATGGAGAACTACGCGGGTTTCTTAGAACACACGGATCACGAAATTGGCCGGGTTCTTGATACTCTCAGAGAAATCGATGAATTCGACAATACACTCATCTTCTACATTGTAGGAGATAATGGAGGTGCTCCTAATGGCAAAACACTGGGAACAACCAATTTGACGAAACTCCATAATGGTTATCAGGAAGAATCCATAGACAAAAATTTGTCCAAAATTGAGGACATCGGTACGCGAAAATCACAGCCATTTTACAACACTGCTTGGGGTTGGGCCGGTAATGCACCATTTCAGTGGCACAAGCATGTCGCATCACATTTTGGCGGTACGCGCAATCCACTAGTCATCTCATGGCCGGCTAAGATCAATCCGGCTGAAAAGCCGCGTAGTCAGTTCCACCATGTCATTGACATTGTTCCGACTATTCTTGAAGTGACCGGTATCGAAGCACCCATCAAGGTTAATGGCATTGACCAAAAACCGATTGAAGGTGTGAGCATGGCCTACACATTCCAGAAAGCCAAAGAAAGTGGTCATCGGATCACGCAGTATTTTGAGGTGGATGGTAGCCGAGCAATTTACCATAAGGGATGGGTAGCAGCGGTTCACCATACAAAGAAGGAAGAAAACAGTTTTGACTTACAGGAAGAAAAGTGGGAACTGTACTACGTTGATAGAGATTTCAGCCAAGCCGTTGATCTCGCAGACAACCCGCAATACCAAAAGCAGCTCAACTATCTGAAGGATCTGTTATGGGCCGAAATGAGCCGTAACAATGTGTTACCGCTCGACGATCGCGGAACAAGCAATGCCTCTTTTCATCCCGGCTATACGACTGGTCGCCAAGAGTTTGAATTATATCTAGGTGCAATCCGGCTAGCTGAAATTGATGCGCCTGATGTCAAGAATCGCTCATACCGCATTACTGTAGATGTCGATCTCAGTTCCTTTAAGGAAGCTAAGGAAGTTAATGGTGTACTCGTGGCTCATGGTGATTTCATGGGGGGATATGCGTTTTATTTGCAGAAAGGCATCCTGAAGTACACATACAACTGGTTCGACGAGCAGCAGTATACCATCAAATCGGAGAAGCCGGTCGATCCTGCTAAAACTACGCTAATTGAGTTCCAATTCACTTATGGAAAAAAGGGCGATATATGTGCAGGTGCTGACGGGTTTGGAAAGTTATACATTAATGGAAAAGATGTAGGCGATGGTTCAATTGAGAGAACGATACCATCCACTTTTGGCTATGATATCTTTGACATAGGTGTGGATCTGGGTGCGCCAATTATTATGGATGCGAAATCTACCTATCAAGATTTTGCACATACCCCATTCGCTGGACTGGAGAAAGTCACGTTTAAACTGGAGACACCTAAGCTTCAGAAGCAAAAGGGAAAAGTTCTACAACCCTGTAATTGGGATAAAGTAAACTAAATTAAAGTAGGCAATGGACATATCGATAAAGGGTGTTACCTCAATTTGATGTAACGTTTTTTTTGTAGGGTGGGCAACGTCTTTTTGTTGCCCACCAGTTTTTTTTAAAACCAAGTTTCTTCATTCAAGAAGCTTGGTTTTTTTTTGAATTATGTTTCTCAATAACTACAAAGATTACTACAAAGATTACTACAAAGATTCGTTAATCTATACGGATTTAACCTCGCAAGAACTACAAGGATTGTATATAAGAAAGGATTGGCTCATATTGGGTTTTAGGGAAGTACCCGAGTTATATCCAAAATAATAGCTTAAAATTCAATCACATAGTTTCATACCTCTACACAAACCTAATAAGAACAGAAGGCTAAACGTCGGCAGTTTAAGAAAAATCCTTTCATAAGCAAATCCTTTCTAAAATACAATAGTTCTTGTTTGGAACAAGTGAACAACTAATTATGATATCTCAACGGTTATATACTCAAATATTACTTTTGATGTTTTTATTGGTTGCCCAGTGCAACTTTGCTCTGGGTGACGAAAACGCTTTGCCCCATTATGTCGGGCGTACAGTTTGCACAGAGTGCCACGCAAAGCAAAACGCGCAGTGGCAAAATTCCCATCATGATCTGGCGATGCAGGAAGCCACCAAGAAAACGGTATTGGGTGATTTTGATAATGCGAGTTTTAATTACTTTGGTACCAGTTCCCGTTTTTTTCAGCGCGATAACCGCTTCTTTGTGCAGACGGATGGCCCCGATGGCAAATTGCACGATTACCCGGTTAAATATACCTTCGGTGTCTATCCCCTTCAGCAATATCTGCTTGAATTATCAAACGGACGCTTGCAGGCACTCAGTATTGCGTGGGATACGCGGCCCAAACCCGCCGGCGGACAACGCTGGTTTCATCTTTATCCCCAAGAAAACATCACCCACGATGATGAACTGCACTGGACTGGGCGTAACCAGAACTGGAATGCCATCTGCGCGGAATGTCATTCCACTGAACTGAAAAAGCACTATGATCCAAAGACACAGCGTTTTGCCACGACTTTTTCCGAGATCGATGTGTCCTGTGAGGCCTGTCATGGGCCGGGGGCCGATCATATCAAATGGGCCAAACGTGAATCCGGCTGGGAGGCACAAAAAACTAAGGGACTAAGTTTGCAGCTGAACGAGCGTCAAAATGTGCAATGGCTTATTGATCCAAAAACCGCTAAACCCAGACGTAGCAAACCCCGTCAATCATCAAAGGAGATTGAAATGTGTGCGCGTTGTCATGCGCGGCGTAGCCTTCTGTCGGAAAATTATGAACATGGCAAGCCTTTAATGGACACCCATCTGCCACGATTACTTGAAGACAATCTGTATTATGCGGATGGGCAGATTCAGGATGAAGTCTATGTGTATGGCTCGTTTTTGCAAAGCAAGATGTACCATGCCGGTGTCACCTGTAGCGATTGTCATGAACCGCATAGTTTAAAGCTCCGGTTGCCCGACCAACAAGTCTGTTTCCAATGCCATACGGCAACACAATACCAGACACCCAAGCATCATTTCCATCAATCAGAGTCAACGGGGGCTAACTGCATCACCTGTCACATGCCAGTGAAGAATTATATGGTGGTTGACCCACGCCATGATCACAGTTTGCGGATTCCACGTCCCGATCTATCAATGACACTGGGTACGCCCAATGTGTGTAATGATTGTCACCAAGCCCAATCCCCAGCGTGGGCTGCTGATAAACTCAAAGTATGGTATGGCAAACAACCGCCGGGATTTCAGCGTTTTGCTAGAGCTTTGTCTGCTGCGCGAGTCGGCAGTGCCGAAGCCGAAACACGGTTGCGACGATTAGCAAATAATAAAAAGGCACCAACTATTGCCCGGGCAACGGCACTATCCGAATTGGCAACTTATTTATCGCCCAAAACTTTGCCGGTCATTGAAAAAAGCTTGCAAGCTACCGATCCTCTGATACGGTTTGGAGCCGTTCAGGCGCTTGAAGCCGTCCCGTTACCCTATCGCGTCAAACTGCTTTCACCATTGCTGACTGATCCGGTTCGCGGTGTACGCATTGAAGCCGCACGTATGCTGGCCCCGGTACCCAGCAAAAGCTTAAATCCGGCACCGCGTCAAGCCTTTAAAAAAGCGGCCCAAGAATATATTGCCGCACAACGGGCCAATGCCGAACGCCCAGAGGCGCAGTTGAACATGGGTATTTTTTACGCCAGTCAGGGCAAAACTAAAAAAGCCAAAGCGGCCTACCAACAGGCAATTAAGCTGGCACCGGATTTTATGCCGGCTTATGTCAACCTCGCCGACTTCTACCGTCTTATCGGAAATGATGCCAAAGGCAAACAAGTTCTGCGTGAGGCCCTCCAACAAAACCCCAAAGCGGCTGACATACATCATGCCCTCGGATTGCTTTTGGTGCGTGAGAAAAAGCTATCTAAAGCTATCAAACACTTATCACGCGCCGCTTCAATACATCCGGAAAATGTGCGCTATGGTTATGTGTATGCCATCGCCTTAAATGGAGGCGGGCAATCTGATAAAGCTATCACAGTACTTACACAATTACACACCGCACATCCTGATAACCGCGAGATTTTGGATGCCCTGATCACATTTAATCGGGATATTGGTGATTTTAACGCAATGGTTGATTACATCAAAAAACGCCGTCAATTGGAAATCAAAGCGAGCGAACAATAACTACGTTGGGCACCCTTCATATTCCTACAAAAATAGTGAACAGTTGTTTCGGGAATGAGCGGAGCGATTTCCCGAAACTAAAGCCAATTCCCGAAACTAAAGCCAAATGTGGGTTTCGGGAAATCCACTTAGTGAACAGTTGTTTCGGGAATGAGCGGAGCGATTTCCCGAAACTAAAGCCAATTCCCGAAACTAAAGCCAAATGTGGGTTTCGGGAAAGCAACGAAGTTCCATTCCCGAAACAACTGTCAAAGCGAGCGAACAATAACTACGTTGTATGGAGAATTGAGAAAAATAGGTTTTCAAAGGAATCTGTATAAATCTATAGTGATCACAATATTGAACAGAACACTTTTTGCGTTAAAAACAAATATTTTTTGTATGGTTAAAATCAGCCAGAAATCCGATTTTTTGAAAAAATCGGATTTCTTTGATGTTTGAAAAAAATTTTCACCAAGCCAGAAATCCAAATACTGCACTCATGATGAGCCCTGAAATTCGGGCATTGTTCGTTATTTTGGCTATTAGGTGTCAGTCACTGCCTACGATTCTAGGGTTAGGGGGGAGGGTAAAAATGGCTAAAACTATGATGATATATAGCTCGCCTTGATTTACACCAAAGGCTTTAGGGTGTCAAAGGGAGGGGTGCTACAAACCTCATTTGGCACTTTTTTTGAAATATATCCTTATTTTTAAATTAGTTAACCGCTATCCTCCAAAAGCAACGATCTCAGGTTAGGATAATACTAATTACCTTACCTTTTGAATAAAACGCGGTAAAACGCCGATTTGGTGCCTTAACACGGAAGTCCCTCCAAACCAGTAGAGGTATTCAAACCGTGACAATTTTAAAACCCAAAATCTTATTATTGCTTTA
>Ga0233404_10000074_pt1 | contig 22243 bp, 22 predicted proteins | sample Na_oxic_2_MG_FD_179861 | JGI IMG/M metagenome (GOLD analysis project Ga0233404, IMG submission 179861) | Seawater microbial communities from Saanich Inlet, British Columbia, Canada - Na_oxic_2_MG | ecosystem: Environmental > Aquatic > Marine > Inlet | place: Canada: British Columbia | collected...
TGGCACCAAATCATGTTGGTTAGTTAGTCCCAGTCAGCAAATTGTGACGGTTTACTCGCGGCCAAATCAATACGAAACCTTTGTTTCAAAAAAGAATGCCAAAGTCATTGATGAGGTGATGAATATTTATTTACCTATTCAAGAGATATTTTCCTAAAGTCGCCTAAATAAGCGGTGCTGATGCTCGAATTGTAGGATTTTGAATGGGTAGGGAAAGGGCGGTAGAATCTTGAGGAAATTTCTCCAGTTGCTGAATAGACTGCAAAAGCTCTTCCGGTTTTTCAGGAATCAGTGATCGAAGTGCAATGTCTGCACTTTGGCTAAGTGTAATCATGTTTATATACCTCTCGTTTAGATTTCATCTATCTCATATATGAAGGTTCACGCACTTCTATGTATTTCTAAAAGGGTGAATTATATATGGAGATTGTATTTGCTCTACCTTCCTCAAGCATTCTCTGAGTTAATTGCGCCAAAGTAAATCTCTTTCCCATCTGAAAACGCGGTTATAATGACATTCTCTTCGTAATAAGGTTTAACAACCGATTTCATTAAAGTCATGGGTACTAAGATACTATACTTTTGATGAGTGTCGGGTTCGACTAATTTGACAATACCCAATCGGCTATTATTGGTACTATCAGCATAGATTAAAATACCTTTTAGATGAATAGGTTCACTTTCAAATTGCGGCTTAATTTGATTGAAGTGACGTTGGAACGTTACCTTTTCTGATAATTCTTTCAATTCTTGTTTTATTTCAGGTGGAGGATAGCCAGAAATACCTTCTATAATTAATTCATCAGCCAAATCATATTGTTCGCTATGATAGGCTAAGGCAGCGGCACTGCGATAAAGAATTGATCGGGTTGGTTCAGCGTTTTCATCCTTTGAAAGGAGAAGAGCAGCTTGTTTTTCTAGTTCTAAAGCTTTTTGAAACCAGATTTTGGCTTCTTCTAATTGGCCTTTTTTCTGTGCCAGAAAACCGGCTTCGGCTAAATCCATTGCTTTGGGGTGTAAATCATCTACTGTTAACATTTTTCAACACCATTTTGGCCCAAGGTTTACTAAATTCAACCACAATGATATAAACCGGCAAGGTATGATCGGTTGGTTGAGTTTGTTTTTGTTTGATATTAATTCGGCTCGTTACGGTATTACCCTTATTTTCAGCTAATATTCCGGAAATTTCTAAACGTGCCGCTTTCTGAAAGATATTGTTTCTATTGATATTTTTGAAACCTAACCAATAATCAATTCCGGTGCAGGTGACGGCCCGTTCAATCACCGTAAAATTGGTTTGTTCACGCACAAGTAAAAAAGCAAGGGCTTCTGCGCCATATTCAGTAGCATCTTCTTGATTATAGGTACGAAAAATCGTTTCCGTGTCGAGGTTTTTGGGCCAATGAATTGTGTAAAAACGTTCTTTTTTATCGTTTTCGACAACTTTAAGTTTAACGCCATTGGTATGCTCCTGATTCCGTAAACACCATACGCAAGCTTCCATCATTAACAAAGACTTACCCGGTGAAGCGGCTGGGATACCGGTTCCAAGAGTCTCAAGATACAATTTGCTGGCGACAGTTTTGTTCATTTAATATCCTTATTGTAGTCTTTTAAAATTTCCACTTTCCCAATGGAAGCCAGAGAAATGATTGGGGTGGTATTGGATACAATGATCTTCATGGTAATTTGTCAGCATCAGCAAAGATTTCATCTATCTCGTCATTAGTATAGTCAAAAATAAACTTCTGTTCTTGTTGGAGTCTTTCGATAAAGCCGATTTTAGTATAACCAGCTAATTCGGCGGCTTTACCCAGAGACAGTTTTCGTTTTCGATAAAGCATCAATGCTGACATAAACAAAATTTCTCGTTTAAATTCTTCTTGAGTCTGTTTTAGCGACAACAGAATATTTTCTTTAATGGAGAAATCAATTTTCACCATTTGTTCAGCTATCATTTTTTACTTGGCCTCCAAAATATGTATTTTTCATATTTCCGAAGAAAATAGAGAGAGTTGTATCCACCCGGTTTAGAACAAAGTGGATACTTGATGATGTAAAGGAATTATGTGAGCATAGTAGGTTCCTCGAAATCTAACATTAATCAATGCGACGGTTTAAATATTTGAGTTTTTTCAAGAACCCATCTGTGGATTAAATCTGCAACACTAATTCCTTGGGAACTTGCCATTTTTTAACAGTGTTTGCCTCATTGGAAGGTAAATGGATTTCCATGACCGTTTCTTTGATAAAAACCGGTTCGGTTATTTCGATCAGCTCATCATCAAAATCGGTAAGATCATGGCTATCCCAAAATTTAGCAAGTTCTTGAATTGAATCTGTTTTAGGAATGCTATTATGGTTCATCGTGTTTTCCACTTTTTATACTTGGCTTTCTTTTGTCATCTGTCGTGCTGTAACCGGGTAACCTTTTCCGCCTGGAAACTGAATTATGACACAAAACAGATAACGTCCTGAATTCGTTTGCCCAAGGACATAATAAACCGGATTTTGCCCTTCTGATTTTGTACGCAGAGACAAAGGTTGACCAAAACATACTTCCTCAACTTCCTCCGGTTGTACGTTATGTCTGGCAATATGTTTAACTTGATCTTCTGATCATATAATTTCGTAAATACTCATTGTCCTTTTGCAAATAGCCAAAGACTCGCAATTTTCCTATCCGACGCTTATAGTTTTTCTTGAACTGAGTGGGATGTCGTTAATTTTCTAAATCCTTAAATAGTTCCTCAACATTTTCAAAGACTCGAAACCTCATTCAGACACTTTTGGGCAAGTATTTATGAACCGGAAAAAAAGGAGGGAAGGATGAAGAGGGAGTTGTATCCACCCGGTTTAGTACAAGGTGGATACTTGAGATGTAGCGAGAACACTAGCATCTATCATAGATTACACGCGCTATGCGTTCCTTCTTAAGAGCACGCCGTGCAGCCCCATTTATCCTGAGATTAGAGGATGGAACCAGTTTCACGGGGATGGAACTTAGTAAATCAACAACTTGTGGTTTTGCCCGACGGGTAAATGCTTGCAGAAAAGCACCATCTTTATCTTTAAGTTTGTCTACCAATTTATCAATAAGCTCTGGTGGTGTAAGAGAGCCATGAATATAATATACACCACCCAATGCATAATACTTCAATGCCAAATTACCGGCCTCGGCACCATAAATAGAAAAAAACAAGTCGATTGCCTGTTCACACAAAGTGTTTTCCTTTTCTAATGCCGCGATCATAATTTTCTTAGCAGCATTTGTGAAGTCTTCTTTGTCTATCAATTCTTCAAGTGCATTCTGGTCTCCACTATGTTTGTCTTTGAAAAATTGATACATGCACACCATCCCTTTTACTGACAAGACATTTTGATAAGTCACCACTTTAGAATGCTCATTAATATGTTCTGGGTGTGCCAGTAAATAATTTATTAATTCAATTTCCAAATGACTACTCGGCGCGAAGTTGGCATGTCCACCTTCAGAAAAGGAAACCACATATCTTTCTTCGCCATAAGGATCTGTTGGTGGATGTCCCCAAGAAACTAAGGCTTCTCCCAAATCATCCCTAACACCCATTAAAACACATTTCGGATGCTCAATTGCCGTTGTTGTGACTTTAGGCTGGTTGATATCTATTAATTGCTCAAATTCAAACAAATCATTAAAATCAATGCTTTCCATACTGTTGATAACTGTTACTACACGCTTTTTTTGGGCATAATCACATGCCGTTTTTTGCCAAACCTGTTTTACCCAAAAGTCACAAAGATGCTCTTCAGAAAAATCCCAAGACAAACCAGTAATGTAACCCTTATCTGGTGGCCCACTGATACCCAAACAAGCCGCATAAATGGGTTCTTTGATATTGGCTTGTTGTAAAAACGCTTTTATCAAAGAGTCTATACTGGAATAATCAGCGGTGTCATCTTGCTTAGGTTTATCATTAGGGTAAACTAAGGCAGCCTTGCCTTCTTTATCCTCCTGAAAAATTCCTAGGAAACTTTTTTTAGAACCGATATCTCCTGCTATAACCATGCTACCTCCTTTAAGAGTGAATTAAAAGAAAAAATTCGGTTCCCTTACTCGCCAAAGCAGGCGAGTTACATCTTCTCACTTGTTATATAGCGATTCCACAAGTGACCATACCTTATCAATATTTTTCTCACAAAAGAACACCATGCGAGCTAGGCTGTCATTTGGCTGAGTGGTATTAACAAAACCAATACCAATTGGCATATTCCCGGCGAGATACACATATAAAACAAAAATCCCCTTATCAAGTCGGAGAAATGTGGATTTAAACTTACCATGCTGAGTTTGTTTTCCAACATCATCCATATTTCGTTTGACTGTTTGGAAAACGGCCATATTTATTAGAACTTCACTATTTTTCAGAGTATTAACCAAATCAGGATCACGCCCTTTCTCTGTTGAGCTGGTTTCAAGAGCAAAACCTTCTTTTAGGTCACAAACAAAAACAGCATCTATTCCATTGTCAGTTTCAACAATTTTGTCTAGTAATTCCTGAAGTTCTTCTCTACCCATCTTATTTTTTTTCTCATTAAATGTTTGAAGAATGCGTTTAGCTTCCCCATGTTTAGAATCAATTTCCAACACACGTTCATAAAGTTGGCGTTGTTCTTTTTTATCATCACTTAATTTTGCCAAGTTCATTAACACATCAACTAAAGGACTGCGAGCTGCAACCGGATTAAATTCATGTAAATTTTCTAATATTTCACGCGCTTCATTATCTTGCCGCTGCTTGATTAAAATATCCGCTAATTGCAGGTGGGCTTTGACATGATGAGGATTGATACTGATAACTTGGCGAAGTGAGCCAATCGCAGCCTCAAAACGATTACTTTTATAGAATTTGTTGGCTACCTTATATAATTCATTCGCTTCTGGATCCAACGCATCCAATTTTCCTTGAGCTTGATGAAGCGGTTTATTTTCGGCAATCCAACGCCGTAATAGTTCAACTCGAAAACGATATTTCTTTTCGGCAGTTTTTTCAATCAAGTCCCAATCCTGCAAAATTCGTGGTGCCTCCTGTAGTTCATGAATGATGACTTGTACACCACTATCATGCAATAGATGCTTTAACTGTTTATCATTTTTAGGTTCGGCACCGGCACTTGCCAATGCCGCAGCTACTACCTGTTCAGCCGGCCCTAAACCAGCCCATAACCATTCAAATGCACTTTCGCTCTTTCCTAAAGTATCCGGAATCGCATTATTTACCTTTTCTAAAGTGATTTCTGGTATTTGCTTGGGTTCTTCGGCATAAGCAGCATTCCATAAAGTATAGCATAAACATTGGGTTATAAAAGGATGGCCATTAGTTTGTTGCCAAATTTGTTGTATCGCTTCCTTTGACCACTGAAGATTATTCTGGCTCAAGTGAATAAGTTTGAGCGTATCATCCTTTTTTAGCAGAGAAACGCGCTGGCTAATAATACCTTTGAATAAAGAGCCGGCGATTTCGTTTAAATCCTTGGCATTACGTCCTACTGCAAAGACGAAATTGATTTTTTCTGGATCAATATTTTCCAGTAAACCACGCAAATAAGGAAAAAAGGCATTAGTTGCTCGTTGTTCATCATAGGAAGCCAGCGCATCGAACTCATCAAGTAATAATACTACTCTTTGTTTCTGAATAGATTTGCTAACTACGTTGACCAACCAATCACGAAACGCTTCTTCAGGATGGTTATCTAAATTGGCGTTTACGTTTGCTAAATTATCACTTATTTTATTAGCAAGTGCTTGTAAAACATCTCCTAAAGAACGTCTTGATTGATCTTGTAAATCAAAAAAAATCGTTAGGAAATCTCCTTGCGTTGGTAATTTAGCATCTAATTCTCGCAACACTGAGGTTTTGCCAATGCGCCGTTGTCCAAAAAGCAAAATAGCATTTTGTTTATGATGGCGTAAAACAGTTAGTACTTCTCTTAAAACATCGGCTCGTCCAACAAAAGCCGAACTATTACCAACCGAGTTACCAATCACATAAGGATTTAGTGGTTTTTCCATGTTCTAAATAGCGATATTTGTATGGATTTGTTTACAAGCTTCTTGTACCATTTTGTCTTTCCCTAAATCGGCAAAAACACTCGAACTAACTTGCCATTGCTCGTTTTCTTGCTTGATAAAACCTTGCTGATTTAGCTCTTTAATTTCGCGTTTAAACGTAGAAACATCAAGCCCTTGTGCTACCGAAATAAAAGTTTCACATAGTCTGGGGGACCAAAATTTGAAAATGTTCGTCAACAATTCTTCAGCTTTGTCGAAGAAAAGTGCTCGCGTGGTTTCAATCGGATTTTCTTCTTTATCCCTATATGCTGATATTAAAATAACCGTCGCTACCTGTAGCAAGTAAGGGTGATTACCAGAAACCTCTTTAAGAAAATGCTTGTCATCATCGGTAAAATTATACCCACTTTTATCCAGTAACTTATCTATTTCGACATCTGATATTGTCCCTAAAGTTACCGCCCCCGCTTCTAAAAAATTCAGATAAGGTGAACTTAAAGGATTCAAGTCTTTAGTTTCCTCGTGAAATTGCCAAACCGGTTCATTGGTAGCAATCACGACACAAAGTGGACTTGGATGGTGTGAAGAAGCGAGTACCCGTAAACCACCAAAAAATTCTTCATTCATTAATTGAGGACGATGCAACAATTCTTCAAACCGATCCAGCATTAAAACTAATCGAAGGCCCTCTTGTTTCATTTGCACAATGAGTTTATCAAGGTAGCGATTACTAAAATCATTTTCCCGACATAACTCATGAGCCTTAAAGATAACAGAATTGGTATCACTGGCGAATTTTGCTTGCAGTGGTTCTAAAGCATTTTCCCAAAATTGAGTTTGATTAATTGTTTTACTGAGTGCAGAAATATCCAAAAAAGATAAAATAAATTTATAATTTTGAGCACCAAATAGTTGTTCTTTTCTTTCCTCAAGATATTTTAGGATTAAAGTTCTTTCACGACTAAACGCACCAATAATTGCACCGGATTGTCCGGTTTGAATTTGTTCAACAATATCGCGTACTGTTTTGCCACGCGCCATGATTGTAAATGGGGGCGAAGAAGGATCATCAGACAAACTTTGTTCTTTAGATATCTTTACCTTAAGAATTATCATTGCTATGTATATAGCAGTTAAGATAACTAACAAAGGTAATAAAAAATAGGTTAAAAAAGTTAGCATTGGTAGTTCCACTTATTAGATTATTGAATTGAAAAATACGTCATAACACGTACTAGTTTTGAGTTATTCAATAAATACGAATCATAAAGCATTTGCTGGTAAGTGTTAAAAATACTGAACTTAACCCCAATTGCATAAACAAATGAGGCAACAAGGAGGGAAAATTGTACACCTACAGTGAAATCAAAACTTATAAGCTGTCCTCCAGTTCTCTCGAAATTTAAAGCAAATAGAATTATACAACTCGCAACAATGATCGTTGGCATGGCAACATAGAAAATACCAGTCCATGATTTTATATTAATGCTTTCTTGTGATTGCCAATAATCTATAAGCAATGATGATACAATCGTTGCCGAAAAGAATAGCAATGTACCATCCATAATTATTTTGTTAAAGGTAATATCCGATTGTATGATATAACTAAATCCCCAAGGTATAAAAATTGGGGACAAGCCGACAAGCAAAGTAAAAATAAACCACTTGAAGGTTTTCCATAATACATCAACTCTGCTTTTCCAAATTATTGTTGAGTGACTCATTATCTCAAGTTCCCTCTATATGGTTATCATAGTGTTTGTCAATTAGCATATAAAATTAAAAGAAAAACTTTCCCTTACTTACCAAAGTAGGCCAGTTACATCTTCTCACTTGCCATACAGCGACTCCACGAGTGACCATACATCATCAACATTCTTCTCACAAAAGAACACCATGCGAGCTAGGCTGTCATTTGGCTGAGTGGTATTAACAAAACCAATACCAATTGGCATATTCCCGGCGAGATACACATACAAAACAAAAATCCCCTTATCAAGTCGAAGAAATGTGGATTTAAACTCACCATGCTGAGTTTGTTTTCCAACCTCATCCATATTCCGTTTGACTGTTTGGAAAACGGACATATTTGTTAAAACTTCACTATTTTTCAGAGTATTAACCAAATCAGGAGCACGCCCTTTCTCTGTTGAACTGTTTTCAAGAGCAAAGCCTTCTTTTAGATCACAAACAAAAACCGCATCTATTCCATTGTCAGTTTCAACAATCTTGTCTAGTAATTCCTGAAGTTTATCTCTATCGCCCATATTTGCCTCACTTGATTTAGCGGTGAATTAAAAAAAACTATGCCTTTTTTTAAGAGTAAAGACTTCTTTAACATATTCGCGTAACAACTGCTTCGTATTAGACATCAAATTCCTGACATTTAAGCTTAATCTCTTTAAGATGTTGGTTGCAAAAGAAATTAAAACGAGCTAACGGAATTTCTTCTTTTACAGTGATAAAACTAATTGCTATAGGAAAATTTGAAGTGTTCTTAACAAGGTATGAAGAAATAAAAACTCCATTAATAAAAAGGATTCCGTAGTCTTCTAATGCGTCATCTGTTCTTAATAATGAACCAAGAAATTTTGCAAATTGTTCAGAATCAATCTTGGATTGGCCTATTTCATCAAAACCTTTTGTCTTGCAAAGATATTTATTTTTTACATCATATATAAAAATAGCATCTATGATAGAATCCTTTCTACTAACAATATCATTCAATAAATTAACACATTCTTTATTAGGTTCTATAATTCTCATTATTTCCATCTTTTCCTTAATAAAGCGAGACAGCGCGTCCCAACCAATACCAATAAGCGAATCAATACCTCCCTTTGAAGATTTTTCTTCGGGTGTTGGTTTTCTTTCATCAAGCTTTGTTCCCGGAAATTTATTTTCCAGTGGCTGTTTGAATTTTTCTTTCATTTTTGATGGCACATAAAAGATTGCTGTCTCATCCTTAATATCAATATCTTTCAATAACGTTTCCAGCGTTTTTTCATCAAAGCGTTCTTTAACGTTAGAAAAAATGACTTCTTTATAAGAACCAAGTGCTTGATAGAAACCCTCAAACGGTACCTCTTGATCGGCGGTATAAATAAAAACTATCATATACTGTCATAAAGCTTTGAAAAACGTTTATAAATTTTCATGTTCTTAAAAATGGCAACCGCATCTCTCCGATCTTTATCGGTATAATACTGGAGAGCATGTTGGTAAACCGATAGTGGCATCACGTTCAACGGACGTTCTAGCGGTGATTCCGGGTTCAAGGCTTTAACCGCTTCAACTAGGATATCAAGAAATAGGAAATAGGGGTCATCGTTAGAGCGTTGGCCCACCGCGACGCGAGCTATTTCTAATTGTTCTATCCATTTATCGAAACATATACCGATTCTGGTTGGCAACTGTTCTAACTGTTCTAACTCCTTAACCGTAAAATCTTTCTTGTGAGTCCAAGCATCTCGAAAAGCACTTATAGTTGCGGTCATCCGCCCCTCTTTATTCTTTCCCGGTTGAGCAGATAGCAAAGCCACTGGATTAAAAACGTGCATAAAAGGGGTGGTATTATTACCATGATCCAAATGACGGTTTAAATTGTGTTCAATTGCAGTGGCAGTCAATTTCACAAGGGTTGCATCATCTCCGCTTAATAATTTTTCTAATTGGCGGTAAACCCACATAAACCACACTGTTATACTATCATCTTTGAGTTCCCCGATGGTGTACGGTTCATAATCTTTATTATTTTTATCTTGCGAAAAAAGGTTACAAAAATGATAATTGCTGTCTATGATAACATGCTGCAACGGTGAGCGCAGTTCTAGTTCTTCTATAATTTGTTCTGCTGAGACTTTGATAGTACGCAATAAATCCGTAAACAGGGTTGGGTTATAAAGTCCAAATGGATTAAGTGGCCTCCCTACAAGATAGTAGTGAGGCCGCTTATTGCTATCTAAGGAAAAACTTTTTTGAATTATTATTTGTTCGGCATCTTGTGGTATCAGTACTTGGGTGTCGAGACGAACCGGGACACGTCTGCTCCTTCTTTCATAAAGCAGGATTGCCGAAGTATCGGCATTCATACCGTTTAAGTCAACCACTAGGGTAGTCCCTTGGTTCTTCTCCAGATGGTGTGCCAATAAAAGTAACGTGAGTAAAGTTTTACCGGTACCGCCCTTACTACTAGTGATGATATGCCAGTCCATAGTTAACCGCTTATTTTTACTGAATTAATAAAATTATATCTAGGGTAATTTTTACGAAAATGCCCATTAATAATCCTACAAGAATAGGGTCTAATATAATAATGGCTCTGAATTGCCAATTAGCCGGCCATTTTCTGCCATCCCCATTTGATTTCGGAATACCTAGCAATATACCTATAGCAATTATTAATATAGAGTATAAAACCACAAAGATTAAAAAATGCGAATGTTCGTAAGTCTTTATTTCTTTTATCCAATTCAAAAAACTTAAAGCTGCAAATATAATTAGATAGGCAGTCAATAAAAAATCTTGCTTAACTAAAAATTTGAGTGACAGCTTATCTTCTTTCATTATGCCTAATAAACCATTTAGGGTAAAGATAATAAAAAAACTCAAGATGGAAGTCACTCCAAGGGCAATCAGTCCATCCAAGGTTCTAAATTGGGAAAACGGTGCCTTCAATAATATCATGACCAAAAGCATTAATAGCACCGTGCCACCGAATAACATTAAATAAAACCCGATTTTTTCTTGCGGAGCCAACTCAATAATGGAGCGTTTAAAGGAATTGGGTTTGCCATTATTCAATAACCAATTATGTCCGCCAATTAATGACAGAACCATTAAAAAAGCAATTGCATATTGGATAATAGGATTATTTAGATTCATCATATTCCTCAATAGGGATCATCGGGTTCCCGTCTTTTAAAACTATAGATGCTTTCAATCAATACAATCCAGATGAAGCCCAAAACAAAACCTACCATCCACCAAGGGATACCTCTAAACAGCGACAGGTAGCCTTTTTTCTTTACCTCACAGGGTACGCTTGCTTTATCCGCAGTAAAAATTTTACACTCAAATTGTGGTTTCTTTTTAGCTATGCCCTCAAACTGAAAAGAAAATGTAAAACGGTCACCATCTAAAAATTCAAATAAAAAATGGCTATCTTCTCCCAATTGTTGTTGCAACAAATCTTTTGATATACCGTAATTAGGAATAGTGCCTTGATTTTTAAGCAAGTCAACTTGAGGGTAAATATCATATTTAAACGTCGCCCGCTTGATACTACCACTAGATTTAGGATAAATTTTCACCGATTCAAGCGAATAAGGCTGATCAGAAACAACTCCAGTCAGTGCATACGCCGGCGCATCAGCAAATGCCGTTTTTAATTGTTCAACTTCTAAGATAATGCGTGGCTCTTTGGGAGCTAAATCTATAGCCCAGTAATATGAGCCGACCAAAATTAGAGCAAATCCCCCAATTTCCAAGGTGCCTTTTAAATACTTATTCATAACATTTGTTATAAAGGTTTTACGCCGTTCTTTTCTGTGACCTTTTGAACGTTTGAGCCTCTTGTGCTGTTCTATTTTCCGGGTAACTTGAGCAATTTTATCATCAAGGCTAGCAATCTTATATGCTTTCAACGCATCTTTCAAGTCATCCTTAAAATATGCTCGATCCCCGCGTCGCCGCCAAATATCTTGCCACTGAGTTTTGGCTTCCTTATTATCAGTATCAAGTTTCAATACGCGCTCATAAAAATGGAGTTGTTTATCTTCATTATTATCAGCGTATGCCATAGCCAACAATGCTTGAATAAACTTTTCACGGATTATGCTACTCGCTTGATAAGTATATAATTTTTCTAATTTTTTATAGGCTTCTTTGGGTTCGCCTCTGGCAAGCAAAATATCTGCTAGTAATAAGTTGGCTTTTACATGATTGGGATTTGAAGTTACTGCTTGGCGTAAAGTAGTCAGGGCAGCATCAAAATCGCTATTCGCATGTAATCTCTGAGCGGCTTTAAAAAGATCATCTGCGACTGGTTCAATACTATCTAATTCCTCTTGCACTTTACTTAGTGGTTTGTACTCTGCAATCCAACGCCGCAACAATTCAACTCGAAAGCGATAGCCCCCATCTGCCGGCTCAATTAAATCCCAATCTTGTAAAGTACGCGGTGCATTTTGCAAACTCTGAATCATCATCCGCACACCACTCTTATTTAATATTGTTTTTAACTGAGCATCGGTAATGGCTTTAGCACCGGCACCCGCTAAGGCAGAGGCAACTACTTTTTCCGCAGCCGGCAAACCATCCCATAACCATTCTAAGGCGTTGCCACAGGCTTCCAAAATATTACCTTGTTCTACTGCCTTGATATCTTTTACGGTAACTGTTGGCGGTTCGCTCGGATTTTTATCATAAACATTTTCCCATACACGCTCCCATACACGCGAACAAAACTGTTGGGTAAGGTATGGATGACCACTTGTCAATTGCCAAATTTTGTCTATAACCTTATTTGTCCAATTGAGAGTTTTATTAGTTTCAGAAAGACGTATCAGTTGAACAGTATCTTTATACTCAAGTAAAGAAACTCGTTTCGCTGGTGCGGTTTTGAACAATGATTTAGCAATGGTAGCCATATCAGCAATTTTGCGTCCAATGACAAATACAAAATTGAGACGTTGCCGATCAATATCTAATAACTGACGCAAGTAAGGGAAAAAAGCAATACCCGCCGGTTGTTCGTTTTCGTTTTCAGGATCATCAAACACATCAAACTCATCAAACAAAAACACTAGTGATTGTTCTGAAGGCAATTTGTTTAACAACTCAGTCAAACGTGTACGGAATGTCGTTTCAGGCTCATCTCCCAACTCAAGTTTTTCCGGTTGTAAGACATCACTGATTTTTTTGGCTAATTCTTGTAATACCTTTTCTAAGGGCCAATTGCTTTTATCTAATAAATCAAACAGCACCACATGATAAGCATTTTCTTGGGGCAATTTGGCTTTCAATTCGTGCAATACCGAAGTTTTACCAATGCGCCGCTGTCCATAAAGTACAATTGCATTGTTATAAGGTTGCCTTAAAACCTGTCGCACTTCTCGCACAACATCGTCCCGCCCAACGAATGCGGGGGTATCGCCGACAGGGTAGCCGGTTATATATGGATTTTTAGGTATCATCAGTGGTCTATGTATTCTCTTTAATTAAATATTTAGCCAAACTAAAAAAAACTATTTAAACCATTTTATTGTTTATCATCACCACATGTTCCAGGTGGTGTTTTCATACGTTTTGCTTCTTCACATGTTGCTAAAATAGCTATAAAAATCAAAGCTAATCCTGCAAAGCCAACATATACTTCAACTCCTTTGATTGAAGATATCAATGACAAATCAAAAGCACAAACAATTAGAGCTAATCCGGTTGGAACCACACTTGCGCTTAACGATCCGATTAGTAATCTTATTAAGATGTGATAGACATTAACATATTGTTTTGTCCCGAAAAATTGAGAAAATAGATAAGGTAATAATAAAGAAATAAAAACGGTAAGCATAATAAAAATGGATATATTACCTGCATTCTCAACATTAAAAAGATAATCAAGCAAATATTTCCATGTGAGATCAATTTTATCTATTTTATCTAAGAGAATTAATAAAACGATACTGACAAAACTGTAAGTTAGTAAGAAAAATTGTTTTTTATATAGTATTAATAAAATGACTAAACTTACAGCAATCAGTACGATTTGAATTAAGTAGTCTTTACTTATTGTATCAGTTATAATATCAGTCATAGAAGACATACGATTAACCAATTAAATGGTGAATGATTTGAGTTAACATAATCAGTCAAGTTATCACGGCAAAAATTATGTATACTAATTATAATTGCTACGAAAAGTCACATTTAAAAAATCAATGATTTGTAGGGGGGATTTAGCTTTGCTGCTCCACTTTGTACGTTAGTGTCTTTGGGTTTGCGTGAGATAAAATTTAAATATGACTTTCGTAGAATCAATGTATTTTATTTCTTGGCAAGTTTATATCCTAAGAAAGCCCCTAAACCTGCACAGACTAATTTGAATATATATATCAGCAAAAAATCTCCTGAAGGAGAAAAGAAAGGTAACATTAAATAATCTTCATTTGTAAAAATTTCTCCAATTCTTTCACCAAAAACAATTCCTGCTATTACAAAAAATAAAGTTGTAGGTGGGGAAATAAATGGTTTTAAAAAATCCCACATACTATTGGAGTTAATGTCATTCTCTTGTTGCAAAGTATTTCCTTCTTCAAGAAACTGAGTAGATGGTACTGCTTCCAATTTATCGTTGGGAACAAAGTCGGGAACAAAAGATAAAAAAATACGAGGATACACTTGCCACTTGCAATAGTTGGACTTAAAACGGTTTATAAACTCGCCCAACTGATTTTTGCATGAGCTTGTTAAAAATCCATTTCTTTCTAGCTCTCTCCATTGCTCCGATTTATAATGTTTTTGGGAAAATATCTTTTCCGATTCTCCATTTTGTGACAAAACAACAGAATTAAAAGCTATTTGCATCTCTGATGACCAAGAATCCCAAATATTACCCAATATTTCTTCCACTTTATGATAAAACTCTTCTTCCAACAGTTGTCGTTGGCTTGCATCTTTCACATTACCATTTTCATAAGCATCCCATAAAAGCGAAGCAGCTACTTGTAGCAAATAGGGATGCCCCCCGGCAATATCCTTAAGAAAACGGTAATCACTTTTCGTGAAATAATTACTTCCTTGATGTAGCAACTCATCTATATCCGTTTCTGGTAATGCACCTAATACAATTTCATCCGCAAAATTAAAATAAGGTGAGCCACCGGTAAAGTGACATGCTTTTTTGTGAAACCGTCTCCGTGAAATATTAGCAGTAAGAACCAACACCAATGTACCTTGGCTGGCATCAGTTTGCACACGCAAACCACCAAAAAAAGTGGCACTATTTAAAATGGGGTGATGCAATAATAAATCAAATTCGTCAATAATTAATACTAATTTCCAATTAAATCTCTTTATTTGCATGAACAACTTTTCAAGTTCACTAGATTCAAAATTGTTTTCTTGGTATGTCTGATAATCTTTAAACAACGAGGAATCTTGCCCTTCTTGATCTTTAATACGTTCTCTAAGCGGTTTTAAAACTCTCTCCCAAAATTGCGTTTGGGTAAATTCAGGGGCACATGTACACGCATCCCAATAAGAAAAAATTAATTTATCAGCTTCATCACCAAAATATTCTGCTGCATATTCTGATGCAACTGCTTCATATTCTGATGCACTAAGCAATCTTAATAATGAAGTTTTACCACTACGCGGCGAGCCAGTAATGATAGTGGATTGTCCAGTAAGAATACGCCTCGCAATTTGACGCAGTTCCTTTTTTCTGCCTCTCAGTTGATCCGGCATTAGAGGACTACCATGTATAAATGGGTTTCTAATTTCTTGTTTAGTTTTTGTTAATTTATTATTGGTGTTTTCCATAACCGATTTAACTTGGGCCAATTTTTCACGAATTACATTGTTATCTTGGAGAGTATGTAGCCTTTCCAATATCTGATAAGCTTTCTTAGGTTCACCTTTTACAAGTAGAATATCTGCTAATAATAAGTTGGCACCTACATGATTGGGATTAAAAGTTACTGCTTGTCGCAAAGGACTTAATGCTTCATCGAACCGGTGGTTAGTATATAGTTTTTGAGCGGCTTTATAAAGACTATCAGCAACCGGTTCTATATGATCCAGTTCCTCTTGTACTTTGTTAAGCGGTTTATATTCCGCAATCCAACGACGCAATAATTCAACCCGAAAACGATACCCTCCATTTGCCGGTTCAATTAAGTCCCAATCTTGTAAAGTACGCGGTGCATTTTGCAACTCTCGAAGTACTATCCGTACACCGCTCTTATTTAATATACCCTTCAACTGAGCTTCGGTAATAGCTTTTGCACCCGCACACGCTAAGGCAGAGGCAACCACTTTTTCCGCCGGAGGCAAACCATCCCATAACCATGCTATGGTACCATGACTGGCTTTAAAAGCCTCAGGTAATGCCGTATCAATATCTTCTAGGGTTGCTATCGGTAATTTAGCCGGACTTTTATCATAAATATTATCCCAAACCCGAGAACACCATCGTTGCGTCAGATAGGGATGACCACCGGCTTGTTGCCAAATTTTTTCAATGGTTTCCTCAGTCCACTGGAGGGTGTTATTGGTTTCGGAAAGACGCACTAATTTAAAGGTTTCTTCGCGATCAAGTAAAGAAACATGTTTGCTGGGTATGCCTTTAAACAAAGATAAAATAATGTTGCGAAGAAAATCTATTTTGCGCCCGATAACAAATACAAAATTTAACCGCTGGTGATCAATTTCTAATAACTCACGTAAGTAAGGAAAAAAGGCAGCCCCCGCTTTTTTATCATTAGGGTTAGCTAATACATCAAACTCGTCAAACAATAGTACCAATGATTGTGGCAAATTGTCTAATACCTCCGGTAGCCAAACCTTACGAAAAGTCACTTCAGGATCAGAGCCTAAGTCAGGTTCACTTTGGTGTAATACATCACTAATTTTATGGGCTAATTCTCTTAATACAAACTCTAAAGGTACTTGTGCTCTATCTTGTAAATCAAAAAAAACCGGACAATAGCTATCTTGAGGCAATTTGGCTTCCAATTCCCGTAATACCGAAGTTTTACCAATACGTCTTTGCCCATAAAGCACAATCGCATGATCATTAGGATGGCGCACAACACGCTCCACCTCTTTTAAAATATCGTCTCGCCCCACAAAAGCCGGACTATTACCAACCGAATTACCGGCTTTATAAGGATTTTCGGGACGGTTATGTTCGTTCATGAAATGTGTTGACATGATGACTAAATCTAAATTGAGTAAAGCAATGGTTTATTTTTGATAAAATTTTTGCCAGTCTTCTCCAGCCACAAAATCTGAAAACACCTGAGCGCGTACTCGCCACTCACCGCTTTCTTTATCTTGGATGACAAAACCTAGTTTTTCTAGCTCTTCTAACTCCATTTTAAACCGAGATATTTCCTCATCTTTTTGTACCACTGCCACAAAAGCATGACAAGTATCCGGGGGCCAAGATTGCAAAGTATCGTTTAGTGTGTTTTTAACTCTATCATAAAATTTTTCTTTGGCGGTTTTAAGAGGCTCTTTGTCTTTATCTTCATAAGACTCCTCTAAGGCAACAGCGGCTTCTCGTAAAAAATAAGGATGCCCACCGGCAATATCTTTAATAAAGGCTTGATCACCTTCAGTAAAAGGATGAACGCTACTTTGACGTAACAATTTATCTATATCTGATTCCGATAAAGCTCCTAAAGTTTCACCCGGCTCCATAAAATTGAAATAAGGTGAACTTGTAGGGTTTAATGACTTGGTCATTTTGTGAAATTGATATAACGAAATATGTCCAGTAATAATTAAAACTAATGGACTATCGCCGCGAGAAGAAGCTAAGGTACGCAATCCACCAAAAAAACTTGCATTATTTTTGAACTTGGAATGCTGTAACAATCCATCAAACCCATCTATCATCAAAACTAATCGCCAATCATCTTGTTTCATTTGGGCAAGCAATTTATCCAAGTAAAATGTTTCAAAATTATTTGCTTGGCAATTTTTATGGGCTTTAGCCAAAGCAGAACTAACACCTAAAGTTTTATCTTGAAGCGGCTTTAGAGCATCTTCCCAAAATTGGGTGGGGCTATATTTTTCCTCAAATGCCGAAATATCCAAATAAGAAAAAATTAATCTCTCCGCCTTATCACCATAAAGCATTGCCCGGTGTTCTGGATTTTCATCACGCAGATAATCCAACATCAAAGTTTTGCCGCTTCGAGGTGAGCCAATAATAGCGCCAGATTCTCCCCGCAGGATTTGTCTGACTAGGCGACGTAGTTCTTTTTCGCGCCCTATAACCTTATGGGGATGAATAGGCTTGTTGCCATTATTTGGTTTTGCATCCTCATAATCTGGTTTTTGAGAATCTTTATGAGCTTTGTAAGCCACAACGATAAACAAAGCTGCCAAAACAGCTAAAAATACGATGAAAAAATCCATTAGGTAATTTATCACCTCTATAAAATCAATTGTTGTCATGTTTAGTGTCTTTTTTATCGCTTTTCAGAGAAAAGAATTTGATAATAATGGCATACAGAGCCGTCATAAGAAAAATTATAAATTCCCAAGCCGCTACCTTATTAATATCAATCCTATCCGGAACGTAATAACATGCAGAAAATATCATAATGCAAAGAGAAAAGATAACAACCGGAAAGAAAATAAACAAAAAGTCAATTAAAGCTTTTGACTGAAATGTCCTTCTAAATATATGATAATCTATAGTCAACGATGAAATAATAACCATTGAAAAAAATAGCAATACTCCATCTGTAACAAATTTATCAAATGGAAAAGTTTTCTCCTTTTCGATAAGAGTGGTAAAAAAAATTATCCATGTTTGAATTAACCCAAAAATTAGAGTTAGAACGAACCATACCACACTATGCGTTAGGGGGCTTTCAGTTATCGTTTTAAGCATTGCTTTAGAAATTCTAACTTCCTTTTCTTGTTCATCTTTCGGCTTCGTAATTAAATCATCTGTCATTTCAATAGGTTATTTATTTAGGTAAAATGTAATACTATTTTCAGGCATCAATAAAATTGCTATGCTCAAGAGATGCGTTATCTTGGCACAATTGCCAAAAGAACTCAATTTAATTTTTAAGTTTAAGAAATTATGGATTATGCTTTCTATAGTATTTTCTTATCAAGCTTTTAGGTAGCACTATTTGCCACAAAATCTGAAAACACCCGAGCACGTACTTGCCATTTACCATTTTTCTTATCTTGTCTTACAAAGCCTTGCCTTTCTAACTCATCCAATTCAGTGTCAAAACGAGATACATCTTGTTGTCGTGCCACCGCCAAAAATGCTTGAGTGGTATTTTGAACCCATGATTGCAAGATATTGTTACGCGTACTTCTGGCTCTATTGTAAAAAGTTATATAAAAAGCGAGATAACAGCTTGAACTAGTCCTATTAAAAATCCTAATACACCTCCAAAAAATGTAATATGTTGAAATTGTTTTTTTGAAACTCCAAGAATTAAATCTTCAAGGACTTCGATATCCATATCATTAATTTTTTGTTCAATTTTTTGACCGATATTAAGTTCTCCTCCTTTCGCTATTGCGTTATCAGCCATTTCTTCTATGCTTTTAATGATATTATCGACAATATCTTTTTTATACCCACTAGCCATCATCCCGGCCAAACGTCCGAGTTTTTCTATAAAAGCATCAACTTTAGCATCAAGTATATTTCTTACTTTATCTCCGGTGACAATTTTGCGTATTTCATCTCCAGATAAAAGCTTTTCTTCAAAATTTGCGGCGATCTTTTTGGCGATACTCTGTCGTTGCGAAGGGATAACACCCGGGGTAAAAGGTAGTTTCATTCCAAATAAAAACAGCTTTTTATATGGTCTGAACAACATTTTTATTGCAATTTCATTAGTTACAGCACCAATTATAGCCCCAATGATTGGGAAAATTATAAAACTTAAATATTCCATTTTTCGTGCGCGACGGGATTACCATATCTATACTCAGTGCGGGAACAAACTTTTCTAATGAGGCTGGTGGGCAAGAAAAAGACCTTGCCCACCCTACATAAAAGTTTAATTAAGTTGTGCCCGTGTGCAGTATAAATGGGTTGTTATGTGACATCTCAAATTATCAATAAATTTTTAGTTCAAGAAATCCGATTTTTTTAAAAATCGGATTTCTAAAATCAAAAACGAATAGTGGATAGGTTCACGTAATTTTGGTTATTGATCATTTTTCTGATGGATAAGGCCATTTCCAAGTATTTACCGTTTGTGGTATTGGCATCATATTAACGCAATCGACTGGGCAAGATGCAATACAAAGTTCACAAGCCGTACATTCTTGGGTAATGACAGTGTGCATACATTTTGGAGCACCCAAGATAGCATCAACCGGACATATTTTTATACATAAGGTACAGCCAATGCAACTTGTTTCATCAATTACTGCTAACGTTTCCGTGGGTTCTTTGCTACATTCGGTATTCAAAGGTTTGGGATCACGTTTTAACAGTTCTGCCAAAGCTAACATTCCGTTTCTGCCGCCGGGAGGACATTGATTAATTTCAGCCACGCCAATGCTTATTGCTTCTGCATAAGGACGACAGCCGGGGTAACCACATTTTCCACATTGTATTTGTGGTAATATAGCATCAATTTTATCGATAATCGGCTCCGCTTCAACCTCAAAACGTACCCCGGTATAACCGAGTAATAGTCCAAAAATGAGGGCAAATCCACCAAGTACACTAACTGCGGTTATTTCTATCATGATTTCACCAATCCCGAAAAGCCCATAAATGCTATTGACATAATGCCGGCCGTGATTAACGCAATTGGGGCACCTTTAAACGCAATTGGGACATCTGCCACAATTATGCGCTCACGCATTGCGGCAAATAATACCAATACTAATGAAAAACCGATAGCAGCACCAAAACCATAAATTGCCGATTCTATAAATCCATGTTTTTCCTGTACATTTAATAAGGCTACTCCTAACACGGCACAGTTAGTAGTAATCAATGGTAGAAAAATGCCTAAGACTTGATATAGCAATGGACTGTTTTTGTGGACAATGATCGTCGTCAATTGCACGACTGCTACAATGACTAAGATAAAAGCTATTGTGTGTAAAAATTCTAAGCCTAATGGTACCAAGAGGTATTCGTTTACCAAATAACTGCTCACTGACGATAATGTCAGCACAAAAGTGGTGGCGAGTCCCATGGAGAGAGCCGTTTCCGGTTTAGTGGAAATGCTCATAAAAGGACATAATCCTAAGAATTTGACGAGGACAAAATTATTGACAAAGATAGTACTTATAAAAAGAAGTAGGTATTCGGTCATAATTAGACTTCGTTTTTATGGGTATTATTTGTATGGTTATTTGTGAGTTTTATTGACAACCTCCCCAACGAGGTGATAGCCTCAAACACGTAAAATTCTGGCTAAAAAACTAGGAAAAAAAAACTGTCAGGTTTATACCACTACCAAATTCTGATATAGTTTTTCCAATAATTAATTTCACCAGCTTGAACGTTTCGTATTGCAAATACCAAACTGCAAAAACTTAAAAAATTAAAACTTTTGATAAAATTTGGTATTGGTATATTTGGAACGCACGAGTTCTCCTTATGTTCAAAGCTCCGATTTTAATTAACGCTCACCTCTTGCATAATAAAACGAAATAAAGAAATGAATAATGAAAATGCGATTGCATCTCTGACACAAGAAATTAAAAATACCTTAGTAGGTTTCATTGGCTCCGATGAACCTGGAATCATTACTGAATTAGTGCAGATATATCAAAATGATACTCAGGCATTGATGGAATCGCTGCATGAAGCAGTTGCTAACCACGATATGAAAACCATAACATCGGTTACACATACTATTAAATCAAGTAGCGGCAATTTGGGTGCTAACCGGTTAGCCGAACTGGCTTCTAGTTTGGAAAAACTCAGCAAAGCCGGTGATACTACAGCGGTATCGGCACAGTTAGCACAAATAGAGGCTGAATATGAGCTTGTGTGTCTCGCTTTGATACGGTTATTGGCTCAATGAATCATCCTCGAACTAGGATAACTAAATTCTAAATCCTCAATTAATTGTTCAGCCAACATTTCTTCAAAGCACTGTTTACACATAAATTCGGTTGAAAAATCTAAGTGATCGTTGGGGTATTTTTCGAGGATGGCATTTATACAGTCATTTCTCTCGTCTTTTGAAACCACGATTTTACCTACATTGTCATCATCGTCATTAACCCGGAAAACAATAATACAAACAAACTCTTTACCATGTCCATACTGTGGAACTTTAATGGTATTGGGTTGAGTGCTGGTGGATTGTTGGCTGTTTTTATAATCTTCAAGCAAATTGAGCCATTCTTGGAGTTCAATATATTGCGATTTTTTACCCGACTTCTGGGTGAATACCAAGATTATCTTGGTTTGATGGGTTGGAAATTCGTTTGCCGGATATT
>Ga0233404_10000075_pt1 | contig 22189 bp, 12 predicted proteins | sample Na_oxic_2_MG_FD_179861 | JGI IMG/M metagenome (GOLD analysis project Ga0233404, IMG submission 179861) | Seawater microbial communities from Saanich Inlet, British Columbia, Canada - Na_oxic_2_MG | ecosystem: Environmental > Aquatic > Marine > Inlet | place: Canada: British Columbia | collected...
AACATGACTTTGAGGTAGCTGTTAGCGTAACAGTTTCATCGGATAAGTAAACTCGTTTGGCCGCTTCGGGTTGGAGTAAATCGGGGCGCGTGGTTGCTGATACTGAAGTTTGTAGGGTGTAACCAACTTTGGTAGTATCTGGATTGGTGATGTTATTGGCGTTATTTGGGTCGGAACTGGTAGCAGTTACGGTGGCCAACGTATTTTCTTTGACAGTTTCTGACACGATGACATTAATTGTAATTGGTTCAGCAGTTATCCCGATAGCGAGGTTGTTTATTAGTTCGCAAGTTACGGTTTGCTGTGCTTCGCTACAGAGCCAATTGGTTCCGTAAGCATCAACAAAATCAACTTCTTTTGGTAGTGTTTTTACGACGGTGATTGCACTTGCGGGTAAAGGGCCAGTGTTATGCACTGTCAAAGTGTAAGTGAGTTTATCCCCCACTGCTACCAAGTCTGGAGAGCTGGTTTGGGTAATAGCTAAATCGGCTACAGCGGCGGTTACGGCTACCGCAAATGATTCAGTATCACTAAGATTGTTCTCATCTATTACTTCAACAGTAATCCCCATTTCACCAACCATTGATGCTGTCCATGTAAATTCACCGGTTGTTTTGATGGTAGAGCCGGGTGGCGCAAATTTCAAACTAAAAGTTAGATTTTTTAGATTGGGATCAGTTACTTCGGCGGTGAGTTTCAACTCTTCTCCTAAATTGATTGTTTGGTCTGCAATTTCTTTTATCGTTGGCCCCTCAACAACAGTTACCGCAAATGATTCAGTATCACTAAGATTGTTCTCATCTGTCACTTCAATAGTAATCCCCATTTTACCAACCATTGATGCTGTCCATGTAAATTCACCGGTTGTTGGATTGATAGTGGAGCCGGGTGGGGTAAATTTTAGACTGAATGTTAGATTTTTTAGGTTGGGATCAGTTACTTCGGCGGTGAATTTTAAGTCTTCTCCTAAATTGACAGTTTGGTCTTCAATATCTTTTATTGTTGGTGGATTTTCTAATTCTTCCACCATGATGTTGAAGATTTCAGTATCACTCATAATTGGTTGCCCATCATCTGTTACTCTAACCGTAACGTCAAAAGTTCCAGCATTACTAGGTTTCCAATTAAATTTACCACTTTGGGCGTTGATATTTGCGTTAGTTGGGGCTTGATCCAAACGGTAGGTTAGATTGTCCCCATCAGGATCATTGGCAGTGACAGTAAACTCTAACGTATCATCTATGTTAATAGATTTGTCATTGATGGTAAGCAATACCGGTGGATGATTTGTTGTTGGGGTTCCAAAATCATCCGGTGGATTATTATCACGGCGTAAAGTTAAATTAATACTTGAGTGATTTTGTCCACCTTTAAGAAATTGCCTATCTTCCCAGTTAGTCGTGCCACCGCTTGAAGTATAATATGTATATGTACAATCATCGTTGCAACTGTAGTCTATCCACCATTCAGCTAAAGAGTCATTAACTACAGCAATGCGATAAGGTATCGAAGATGCACCTTCAGGAATAGTGAAATTTGCATGATGCGAGCCAAAGTTTCCTTGGTTACTATTCATAGTTATCCATGTACTTAAGCCTACAATAGGTGCGGTTTCCCCCACCGGAAGCGATACATTGCCAAAAATAAAAATAATACCACGTTGTATGGTCAAATTAATGTTGGATTGACCACCTTGGACCAAAAATTCGCTGTTCTTAGGATCATCTAAATAAATTGATAGGTTTCCACCTTTAGTACCATTATTGCTGTACTGTCCTTGTCGTATGTAATCATCAGTATCGCAAGTATTACTATAACCATTCTCTAGATTGGTGTAACAACTATATTCTACTTCCCATTTTATGGTTGAGTCATCAAATACCCTAACAGAATACGGTACTGAAGAAGCTCCCGCAGGAAAAGTAACAGTATTAGAACTGCTATGAGAAGGTTTATTATATTGTCCGGCATTTTTTACTTCGTATGCAACAATACTAACACCAAATTCTTTTGATGCAGTCTCTCCAGCCGGCAAAGAAATAGTTCCTGAAATTTCAATGCCACGATATAGAGTCATATTAATGTCAGTATGCGATTTTCCGCCCTGCAAAGCTTCTTCATTATAGAAGTGGTATCCTGTATAGGTTTCTGATGTTGCAGCATTGTAAAAGTAACTATCTATATAATAACCATCACAATTTGTCAGACAATTCATAGCCAAATGAATGCTATCTGCACTATCAGGAACATCAATTGAATACGGAACAGAAGATTGGCCTTGTGGGATAATAACATTAACATTAACATTGGTATTATTGTTGCTGGTACCATCCCAAGCATTAAGGTTAAGTTCTACACCACCAGCCGGCGCAACATCCCCCGGTGGTAGTGATACCGTCCCAGAAACAGTAGCCGCTTGAGCCACCATCCCCATAAACAACCAACTTATAAAAAAACATCTAACTATATTCACTTAATTAATTCCTCAGTTTTTAAAAAAAGATAATCTTGATTCAAACATTAATCTAAATTAACAAATAATCCTAAACTCAATGTTCAAATTAGAAATGCCATGCATACTGATAGGTGGCACACAATACACCCATAAAATATTCTCGTCAAGCGTCAAATAACATTAAATATCCTCCCATAAGCTCACCAGTAAACAAACTACAAAGATTGCATATAATAAAAAGGATTAAATCTGAAGATAATTTTACTCTAATCCCTTCTTATATACAATCCCGTTAATTTCCTTCAACCACTCCATCCAACTGAAATTGTTCAACAATTAAAAACATTACGGTTCGATCCTGTAACCAATACTGCCCAACAAAATAATCTTGCAGGGCCTGTTCCATTTCAACTTCGTCAATCCGCCCGTCGGGGCCAGCGTAAGTGCTGACAATATCTGTAGGTTTGGCGATTTCAACATTAATAGTTGCCAAATTACCGGCGGTGTCGCGGATACGAATTGTATCGTGCCCATAATAGCCACTTGGGGCAGTATACTCGGTTTTGACACTAATTTCATTTTCGGCAACTTCTACATTGTTAATAACTTCGCCTAAACTCGCTTGCAGAATATAATCCCCAGTACCACCACTTATAGCAATATTCAAAGCTTCATTCGGTTGAATATACAAAGTTCGCGGTGAAGCCAGTAAATTTGTGGAGTACACATTGGCTTGAGCTTGGGCCTCTTTGCCGGTATTGTCATGTACGGTTACTTGGTAAATACCTTTGCGAGGCGGTGCAGTGTAATCAATAGAATCACCGGTACCAATATCACCAGCTTCTACCACCCAAGAGTATGGGGAACCACCGCCGGTTACGGTAAACTCAGCCTCTTCATTGGGATAAACATGTCGTACTGATGGGGTAATTGCTAAACCAGTTGTGGATACTTCCACAGTGGCAGTAGCAGTGGCTCCGGCCATATCACTTACATAAAGAAACACCGTTCCGAAATTTTGCGGGGCTGTCCATACCACCGATTCTCCTTCAATTTTATCAAAAGTACCTTTACTAGCAACCCAGCGTTTTTGGCCAAAGCCACCAGCGGCGTGTAACTTCAGTTGTTCACCAACATCCAAACGCCCAGCAAGCGGAGTAATGAGTAAATCTAAGGCCACTTGTACGGTTGCACTGATTGTTTGAGCCATAGAATCTTGGACATCTATGGTATAACTACCAGCAACCTTCGGGGCAGTGTAGTCAATGATCGTTGCATTGTTGGCGGTAGTTAATTTAACTTCGCCACCGCTGACGGTTACTTGGTATTCTGGTGTGCCACCCAATACTCGTATTTGGCTTTTACCACCGGGAGTGAGAAACAATTGCCGTTGGCTTAATGATAACTCTGTTCCAACTAGAATTAACACATCTTGGCTGTTCCCCATTCCGTCGATAACCGTGGCGGTGTGTAAACCGGTACGTGTCGGTGCCGTGTATTGAACGGTGTTACCGGTCAATTTGTCTAACTTGCCACGGTTGATAAACCAGTCATAATCACCAGTACCGCCATTGGCTCGCAGTGTGACTTCACCTTCGGGAGTAATTGTCGCTTGTTGTGGAGTTACAGTCAGGGGCGCAACGGTTTTAACCTCTGCTCTGGCTTGGTTATTCAAATTGTCAGTTACGATCAATTCTGCCGTGCCAGTAACTGTAGATTGATAGATAAAGGTATTTTCCCTTTCCAGTTGCACATCTCTACCCGTTATTTGATAAGGTGATTCCCCACCAGTTATAGAAAACGATATGGTTTCGCCTCTTTCAATAGTGGCACGGGATGGCGTAATGTTCAATTTAGGTGAATAGAGTGTTACCACCGGAATCGGCAAGGTGATTTCTCCAGCCGTGACATCTAGCCAAGTTGAACCAGTTCGTTTACCTTGCACAATATTTCCATTGACTGTTGCAATCTTTTTATCACGAATGTCAAATGTGGCATTTTTATAAATGATTTTGGTACCACTTTGATTCACAGCATAAACAACTATTGGGATGGTAGAGCCTTCATGCAAAACGAAAATATCGGGTTCTACTTTCAATAATTGGGTGGCACTGGACACCGTGATAGATGTTTTGGCTTCGAGTCCATGATAATTTGCTAGTAAGGTGGTAGTTCCAACGTTGTGGGCTGTCACTTGGCCAGTTTGGGTTACTTGGGCAATGGCGGTATTTTCACAGTGTAAAACCGTTTCCGCAGTTAAATTAACTGTAGTACCGTCCGGGCGATAGCCTAGAACCGACACAGTTTTGACTTCGTTAGGAGCTAGGAATAAAGGCTCTGGCTCAATCCGTAGTATTACTTGAATGTCGGTTGAAGTAGTATCTATTAAAGACCAAGTGAATCCAGTTCCGTTACTTGCCCAAACATAAAATACGCCTTCTTCATTGGGAGTTTGATAGGTGGCAGTTATTCCGTTAGCATCAATTTCGCCTTTGGTAGCTGCCCAGAAAAAATTATCGTCTTCATTGTCACTGGCTCGGAACAAGATTTTTTGGCCGGGTTTAGCATAAATCTTGGTTGGCAATGCCGCAGCCTCAGTGTTTGCGCTACAAAAGATTGCACTGATATTCAAATCTTCGTTTAGTATCAAAGATATAGGGTTTTGTTTACCAACTATATCACCCATCCAACCACAAAAAACATCTTCGGTTTGGTTAGGGGTAGCGGTTAAAGTTACTTTATCGCCACACTGGTATTGTGATTCTGCCGGTGCAATTGCTATTTTGCCATTGTCAGCCGAGGTATCTAGGGCCAATACTGGGGTTTGAAAATGCGCGGTGGTTTCTTGGTTACCGTCCATTTGCAAAGTACAGGTTGGCCCTTCACCCTCACAAGCTCCTTCCCAATGGTCAAATTTATAACATGACTTTGAGGTAGCTGTTAGCGTAACAGTTTCATCGGATAAGTAAACTCGTTTGGCCGCTTCGGGTTGGAGTAAATCGGGGCGCGTGGTTGCTGATACTGAAGTTTGTAGGGTGTAACCAACCTTGGTAGTATCTGGGTTGGTGGTGTTATTGGCGTTATTTGGGTCGGAACTGGCAGCAGTTACGGTGGCCAACGTATTTTTCTTGACAGTTTTTGACACGATGACATTAATTGTAATTGGTTCGGCAGTTATCCCAATAGCGAGGTTGTTTAGTTCGCAAGTTACGGTTTGTTGTGCTTTGGCACAGAGCCAATTGGTTCCATAAGCATCAACAAAATCAACTTCTTTTGGTAGTGTTTTTACAACGGTGATTGCGCTCGCCGGATTAGGGCCAGTGTTATGCACTGTCAAAGTGTAAGTGAGTTTGTCCCCTACTGCTACCAAGTCTGGAGAGCTGGTTTGGGTAATAGCTAAATCGGCTATAGCGGCGGTTACGGCTACCGTAATATTGAAGGTTTTTGTGTCACTTAGTCCACCGTCATCTGTGACTTTGATAGTAACCTTAGCCGTACCGATTTTGGTTGGAGTCCATGTAAATTCATGGTTTGCGGGATTAAGGTAAGCTCCAAGCGGTGCCTCTATTAACTGGAAAGTGAGGTTGTCACCATCCGGATCAGTGGCTCTGACAATTATTTTTACCTGATTGCCAATAGTTGCGGTTGTGATATTTCCTATTTCGTCTAGTATTGGAGCTTGATTATCATCGTCATCGTCAATAATAGTTAGGGTGCTGCTGTTTTGGGTTCCTATAGTTGCGTTACCAGTGGGCTTAGTCAAGTTTACAATAATGGTTTCATTGCCTTCAAAATCGCTATCATCAGTAATGCTTACGGTGAAAGTTTTGGCTTCGGTATCGCCGTCTTCCCAATTGAGAATGCCGGAAGTAGCAATATAATCACTACCAGCAGTGGCAGTACCATTGGCAGTTGCATAGTTTACTGATATAGCACCGGTACTACCTTCGATACGGGTTACGGTGATGGTTGCTGAGCCAGCATTTTCATTGACATTTTGACTGGCTTGGGAAAATTGTAATATACCGGCTGGGGCATCGTTATCTATAATAGTAAGCGTGGTTATTTCTTGTGAACCAATTATGGCTCCACCAGTGGGGTTACTTAAAGTTAATTTAAGGGTTTCACTTTCTTCAAAATCGGAATCATCAGTAATATTTACGGTGATGGTTTTGGTTTCGGTATCGCCGTCTTCCCAATTAAGAGTACCGGAGGAGATAGCAATATAATCATTACCAGCAGTGGCAGTACCATTGGCAGTTGCATAATTTACTGATATAGCACCGTCTTTACCATCTGTACGAGTTACGGTGATGGTTATTGAGCCGGCATTTTCATTGACATTTTGACTGGCTTGGGAAAATTGTAATATACCGGCTGGGGCATCGTTATCTATAATAGTAAGCGTGGTTATTTCTTGTGAACCAATTATGGCTCCACCAGTGGGGTTACTTAAAGTTAATTTAAGGGTTTCACTTTCTTCAAAATCGGAATCATCAGTGATGCTTACGGTGAAAGTTTTGGCTTCGGTATCACCGTCTTCCCAATTAAGAGTACCGGAGGAGATAGCAGTATAATCATTACCAGCAATGGCAGTACCATTGGCAGTTGCATAGTTTACTGATATAGCACCGGTACTACCTTCGGTACGGGTTACGGTGATGGTTGCTGAGCCAGCATTTTCATTGACATTTTGGGTGGCTTGAGAAAATTGTAGGACACCAGCTGGGGCATCGTTATCTATAATGGCAAGCGGGGCTGTTTCTTGTGAACCAAGTGTAGCTCCACCGGTGGCATTGCTTAAGACTAAGTTAAGGGTTTCGTTGTCTTCAACGTCGGTATCATCAGTGATGTTTACAGTGAAGGTTTTGTTTTCGATCTCGCCGTCTTCCCAATTGAGAGTGCCTGAGGTGGTAGTATAGTCATTACCGGCAATGGCAGTGTTGTCAACGGTGGTGTATTGTACGGAGATTGCACCGAAGGAGCCGTTGGTACGGGTGACTGTAAGTGTTGCTGTTCCGATGTTTTCGATTACATTGACGTTTGTGAATTCAAATTGTATAGCACCAGCTAATAATTGGGTTTCAGCCCAATCCGGGTCTTTGTCATTAAGAAAATTGATTAAACCAGCATCGGATGCGATTAATTTGTTGTATCCTAAATCTAAGGTAGTTAGATCATTTAATGTAGCCAATGAAACTGGAATTTCTCCACTCAGTTGGTTGTTGTTTAAATAGAGGGCCACCAAACTAGTTAAAGCCGATAAATCAGGAATGCTTCCGCTAAGTTGGTTATTATCTAAACGAAGATTTCGCAAATTGGTCAATGTAGAGAAAGTAGGAATATTTCCGCTAAGTTGGTTGTCCGTTAAATAGAGTTCTTGCAAATTAATTAAAGCGGAGAAATTGGGAATGCTTCCGCTAAGTTGGTTACCATTGAAATAGAGTCTTTGCAAATTGGTCAAAGCCGATAAATCCGGAATTGTTCCAGTTAAATTTTGAGTAGTTCTTTCAATTTCAATAACAGTAGTTTCTCCACAAGTTACACCCGTCCAACTACAAGGCGTATCCGTCACTTTCCAATTATTGGTTGCGTTGTCAGTCCAATTAATTCCATTGTTGTTGTCGTAAAGGGCAACTAAAACCTCACATTCAGCTTGGGGAATTTCAGTAACATCATTACAAGTAAAAGTTGCATCACAGTCAGGAAAACCACTAACTTCTGTTGTCCATTTACCATAATCAATATTAGTATCTTTACAGAATTGATTATTGCTAAGGGCAAGAGTCAGTAAATTAGTGAGAGCACTTAAATCCGGAATCGGTCCGGCCAGTTGATTATTTTGAAGCTCAAAGTATTGCAACAAAGTGAGAGCACTTAGATCCGGAATAGTTCCGGTTAGTTGATTACTGCGAAAGTAAAGTTGTTCCAACAAAGTGAGAGCACTTAGATCCGGAATAGTTCCGGTTAGTTGATTATTTTGAAGCCAAATTTGTTCCAACAAAGTGAGAGCACTTAAATTCGGAATAGTCCCGGTCAATTGATTATTGTGAAGCCAAAGGATTTGCAAATTGGTGAGAGCACTTAGGTCTGGAATAGTTCCGGAAAGTTGATTATCGTTAAGCCAAATTCTTTGCAACAAAGGGAGGGTACTAAAATTCGGAATAGTCCCGGTCAGTTGATTACCATTTAGGGTAAGGAATTGCAATTTGGTAAGGGTACTTAGGTCCGGAATAGTCCCAGTCAGTTGATTATTTTGAAGGTCAAACTCTACCAACTCAATGAGAGCACTTAAATTAGGAATAGTTCCAGTCAGTTGATTATTTTGAAGGTCAAAGTATTGCAACTTGGTGAGAGCACTTAAATCAGGAATAGTACCATTTAAATTTGCTAAACTTCTGCCAATCATAGTAACATTACCACCACTACATGTCACACCTGTCCAACTACAAGGCGTATTCGTCACTTTCCAATTATTGGTTGCTTTATCAGTCCAATTATCCCCATCAGTGTTGTCATAAAGGGCAACTAGGGCATTACACTCTTCTGGTGAAATTTCAGTTTGCACCACACACACATCTCCACTAAGGGTAGCAGCAGTAACTTCCGTACTGAAAGCACTGGTTAAATCGTTTTGCTGAACACCATGTTTAGGTGTAAAGGTTTCCACCACGAAATAATAAGTCGTACCCGCTGTTAATCCAGTGACATCATAGCTTGTCGCGGATTTATTTGTGGTTGTGCCAGAGACAGTGTAAGAACCACCAGAAGTTGTGGCATATTTCACTTGATAATATCCACCATCGCTTGTGTAGGTAATTGGAGTCCAAGCTATTTGTATCGTATCTGTTGACGATGCAGTGGCGGTGATATTGGTAGGTGATACAGTTTGAGTGTCTGTCCAATCGGAGTCTTTTGCTGTGGCACTGCCGGCGGTTTCATCTGTTAATTGGTTATAACCAAAGTCTGCCCCTACTGTTAAATTACTTAAATCTGGTATTATTCCACTCAGTTGATTAGAATCCAAAATAACACCTGCATTTATCAAGCTACTCAGGTCTGGAATACTCCCGCTGAGTTGATTAGAAGACAAATCAAATGTTAACAAATCCGTCAATGCACTTACGTCGGGAATGTTTCCGCTTAGTTGGTTGTCAGATAAAAAAAGGTATTGTAGTTTTGTCAGATTACTTAAACTTGGAATATTCCCATTTAGTTGGTTGCCTGTCAACCAAAGAGTTTTTAAAGCAGTCAATGTACTCAAATCAGGAATACTTCCAGTCAATTGATTACCTGCCAAATTAAGTTTTTGCAAAGACGTTAGCTTGTTTAAATCAGGAATATTTCCTGTCAGCTGGTTTAATCTTAAATCAATTGTTTGCAATGCTGTTAAGTCATTCAAATAACTTGGAATAGTCCCGTCCAATTTATTATTTCCTAAGCGAAGAACTTGCAAATTTGTCATGGCACTTAAATTTGGGATATTTCCAGTCAGTTGATTTTCTCCCAAAGAAAGAATTTGTAAATCTATCATAGCACTTACGTCAGGAATCGGACCGATTAGTTGGTTATTTTCTAACCAAAGTGTTTGCAAAGCCATCAAAGTGCTTAAATCAGAAACAGGGCCATTTAGTTGGTTATAAGGTAAACTAAGGTCTTCTAAAGCTGTTAAGCTGCTCAAATCAGGTAAGGCACCATTTAGTTTTTTACTACTTCTGACGATACTAGTAACACGTCCACCACTACACGTCACACCTGTCCAACTACAAGGCGTATTTGTCACTTTCCAATTATTGGTTGCGTTATCAGTCCAATTAGCTCCATCGGTGCTGTCGTAAAGGGCAACTAGGGCATTGCATTCTGTTTCTGGGATTTCGGTTTGTGTAGTACATGATGAAAAAACATTATTGGATTCATACGCCCCCATATCATAACCACTGCCACTAGGTCTTGAATTACCATCAATATCAGTAGAAGGCGCACCACTAGATGTTCCACTGTCAATAGCCGGAGAACCGGCTTTTAAACGAAAATCTCCCCCGGCAGCATTTACAAATAGTGGATCAGTGTCTATATTGCCAGTTCCAGTGTAGCCACCTTCGATGTTGGAATAAGCAACTGTGGCAGAACCATTGTGACCAAAACTGATTCCAGTACCCCATAATATAGAGTTATTTATATCCACATTGGCAGAACCTACAGAAATGGTAGATTCAACATAAATTGTACCGCTATTATAGAACGTGCTGTTCACTATACTCAAATCAGAGTCACTGCTATCAATAACGCCACCATTGTTAAAAAACGTACTATTGATCATAGATATAGAATTACCAACCAGAGGGCTTGGGGTAATAGAAATTCCACCACCATTATTAGAAAAGGTACTGTTATTTATGTTTATATCAATACCGGCTTCTTCAATATCTGGTTGGGCATAAATCGCATCGCCCCCATTATTAGATAATGTGCAGTTGTTTACAGATAAAGTGGAGGAATAGGGGTTGTGAATAATAATTCCCCTATCATTAGAATTAGTAATGGTAAAACCATCTATAGTGGCATTTAAATGATCAGTACCATAAATAACAAATACATTAACAGAATTGTTTCCATTTACTGTGGTAACATTCGTAATCAAATCACGTTGACCTTTTGCGATTTCTGTGCCATTAAAACCACCATAAAACCCAATGGCTTTGTCCACATATATTTGTGACGAAAGTAAATAAGTTCCTCGTTTTACCCATACTTCATCACTATTAGCAGCAGTATCCACTCCTTCTTGGATAGTTTTAAAAGCCTGCGCCCAGTTTGTACCGTCTCCAGAACTTGACACATCACCATCTATATACCACACGGTAGCCAGCGAAACACTAGGCAATAATACCAATACCAACAAAGTTGACCAAACTAACGTAAGATTTTTCATTTTAAATTTCCTATAAATAAATGGTTTTTAATTAAGAGTTACTGAATTTTTAAGAATAATTGTCTGAATCAGAATTAACAGAATTTAAGAATTCACAGAATTAAAACCAACCATTCCGAAAATTCTTATTCAAACCAACATATTTAATGTTCCTGCTTTTTTAGCTGCTTGAGGCAATCTTCAATCTCTTCAACCTCCTCAGCCTTCAATCCCGCTAACCGTTCAGCCGGTTTTAATCCCGCCACCCGTTCAGCCGGCTTCATTTTAGTCAACCAAACATCACCCAACAATTTACCAAATTCCGTTAGTTGCTCAGGGGTATAATTCATCTTTATTCCTCCTTTTACTAAATCAGACCAAATCATAAAAATATCTGATTCCTTAGTGTCGAGGCTTTGCCACCAAACGTTTTCTCGTTCATTTCATCAAAAAAGCTTCCAAATGCAAAAACAACTGCCGCCTATCCAACTTAACACCATTCAACTCCTCAGCCTTAAAAAACTTCTCAATACTAATAAGAACTTCCTCTTCACTGATAAACCCATCAACATCCAAATCAATCAGCAAACCATTCACAACAATCTTAGATTGTGCCACCGCTCCATCTTGATCCCGACAACTAACCATATACTCAAATAATTTCAAACATCTTTTAATCCCGTCAATCCTAACATCACTGCTCCTGAACTTCCAACGGTTTATAAATTCGCACCTGTGCCTCGACTTGCTCTTTCGTAACTTTATCATGCACACGTACACTATACGAACCCGCAAAATTACCAGTCGTGACTAATAATTTCATCCCTGACTTACTAATAGTCAAAACCTCATTATCTTCCACCTGCCATTTACCACTACCACCTTGAACCCTAAAATAACCCTTGTTATTAATCGGAATGTTACGCACATTAGGGGTAATTTGCAAGGGCCGTAAAACATCAATAGTAACCGATATTTCCTGACCTGCCCGGTCAAAAAACAGTTTTTTCTTTAATCATTTCAAAAGCCGTGAAAAATTGATAAACCGGTTCTATTTCTTTACCATTGATAAGGCTTTTTTTCTTGGGCTCTAAGTACGCCCTTCTATTATCTTTAATTGTACCTTGGTTGAGCCCTAATACCAAAATCATATTCTCAATTCTAATCTGTAGGTTTTCATCTTCAATATCAGGGTGGGCATGAAAAACATGCCTTTTTTCGTTATAGCCCAGCAGTTTATGAGGATCATATTCTGGAGAGTCTGGTTTTAAGATAGAATCCACAGTTTGCCGGCCTTTTTCAATATTGATTTTATCGGAAATCGCTAAAAAATTATCCCAGCACCAACCATACTTCTCTTTGAGATGGCTGTTAAAATGATCTAACTGGGCTGAAAAGCTGGATTCTGGTTTTCCCCTATCAATATATTTGCCTTCTTTATCAAAATTTTCTGGACTACATCTTTCTTCTTCGGCAATCAGAATTTCTGTATAAGCACACAAACCTTGTTGACAATAAAGTAAACTGAGCAATACATCTTTATAATATTTATGTGAGGAAGAATATTTAGGATGTGTTTGCCCTTTTAATTGCTTTATCCACGATTGATATGCGGTGGCAAGAATTTGAGTTTTGTCAATCTTCCTCATACCCATCTAATCTCCAAGCTAATTTGGTTGCCAGTTTTAAATAGTCAGCCCATATTGTTTGAGCCTTTTCGGTATTCATTTGATTTTCTGCCCGGAGTTTTGCAAGCACAGTTTCTAATCGAGCCGCCTTAGTCAGTGCTATATTCCTAAATTTTTCGTTACCTTCTATACCTAAATCAAAGACACGCATTAATATCACATCCCAACGTAAATAACGCGGATCAATGAAATAATTATCAACATGGCGTTCACCTTTGTAGTATTTTTCTTGGTAAACGGTGCTTTGTTCATTAAATTTTAATTCGACAATTTCCCACGGCTCAAATGCCGAAGCGATAATCGGCGAGTGAGTAGCAAAAAAGAATTGGGCGTTAGGCGCTGCACTTTTGTAGTTGTTGATAATTTCAGTTTGAATATCTGGGTATAATGACCTTTCTGGTTCATCTACTAAAATGACACTATCATCCGTGTTCAATTTGAACAGTGGAGTCATCGTTAAAATCACTTGCTTGGTACCAGTACTCCAGCCGTTATATGGAATTTCAGTGCCATCTTTGGATTGAATTGAAATAAATTTTAAATCTTCAATACTTTCAAAGTCAAATGACGTTTTAACCGCTAATGAAAATTTATTCAAAATAGGATCGAGTTGTTGCGCTAATTGTTCAATTGGATTAGGATTTGTTTGTTTCCACCGCTTATAATTTTCAAAAGCACGATCAGCATCTTGGGCGTTGATTCCAAATGCCTTAGTAATTTGCTGACTGTATTTTAGCTCCTCAATTTTATAAGCGTTTATGTCTTGTAAAATCTCATTCCATATCTCTAAGACATTATCGGTTTCAAAATCAAAAACTAATCGCGGTTTGGCGCGTTTTTGCGGTTTCATTTCCGTAACTGTCTTTAAAATTGAACTGGGATGCGGTGATTTTTCGGCTAGAATTTGATTAATATTATTGATAATTTCAGCCGGAAAACAGATAAGAATATTTTTACCGAGATAAAAATCTTCCATAAATTTTACGGGTGTCATATCAGTTCTCAAATCCCTTATGATATTTTTTCCCTCTCTAATTTCTGTCACGCTTTTTATCCCTTTAAAATAAGAGGTAATAACAATATGGTTCATATTGGAATTTTGATACTTTTCTGAAATGGCAGTTTTCCTTTGCAAAAAAGGAGTTGTCAACATAGCCCTAAGCGCATTCAACAAACTCGTCTTTCCGGTACCACTTTGTCCGATAAAACAAATTTTATCCAAAGGTTGAGCTTCTTTTTCGTGCCCTTTGGGATAAGTCAAATCAAGAGTCAGATTTTGGAATTGGTTATAGTCTTTAATATTTATTTGAGTGATTTTCATGGTTTTAAAAATTGATTATTTTTTCTGGTTCCCACGCGCCGGCGCTCATCGTTATACATAAGTATTTAAGTAATTGATTTTACAAAATTATGAGAAATCCGATTTTTCCAAAAAATCGGATTTCTTGAGCCGGTTAGAAATCCGATTTTTCCAAAAAATCGGATTTCTTGAGCCGGTGAGAAATCCGATTTTTCCAAAAAATCGGATTTCTTGAGCCGGTGAGAAATCCGATTTTTCCAAAAAATCGGATTTCTTGAGCCGGTTAGAAATCCGATTTTTCCAAAAAATCGGATTTCTTGAGCCGGTTAGAAATCCGATTTTTCCAAAAAATCGGATTTCTTTGAGTCTGAAAAACACTTATGTATAACGATGAGCGCGCCGGCGTGGGAACGCATTCTCGTAGTAAAAGCGTCGCGGGCTGCAAGCCCACAAAAACGGACACCGGCGTGTCCGGAATCGGTTCCCACGCCGGCGCGTGGGAACCAGAAAACGACTATATTAACATCACTGCTCCCGAACTTCCAACGGTTTATAAATTCGCACCTGTGCTTCGACTTGCTCTTTCGTAACCTTATCATGCACACGCACACTATACGAACCCGCAGAATTACCTGTCGTGATTAATAACTTCATCCCCGATTTAGTAATTGTCAAAACTTTATTATCTTCCACCTGCCATTTACCACTACCACTTTGAACCTAAAATAACCCTTGTTATTAGTTGGAATATTACGCACATTAGGGGTAATTTGCAAAGGCCGCAAAACATCAATAGTAACCGACCCTAAAATCAATCGGTTTGTTAAAATTAATCCATTGCACAACTCAATAGGGTGGGCAAAAGCAGAACGTTTTGCCCACCAAAACATCATCATTGCGAATGTGGGCTACAAAAAGACGTTGCCCACCCTATATTTGCTAAAAAACCAAAAAGCTAGGCTACTGCCTTTCAAAGTTAATTTCAGCAAAACTTCCACTACTATAATGACCAAATAGTGTAAACCGGGTAAGATTACCTTCTAGTTTACCTTCAAGATCACCACCATAAACCCAGTCCATTTTTAAAACTTTGGTGTTTTCGTCATAAGACCAAATTACTGAACCAACACCGCTTCGTGACACATTGTTAATGAACTCTTCTGCTTTGGCAGTGCCATCTGCACTTAGTGTGATCTTTCCATGATATTCTTCATAAGTCCTCTTAGTATCTGTAAAATTAAATCTTCCTGTAAAATCAACGGATACGCTATCTTTGACTTCTTTAGGCGTGATAACAGCGTTTGGGCTATTAGTCGTCTGATTACCGATAGCAACAATTGGGAAATAAGTACTGAAATAAGCACTGACGAGTGCTTCTATCGTATAATTCCCAGCGGGTAAATCTATCCGGTAATTGCCATTACTGTCCGTGATCGCTGTCGCAATGATTTCCCCAGTTATCATATTAATACCATAACGAATATTAAGCGTTGCGTTGTTTACTTCGCGTTGATTAACCGAATCAACTAACTTACCCTTAATAGCGCCACTGCCTGATTTTGATTGTGGTACTTGGCGCAATTCTGGCATTGTCGTGATCTGAGCACGGATTATATCAACATATACTGTGGCTAAAATATAATCCACTAAAGACATTTCTAAAACATAACTGCCTTCAGATAGCGCAATATCATATCTGCCGTTAATATCTGTGGCTCTTTCAGACACAAAGGTGTTATCAGGGCGGCGTACTGTTATCAAAACCCCAGACAGCGGATTTCCATTGACAGCATCCTTAACTAGCCCTTGAACCGTACCCGGATTTATTAATCCTTCTTCTTGAACGGTTAACGAGTAACCGGCTGCATTGGCATTACTATGAAGAATGTAATCACCGATATAAACTTCATAGTTACGAGGTGCGATTGATTCAGGAATAACCACTTCAATCTGAGTATTCGTGAAAGACGTGATTGGAAGGAATTCCTTTGTTGCCGTTCTACGATGATAAAGGTAAACATTTTGACTTTCACCGTCAAAATGACGACCTTGGATTGTGATAGTATCTCCCGCATGAATAATGTTTGGCGAGATGTTGGTAATGGCATAAACAAAAGGAACGATAATAAAGCCTTCCGGATCGTTTTGAACCGTTTGGCTTCTGTAAACTTTTACATCTACACCTTCAGTTTCAACGGTTTGACAGCCAAACAAGAACAGTGAGCAATCTTGCGCGGTTTCGCTTGTCCAATGGGTTGGCAACTCAATCGGTTCTTTAAGGGCTGTGGCAACGGAAGTACCCACTTGATTGCCTTGTTGAAAAAACGGCGAACTGAATTGCGGTGTTTGTCTGTTATACTGAGTGGTGTTGTTATAACCCACATAAACAGCAGCACCACTATCCAAAAACGCATCCGCGAGATGTTTTTTCACTTTGCCACCCAAGCAAGAATCGGTGAAAACCAAGGTATTTCTGAACTGGTTCGCATCTTTAAAAGCATGACTGATGTAAGTAGAGTCAATCATTAAATTTTTGCTTGACGCAGACAGATGCACGCCAGGGTTGAGTTTAAAGGTCAACAACTCTAGGGACGGATTAGCCGAATTATAAGGAATCCCCAGACTTAACGCATCAGTATTACCATGCGTATTAAAGTAAACCGCATCGTATTCATGCAATCTATTCACATAATTGATAATCCCTTTATCAAAGGTTGTGGCTGGTACTCCGCACATTTCCTTGTCAACCACAAAATCTACCAAAAAGCCACCATTTTCAAAGGCTTCCTTGATGGGACATAAATCTTCACCAAAATCGGTTTGATAGCCTGATAGAATCAATGCCTTTCTGCCAACAGCAAATGGATGAACTGACTGGGTTGTGAAAACTCCACCGGAAGGAGTTGATATTCTTCCATTGAAATGTTTCAAAGAAGCCACACGTTTATTGGGTCCATCAAAAGGAACAGCACCCGCCGCAGCCATCGTGTTATTGAACGTATCAAAACCACTGGTACTCAAAGTAGTCACTTCGTTGCTGGCAGCCGGATTATTTCTGTACTCCGAATCCAATAACACAACCACTTTATCTCCCAATCTTGTATAGATATAGAGGGACTTGTATTGATAGGTTACTGCGACAACGTCAGGATTATTCTTCAAGTCATCAATAGCCTGTTGAATAGCCGGATCAGCTTCCATCGTTTCACGAAGCCGCCGCAAATTACTCATAAACTCGTCTGACACTTGTGCCGACAGATTGAGCATGTTTTTCGCTTCATCAGTTGTGGTTGGCGTGACAATAGTGGGTGGTGTACCCCAACCCCTTATTTTAGGGGGATCGGACGAATCATCATCGCCACCGCACCCTACCAGTGCCAAGGTGATAGTGAACAAAGCCACTAAAAAGTATTTATTCATGGTTAATTAATTAACTCCTTACTGTTGTGGTTAATGAAAAATAAAACAAATGTTGCACTCTGTGACTGAGTACAACGTTGAGTACAACGGATTGACGGAATAAGCTAAAAAATAAATCTGTTGTATTAAAATGTCTGAATCAGAATTTACCAAATTTGAGAATTTTCAGAATGTTCAATTTATTTGATTCATTCTCTAAATTGAGTACAACGAATATCGATCTGAACGAATTAAAAAAAACACCAATGCCATCCTTTTCGTTTATTTCTCAATTCGTTGTACTAAAGGCTAGTTGATACTGTTAATTCTTTAATTTTGTCAATTTTGATTCATAACAAAAAAATTACAGCATCATGCGGTGGGTTTCCCACCCTACGCTTGCTAATATCTCATCAAGCTGAGTTGGGACCAACGGCTCTGCATAACCAATGACATCTCCGGTGAGGGTGATATGTACCTCGCCTTCACTGGCAACAAATTGGTAATCTTTTTGGACGGTACCACCGGTTACTGTTTGATTGGGTAATAATATTTCCACCTCATCGGCAAATCCATTAACCGACATGAACAGAAAAATCAAAATGAACAGTATTGACTTTGACAACTTATTCATCAATTGCAATCCTCCTGTGGTTGCGTTAACCAAAGTGGGAAAAATTCCCGTTTTTGATATTTCAATTTATGTTCCTCCATTAAAGTGGTATTGATATTTATGTATTCCTGAATAAGGCCCCTTAGCTTTTTGCCTTGGGGCTTTCATTAACAACAGTACAAACAGCGAGTTATCACGCTCGAAATAATCAGTTCTTGGAAGATTTATGCCCAACGACAATTTTGCTTGGGGGAAAATGATATAAAACTTGGTGTGGCCATTCTTTCAAGTAAAAATCCTCGTCGGTAGGATCATCTTTAATTCTGAGTGAGTTTGACCACAGCATTTCTCCCTTCTTCAGATCAATAAGAGCGGCATAGCTATCCAAATATGAAGTATTCCGAGCAGTTACCAATCCTAAAGTAAAAACTGTGGTAAGTACTGCTTGTCCTATTGCCTTACCGGTTGATACGACAACACCATTTCCATTTATGACAAAAAGTATTTCTGTATTAGCCCGTTCAGCGATAACTTTTAAGCTATCTCGTATTTTGTCATCTTTACTAAATAACTCAGACGGTGAGTGTTCGTTCTGTTCGACAGAATTTTGCACTTGCTTAATTACATGGATTAAAGCCTTCTCATAGCTCTGATCATTCTTGACAGATTCAGAAACAAAAAAGGGCGAGTTTTCGTAAAACGTTTCCGTACCTTTTTCTTGTGCGACATTCATTTTTTCTTCGCTGTCTTTGAATGAACACACTGTTGGTGAAAGTTGGAAATTGACTTGATAGCCCTTTTTTTCCTTCAAATAAGCTTTTGCACCTTGCAACATCAGTGATGCTGCTGATTTTGAAGCTTCTATTGAGTGATAATCATCACCAACGTCATCCATCAGAAGGCATACATCATTGACAACTCCAATAGTTGTCATTTGAGGTAAGTGTTTATCAATACTAGGGTTTGTCCGAATAAATCGGTTTGTTGGAGTTGTAGCACATGAAGAAAGCAATAAAATAAGCAAAGTTAAGTTAATTGGACGTATCAAAAAACGAAACTCACTCAAAATGCCGTCATGCACACGTAATTTATCTCTATCGTGTATCACCAATATTTACCTCCTAATAACCATACAAAAAATTGTAAAATAAGCGATTAAGCATCGCTCGTATGTTAGATTGACAATAACTGAAATCATTACTTTGAAAGTTAATGTTAAATTTCGTTTCCCGATCCAACCTACGAACTACACTTGTTGACGGTGTACTACACACCACGTTGCTTCTCTCAGAAAACATATCCTAAATTCAGGCTGATTCCATTAAAGGAAAAACTACTAGTCGAAGTCATCTTATACAGCCCTTTCATAAAAAACTTGTCGGTAATATCCCATCTGGCACCACCACCTACTGAGTAAGAAAATTCGGAACCAGAAAAGAGAATGTCATAAGCACCTGGCACATCATAAGCAAAGTAATACCAACCAATGCCACCGGTGAGTAATGGAGTCAAGCGGCTATTTAAGAAATTGTAGTCCGCATTAAGACTCGTACCAAAAATTGTTAAATCGTAGGGGAAGGTATCAGATTGAGTGTTTCCTCTACCATCACTGAATTCATAGAGGATATTGGTACTTCCAAAAACAAATTCTGTGTTGAAATTCAATCCTCCCTTCTTGCTATTAACCCCAATCCCCAAACCGATAAATGTCGTATCATCGGTTTTCTGTTCAAAGAGAGAGTTAGAACCAATCGAATCACCACTTGTGGGTTGAAAGATCAGGTAGCCTTCTGTTTTTCCGTGGCGATTTGCCGGTTGAGTGAACAGATTATCTGCATAAGCTACCGGTGTGGTAATGGTTACCAGACTGGAAGCAAGAACAGAATATAAAGTGGTCTTTTTTATGTCTATCATATAGCTCCTTTGACTCAGTTTATCCAACAAATCGATAACTTTTAATTTAGGTTATACTCGTGTTTATAAAACGATTATTTGTAACACTGTATAAAACGATCCTGTTGATAATTTTTTTGGTGATTATTGGTATAGACGTTGTAGCAAAAAAAATGTGAAGGTAAATTTAAAAAAAATTCCAAATTAAATATTGAAAAGTAAAACATTTTAAAAGAGTGTCATTTTTCATAAGTCCTATATTTAGACGTAACAACAAAAAAAATGTGAGGCTCAATTTTAAAAAAATTTTCATCGCTATACCGTAAATTTTTCCGCAGCGATAAAAAATTTGTTATCCTACATAATTTGTCATCGTGTAAAATGGTTAGGATTTTATGGATACAAAAAAAATGTGAAGTTGAACTTGGCAATGTCACATTACATCCAAACTAAAGTTTTGACGAAGCAAGCAGTTATTTGGAGTCCAAACTTTAGTTTGGAAATATAGACGTGGCTTTGAAAATAATTAACTCCTTACGATTGTGATTAATGAAAGATAAAACAAATGTTGCGCTCCCTGCTACTTTGTCATGGAGTGCAAAGCTTCAGCTTTGTCAGGCCACGTACAAAGCTAAAGCTTTGTATTCCAATAGAACACTTTGCTGTTGAAACTCTATTTTTACAGATTCGGTGTCACAGTCATCATCACTTCCGTCACTGTCACCACAGTTCACTAACAACAATAGGCTTGTCGAAACCAAGCAAACTTTTGTGTATTTAAAATATCTATTAATGTTAACTTCCTATTGATTAAAGAATGGTTTCGCTGTCGCTCTACCCACCCTACAATTCAACATTTAACCCATGCTACGCTTGCTGCGATTAATAATTAATCTGGGTTTCCATAAGCAAAGAATTAGGGAGCCTATCTAAAGCCTGACGTAGAGTTGGTGCGTCCAAAACCGCAATCCAACCAAAAGTACTATTAAAATTACGTCCGGAGATAATTGGATCTGGGTAGTAGCAAGTCACATCAATAAAGCCCGAATCAAGCTGATTATTCACTTTGGCGAAGTAGGTTCTTTCAAAGTGGCAACCGCGCATTCTGTCATCATCAATCATTCTTAAATTACCTACCTTAACAATGGCTGCTGCCAATTTTGGTTTATAGCCCTGAATTGAGCCACCTTGTTGTTGGACATATTGCTTATACCACTTGAGGGTGTTATTGTGAACATGGGCATATTTATGGTGATGATTATTGTTCGTTTCCTCAGTGTAGTTGATTTTGACTCCCAAAAATTCTGGGTTGACCTTTTCAACAGTATACATCTCGTAGGATGAACTTTTTCTGAGTTCTTCAATTTTGGGTAGGAACTGACTTTGATACCATTTCACCAAAGCTTGATTGGCATAACTGTTGTAAATTCTTTTATCCCTTTTAGCAGCCCATTCATTCAAACTTGCGCAACCGCTGAATTGTACCATCAACAAAGCAATGGTAATTATCCAAAATAATGGTTTCATAATAATTTATCCGGTAAGCGTAAAATAGTACAACGAATTGAGAAATAAACGAATTTAAATCAAAGGGCCAATCCGCTGTACTTATTTGTCTGAATCAGAATTTACAGAATTATAGAATTAACAGAATAATTCATTGATTTAATTCTGAAAATTCTTAAATTCTGTTAATTCTGATTCAGACAAAAGGGGTGGATAACACGTTGCCCATCCTACATGACTTTTTCAATAACGGGAATCAAAGTTAAGTAATTTAACTCTTTGATTGGTTATTAGTGAACCACACCATAATCTTCTAATTCCCACATTAACCGTCCACTACTCTCATTAGTACCAAGAAATTTGAAATTGCCCCATAAAACCTGCGTACCATCAAGAGAGTTATAAGTCATACTACGAATTTTCA
>Ga0233404_10000076_pt1 | contig 22177 bp, 16 predicted proteins | sample Na_oxic_2_MG_FD_179861 | JGI IMG/M metagenome (GOLD analysis project Ga0233404, IMG submission 179861) | Seawater microbial communities from Saanich Inlet, British Columbia, Canada - Na_oxic_2_MG | ecosystem: Environmental > Aquatic > Marine > Inlet | place: Canada: British Columbia | collected...
ACAATTAAAATGGTCGTATATTGGCGGTTAAGATAAGCACTAGCCCCCTCCTGAATTGCCGTGGCAATTTCTTGCATACGGGCACTCCCAGCCGGTTGTGCCAATACCCATTTAATTGACACAATGCCATACAGCAACGCTCCTACCGCACAAAGCAATGGGATCCACAGTTCTATTGGTATAGATAACATAAGTTATTTAGATTCTCCGATTAGACAAAATAAGTAAGGTTAATTAAGAAAAAACGTAACTACTTGATTCTTTATTTTTAAAGGGCAACCATAAAGGTTTGCCCCTACCATATCCAATAAGACGTAGGGGCAATCCCTTGTGGTTGCCCTTTGAGTCACGAAAAAACATCTACGAGCCTTTATTAGAAAAGTCCAAAGATACTTGTTAAATAAATAATCACAATAGTAAGTTAGAAGTTAGCTAAAGTATATTAATTAATTTCATTACTATGTAAGTTATTGATCTGCCAAGTTCTGCACCAATTTCTAGGGACTACTAATTTCAAGCACAGTTGAATTCTACCAAATTTTTCGTAGTCTGTATCACTTTATTCATAAATACTTATATTCAGCACGGTTACAAATTGAACATTTATGTTGGGATCTTCGATAAAAATTATATTGACGGGTTGATGGATTGATGGAGTACAAAGCTTCAGCTTTGTGCGGTCTGACTATGCTACAGCGAAGTACTCCAACCGACAAAATAACCTTGATAATTTTACTGATACTATCCTTTGAAAGAAAGTTTCCGTTTGAACATCAATACGGTTTTTCTCCTATCCAATTGCCCGGTGGGTTGTAGTTGCAAACCCATACTTGCTCACTTCCACAAATTGCTTTGCCACAACCTACTTCAGTAGTGTCACGCCATACTATTTGGGTATAATGACCACACATTTTGCCACTATCGCAACTATTGGTAGCGTAGTTGTAATCACTTTTTTCGTTTCCCCAAGCATCAACCACATCTTTTGGTGTTGGACTCATTCCACTTGACCAATAAACATTTTCACCAAAATCATCATTGTCTGGATTGTGTTCTAACGCGCAATCTCGTTCCTTCAGTTTATTAGCCCAGCCTTGTGCCATGGTTGCGGCTTCTGATGACCAAGTTAGATTGGGTACTCCTACTTGTTGGCGCCAAACATTATGTGCCTCAATGGTACCGGCAAATTCAGTCGGCTCACCGGAATCGGAGCCATTTTCAGTGTCTGATTGGTTTGGATCATTTTCCAAAAAATCATAATCGGTGACTTTAAACCAGTAAGAACCGTCATCCGTAGGGACATACTCCAAGTTAGCCCGCAATGGCGAAAGTTCGCCATTACCAGAGTCATAGTAAAGAACTGGGATTTGCAAATTCAACTTTGGGGACAAAGTTGGCATTAACTCCGGATCAGCAGCATAACCAGTATCCGTACCACACAAAATACCTATTGCCAAATATAACGGTGTTTTTTTATTCATAATATTTGCCTCTCCTAAATATAATGAGCAGGTACACATAAATCTTTTAACATTTTTGAGAGCTAGGATAAATCCGATTTTTAAAAAAAATTTCTTGAGGCAGTTAAAAATGTTAAAAAACTTTTGTGTACCCGCCAAAAGATTTTGAACCAGATTAACTCCGCCAGAAATCCGATTTATTGAAAAAATCGGATTTCTTTGAATCTATAAAAAATGAAAAATAACAATATGTTAGCCATTTAGGCAAACATCCGGTTCACTATTGTAACTCGGCAATGCGTGGCATGGAAGATAAGCAGATTCCTTATTTCTTAGAATATTTACCGGAGCAATGGGCCGAATCGGGAATTATTAATTATTTTTGTCAATTGCTTATAATAAACAGGCGTTTAAGCATTGGCATTTTCAAAACGTTTTTTATGATTCTTGTGCTGAAAAAAATTGCCAAGACATGTTGATTTATGAAAAAACTTTGCTATCATGAAAACACCAAATCTGTTGAAGCAAGTCAGTATAGTAATCCTATTTAGAGTCATGAAATAAATCGGCTTGTGAGCCTTTAAATTCGTCATACCAATTCCACAACGAATGATGGATTACTATATATAATTAAGGGATATAAAGTTTGTCGTATGTTGTATATGTAAATGCACATTTTTTTGCCTAGAGGAAATGATAGTATGCCATCTCAACCTAGCCTTCCGGCTATATCCAAAGATAGGATAAATGACTATGTCTCATTCAATACCGACTCAAGAAGAATCGTTTCGTCCAATACCGATTCCCAAAATGGATAATAAGTATCTGTGCGTTGAAGATAAAACTCATGGTAAGTTATCATCGCCACCATTGTCATGGAATGATGATGATTACAGAAAGCTTGTTATGTGGTTGCGCAAGAAAACGCAACAGTATAAAGATAATAGTAATCTGCGATATTTGGAAAAAATTACTCTGTCTTTGTTGACTGGCCGTAGCTCTGCATACGTACTTAAACTTGCTTTTGAAGATATTAATAAATCTGATGCTGATACACTAATTATTCGAGTACATACTACTAAGGTAGAAGCCGATAAAGAAAGGGACAATGCCGAAAATCTCTGTGTGAACAGCCGGGAGTGTTTTGCTAATTTGGTGGAAGTTGAAAATTTTAATCTTTCTGATTGCCATTTAGTCATATATGAACATGTAACTACTGGTACGTTTAAACCGGTTTATGAGTTGAATAAGGCTTTACTTGGTTATACCTCTGAGTCACTTGACAAAGTAAAAAGTCTTTCAGATAACTTTCATGACGTTATAGAGCTAATGACGGACAGTTATGAACGTCAGGGTGAATACAAGATAGGTGACAGTTTAAAATACTGCCAACATATTATCTCACAACTACCACCCGACTTGGTCATCAATGGTGCTAACTTTGAGGTTAAGTCCGGCATTTTTGTGCTCAAGCCACAAGACAGCGAAGTGTCTATTCCTAATAATATTGACAAACTTGATTCTACGCCTATAACTCAAGTCTTGAAGCAACTTGATGAAAACATTGAAAACGATACCAAATGGATTAAACTTAAAGAAGAAATCTCGTTTGAGGCGGCAAAGCCAACTTTTCTTACTGGTGAAAGTAAAACTGCTTATCTACCATTCCAGTTAATGACCGGTGACGGGCAAGTTATGCGTGTCTGGCTTGGAATTGATAAATGTAAAGTTGAATCTCTAACATCCTATTTTAATGATGGAACAGAGTATGAATTAATTTTTTTGGCGAAGGAACTAATGACATTTACCAGAAAACTTGAAAAAATGGGTTTTGATTCTCATGCTTGCATCTCAACTGCTGAGTTTAAAGATTTATGCCAAAGACTCAACTTCAAAGTGCATTTAGCTATGCGTCACAACGATCTTCACTGTGGTAATGTATTGGTATCAGGTGGTACTTTTAAAGTTATAGATGTGGGAGACATGGAAGAAACTTTGTTGGCAACCGACATAGCTCGCTTAGAAGTGTCTTTGTGGCGTGAATTACCAGAACAATTTATATCTTTTCAATATGCTGAAACTATTTTAAACACGCTTTCTAAAGGTAAAGAACCAAGTGGGGATTTTCCGAAAAATGCCTTTATTCTAGGCAGATTTGTCCATGACTTGAGGAAAGGTTTTGAAGAGGGTGTCCAACATAACCCTGAAAATAACGAGAAACTATTAGCTTATGTGGTACAAATTTTGCTATATCAACGTTATTGTTTGTTAGATGGTGTGGAAAAAGTGCCTCCAGCGTTTAATGTTTTTGCTTGCCATTGGCTCAAACAATTTCGACATTTAGAAAAACATAATGCGTCACAAGCCACTACTATCTTTCTTGCTGAAGTAACCGATGATTTGAATGCACAATATGAAGAATTGAAATCTTTTTTGGAATCAAAACGTTTGCAAGTTTTACCGGCCGAACAATACAATTGTGGCACACAAGAAGAATTAGAGCAGACAATTGATAGAGAACTAAAGAAATCCACTTTTTTTGTGCAGTTATTGAGTAAATCATACCCACGTCGTCCGGCTGGAATGAGTACTCCAAAAATGCAGTATGACCGTGCCAAAGCCTTGCAAGTACCTATTTTACAATGGTTAGAACTGGATTTGGATATTAGTACCGTACAAAAACAAGAACATCGTACTTTACTGGAAGGCGATACCGTATGCCGGATGAATTGGGTGGATTTTTCAAAATATCATGTTATAGAACATCTAAAGAAACGTGATGAAAAGGAAAAGTTGCGTTCACAACAAAATAAGGAAACGTTCGTAACTATTCATGCTGCAAAACCGGATATAAAGTTAGCCGACAATGTTGGAAAAGTTTTACGCCAACAACGCAAATTTGCTTTCCGTTTGCCTTTAAAACGATCATCAAGTAAAGAAAGACGTAAAGAATTACTTAATAATTTACAAGTTTGTGATGTGGTCATCGTGCTTCATAATCAGAAAGATGAGCCTTGGATACGTAGGCAAATAGATTTTTGTAAGAAGGCGTTAGGTGATCGTCTTGATAAACCACCGTTCAAAATCATAGTATGTAAAAAACCAGATAAAGATTTGGGTATTTACGAACCATATATTGACATGCATGTATTTGATTGTTTACCACCACTTCATCAGAATTGTGTATCACAATTATTGTCAGAGGTTTTATTAACAAAATGACTGAGTTTCCTTACCCCGGTTTACGCTCATTTAGACACAGTGAAAGCGATATTTTCTTTGGGCGTGAACCGCATGTTGAACAACTAATTACCCAACTAGAAAAAAACTATTTTCTGGCAGTAGTTGGGCCATCAGGTTGTGGTAAATCTTCATTGATATGCACAGGCTTGTTGGTAGATTTACCGGAATTGTTTGCTGATGGTGATATTAATTGGCAAATAGCTGAAATGCATCCTAGTGATTGTCCATTTGCGAATTTAGCAAATGCTTTGTTAGAAACGGAGTTTTGGAAATCATACACGTCCCCAAGTACTTCTTTGCAAGATGAATTAAAACGTATTTCCTTATTAGGATTGCAAAATATATTACCAGAGGAATCTTTGCTTCCTGATACTAATTTACTCATCTTAGTTGATCAGTTTGAAGAAATTTTTCGTTACCATCAAAAGGATAAAGATGGGGCTAAAAGGTTCGTTGAGCTATTATTAGCCAGCAGTCACCCCACTTATCAAGATGAGAAGAAAAGGCACAGGGTGTACGTGGTTATTACCATGCGTTCCGATTTTATCAGCGATAGTGATGAATTTCAAGGATTACCGGAAGCGATCAGTGCTAGCCAGTTTTTTACTCCACGCTTAACCCGTGAACAATTGCGTGAAGCGATTGAAAAACCGGCACGAGTGTTCGGTGGTAAAATAGAACCGGCTTTAGTCAATCGTTTACTCAATAAAGTAGGCAATAATCGTGATCAATTACCGTTGTTACAACATATTTTGATGCGGATGTTTCAGTCTGCCAATACCGAGAAAAATTCCGGAAAAGTTACGATTACCTTAGAACATTACAAAAGAGTGGGCGAGCTAACTACTGCCCTGTCTCAACATGCAGATCGAATCTACGATCATGAACTTAATTCTCATCAACAAAAGATTGCTGAAATATTATTTCGTAGCCTGAGTGAAAAAGATACACGTCGTCCAGTTAAGTTAAAAGAAGTGGCAAACTTGGCAAAGGTGTCATGGAAAGAAGTTGCCAAAGTGGTAGAAGTATTTCGTTCCAAAGGGCGCAATTTTTTAACACCATTGGGTAAGGATTTAGAACCCGATGATGTGATAGATATTATCCATGAAAGTTTAATTCGCCAATGGCGACGTTTAAAAAAGTGGACTGAACGAGAAAATAGAGACGCTAAGATTTATCAACGTTTGGAAGAAAATGCTCGCCAATGGAAAGTAGGGGAAACCGAATTATTGTCTGGCATAGAACTAGATAATGCTTTGAAATGGCGTGAAGAAACCAATCCAACTAAAGAATGGGCAAGACGTTATGGTAAAGACGAAGGTAAATACTTTGAAATTACCGAACATTTTTTGGATGATAGTGCTACACAACTACGCCACTCAAAATATCGTAAGAGATTTTGGTTAGGGGCCTCCTTTATTTTGCTCATATCGTTAGTTCTATATTTTAATTGGCTACGCAAACAAGCTCAAATTTCAGAACAGCAGGCTATTGAAGCTCAACAAAAAGCCGATATTTCATTGCAACAAGCCATCATATCACAAAAAGAAGCTCAAAATTCAGAAGAAGAAGCCATCGCAGCACAAGAACAAGCTGAATACGCAAAAAAGGCTCGTACATCCCATTTGTTTGAATCACAACTTACTCACGCGACACTCCTCGCACGAAGTGAAGACTATGCGGCCGCAAAAAAAACACTGAGAGAAAACCGTGAATTGGACTCTGAAATTAGTCAAGAACGTCTTCAAACTCGCAACTTATTAGCTTGGTTCAACGATCTCATGGGCGGTGATTCGCAACGTGTATATCAAGATGTAGGAGCACCATTATTTACAGTAGCTATTAGTCCGGATGGTTCATTGTTAGCTGCTGGTGGCGAGAATGGTACATTGGTTTTGTTTAATACCAATCGTAGTTCGTTGCGTCAACGCTTACTTGGACATACTAAGCATGTAAAAGCTGTTGTTTTTCATCCACAAAGCCAGTGGCTCGCAAGTGCCGGAAATGACAAACGTATTATTGTTTGGTCACTAGGTAAAAGGTTCGAGAAAAAATTGGAATGGCAAGCACCAGAAAAAATTCGAGCAATTGCGGTTAGTCCCAATGGTGAATATTTAGCCAGTGCTGGAACCAGTAAGAACATTACCTTATGGAATCCTAACACCAGTGAATTATTGCGAATTTTTAAAGGAGATGAAAAATTCATTTCTGGTTTAGCCTTCAGTCCTAACGGTAAAATATTGGCTAGTACTTCTTCTAACAATGCCGTTTTGTGGGATGTTGAAACTGGTCAAGTATTGCACACACTAACTGGACATAATGATAAGGTTCAAAAAGTTGTTTTTAGCCCCAACGGTAAGTTATTAGCAAGTAGTAGTAAAGATCGCACGGTACGTTTGTGGGATGTAGACTCAGGAAAACCCGGGCATGTGTTAATCGGACACAAAAATACTGTATTTGGTATTGGTTTTGTCGCTGACGGACGTTATTTAGTTTCTGCCAGTAGGGATCTTACATTGCGATTATGGGATGTTGAATTCAATGTAACTATGCGGGTTCTACAAGAGCATATTGCTGCTGTCACTGACATAGCTATTGGTAATACACCAAGTTTGGGAGAAAGTATATTCAGTGCCAGCAATGATGGAACTGTGATGCGTTGGGATTACAAATTACCTTACCGGCGAGAAATAAATTTATCAAACAAGAAACCAATTTCAACAGCGATTGCACCGGATGGCAAGAGTGTCGCTGTGGGTTTTGCTGAGGGTGCTTTGCGTTTGTATTCTTTGTCTGATGAAGCTCGTTTGTTGTGGGAAAATCCAAAGGCACATGCGAATGAATTGAAACGCCTTGCATTTAGTTCCGATAGCACCTTACTGTCTTCTGGCAGTTCTGATAAAACCACAAAATTGTGGCCGGTTAAAGATGGTAAATTACTCCAAACTTTTAGCGGACATACAAACGAAATCAACGCCATTACTTTTTCACCGGATGATCGTACCATTGCCACTGCTAGTCATGATGGACAAATTGGCTTATTTACCGTAGGCAGTGAACAGAAGTATTTCTACCCAGCGCATGAACCAGATGTGGCTGAAGAAGATAATGATGTCAACGCGGTAGCTTTTGATGCCACCGACAGTAACAAATTACTGAGTACTGGTGACTATGATATACGTTTATGGGATATTAAGGATAATCCACCAAAATTATTACAAGAATATCCTAGGACATCAAAGGTATTAAGATGGGCCACTCTTAGTCCAAATGCTAAACAAATCACCAGTGTTGGTCGTACTCAACCAATGCGTATTTATTCAACAACGAACAAGTTTATACGGCACCGTTTCACTGGACATGAAAGCACGACATACCGTGCAATTTTCAGCCACGACGGTCAGCAAGTTGCCACCATTAGTGCCGATGCTACTCTACGTTTGTGGGATTTACACGCCAAAGGGAATGAATTGTTTACCCTACGCTTGCCAGCCAAAAGTGGTAACCCATCTCCGGTTAAAGACTTCGATTTTCAACGTACTTCAGAAGGTTGGTGGATATCTGTGCCTCTCAAAGGTAAACTGATATTGTATAACTTGGGCGATATCGACAAAGATAAAAAAGTTAAAGAATCAGCAACTGAGGACTCCACACATAAACAATTTATACCCATTCCAATTTATGCTGAAGGGCCTTATGCAGAAGAAGGTATTGTCATATTTGGTGCTTTTATTGATTACATGGAAATGCTTAATGAAAGAGACCAAGGTATCGAAGGTGTAGAATTGACTTGGAAAGAATGTGAAACTGCATATAATGTTGATCGTGCTATAGATTGTTATGATGAATACAAAGACTTTGGCCCTACGGGGGCTGCGATGTTTAGTTTTGTCAATACCGATGCCACTTATGCAATGCTGGAACGCGCTACCAAAGATAAAATCCCAATTGTGTCAATAGGATTGGGACGTAGTGACACTGCCGATGGTGGTATATTTCCATATATGTTTCCTTTGTTGACTACCTATTGGAGTCAAAGTACCGCCAAAATTAAATTTATCGGTACGCAAGAGAAAGGTATGGATAACCTCAAAGGTAAAGTAATTGCCAATCTTTACCATCATTCAGATTATGGTAAAGAAACTATTCCAATATTGGAATACCAAGCTGAAAAATATGGTTTCACTCTCAAACATTTCCCGATCAAAGCACCGGGACATGAACAAAAATCAACTTGGGAACAGATAAAACGTTTGGCTCCTGATTGGATCATATTGCGTAGTTGGGGAATTATGACTCCAACGGCTCTTGAAGAAGCGCAACGCATCGGTTTTCCAGCCGATCATATCATTGGAGTCAATTGGAGTAGTTCTGAAAAGGAAGTTACTCAAGCTGGAGAAGCGGCGAAAGGTTTTATTACGGTGAACTTTAATCCAAGTGGCGATCAATTCAAAGTGATTAAAGATATTCGTCAACATGCTTATGGCAAAGGCGGAGGTTATTTACTGTATGAAGAAGATGAAGTGGACGCAATTGGTTCTCTAAACTACAATCATGGCCTTGTAACTGCTATTTTAAACATTGAAGCTATACGCATTGCCCAGACTAAATTCGGTCACAAACCACTCAGCGGTGAACAAGTTCGTTGGGGTTTGGAACATCTTAATCTTACCGAAGAACGCTTAAAAGAATTAGGTGCCGATGGCTTGATGTCCCCCATACGAACTTCTTGTGCTGATCACGAAGGTGGTGGTAAGGTGAGATTCCAACAATGGAATGGTAAAGAGTGGGATATAATCACTGATTGGATTGAACCAGACTATGCTCTAACCCGCCAAATGGTTGAAACTGAAGCAGAAAAATATGCTAATGAACACAGCATTATGTCTCGTAATTGTGCCGATGAAGAGTGACGATATTAGACGTTATACAGATTTAACTTAATTAATTTCTCAGGAGTGGTGCAAGGTACGCCTTGCACTCCTGAATCTCGAACATTATTTCGGTATAATGTCTATTACGTCGCGGAAATTAATCAAATGAATAGTAACCTATTATTTCTTATGCCATTATTGTTGGTAATAGGATTGCTGTTTTTAATACTTTTGCCAAACAAATTGATAAGTTGGGCTTTTCCTATGCTTTTAGTGTTGACATTATTAGTGGGATTGATTGTGATGCCGATTGCCCAAGCTTATTCAGAAAAACCAGCAATATTAGAATCAGCGTTCAAAAACAGTACATGTAAGTGTGAATGTGAACCAAATGATGACACTTGTGATCCATGTGAATATCAAAATTGATGGCTTGATGAGTTCCTCACCAAGCGGCTTTCAACGCTTTTTCAACAAGTTAGGAATGAATAAATTAGAATCCTTTGGGTATCTGGCGTTGGATGTTGGCTCAATGGGGCGTAGTTCAGTTATCGTGCTGAAATTGGCTTTTATTCATAGAAAACAACCGTATGGTTTTATTATTCGCATCCATCCCAATTTGAAAGAAGCTGAAACCGAAAAAAACAATGTGGATAAATTGAATATAAATGCACCAGATTGTTTTGCTAATTGTATGGAGCAAAAGGAGTTTGCAGGGCAATATCTTGTTATTTATCAAGATGTCCGTGTCAATATGGTGGCTACGTCAATTAATGAACTCAGCGAAAGTTTGTTGCAACGCCTCTCTTTTCAAAATGAGTTCACTGTGTTTGCCCATAATTTTCAAAAATTAATTAAAGATGTGACATACAGTTTTGAAAAAATTGCGGATTCTAAAACAATTAGTCATGACGAATATTATGACGATATTTTGTCTCAATTGCCCCCGGAGTTGGTGATTAATCAGGCTCATCTTTATCAATCTGATGATTTAATTTTCAAATCTCAAATATCTATTTCTGATGAGATTAAAAAAAATGAAATCATTGACATTCATCAATTTATTCACCGGCTTTCCGAAAAAAATACAGCAACCCAATGGTTTAAACTGAATGAAATTTGGTTTGATAAAAACCAAGGCATTTTGAGCGGTGATAATACAGAAATTGCTTACTTACCATTTACGATAGAAGAAAATTCAAAAATCGTTTATCTCTGGATTGCCATTAATAAAAATGAACTCAAAGATATCGAGTCCAAATTAGATACAACGTTAGATGCGACTAGCCCTTGTCAATTAATTTGGGTGCGGCTCTTTTGAATAAAAATAAAACATATAAAATACAAATAGTTACATAAATTCAAGAAAAATTAACTTGAATATAAGCCAAGCCGCAAACGTATGGCAACCGTCGTATCGGTATACGAAATAGCTCCTTATTACCGTACTCCTGAACAAATTCTTGGTATTAATGATGAAACCTTACCGTAACAAACCAAACCTGAAAATAAGCGTGTTTGGGCGAACATTACCGAAGATATGGGTACTGTCATTGGTCAGGGATTTGAAGAAGCCCTAAAACGAGACCCAGACCAACAAATGAAATGGGTTGTTTTAATAGATGGGCAAACAGAATTAATTAACCAAGTTTTAATCCAAGCTTAAAAAAACGAAGTATCAGTTATCATTACTCAAGACATTATCCATGTAATTGAATATTTGTGGAAAGCTGCTCATGTTCTTCATCCCGAAGACCATGAAAAACGGGAACAATGGATAGTCCCTACAAACTACAGGCATTGGTTTGTAGGGACTATCCAAAAAGGAGCAAACTCATTTTTGAAGCTTCTCGACAAAAGCTTGATGGGTAATACTTTGTAAACCGTTCTGAAGCGTTGCTAACACACTTGCAAAATCCCCTAATAACAAAGCACCTACATCTAAAACCAAGCCGGGAAAAACTTGACTATAAACCAAACCTTCCTCATCTGGTTGAAGGATCACATATTCACCGTTTTGCAAAACAAACCAGTCCAAACACTCATCATCAATTCGCCACACCAAGTATTCAGATACACCATTTTTGAGATAGACTTGACGCTTTTCATGTAAATCGTAAGCAGCGCTTGATGCCGAAATTTCAACAATTAATTCGGGAGGGCCTTCAATATAATCATCTTCTGTTAAACGTGAGTTACCCCCTAATTCTGTAGGCAAACGCAACAAAGCATCGGGTTGAGGCTCATTATTGCCGGAAAGACGCACGGTGGCATTATCGTAAACATTCACGCCCGGGGTAGTTGTAGCATAAACCCCCAACCAAGTGATGATTTGAGCATGGGGAGAGGCATGATGTTTGGCTCGCACTGGTGATGACATATAAACAACTCCTTTAATCAGTTCGGCTTTTTTGAGATATGGCATAGCATGATAACGCTGTTCAAACTCAGCTTGCGTTAAATGATCCCCGTTTTCTAAGGGAGGAAGAAAAACAATCGGTTTACCCATAATTCAGTTCCTCAAAATCTAAGTGTTTCTTTATCAATAAAAATTATAAGGCGTTTTTTAGCCTTATTCATGGCTATTTGTGTGCATAGAGTAGGATCAAAGTCGCTACCAGCTTGGCACTCCCACCCTACGCTCGCTCAATGCGCTTTAACGCTATTTTCGTCCAAATCGAATGTCAAAGCCGGAAATGGCTGATTTAAAGTGGCTTCATAAACCGTGACACCCCCCTCATACTGATTGTAACGGATTTTGGGGTCACAAAGAATTACGGTGGTTTTCATTCATCAATAAGGGTTGACACATAGGTCAACCCCTACAAAATTTGGTACTTGTAGGGGCGAACCTATGTGTTCGCCCCAAAATCCGTTTATAATCAGATTTTATTGAGGTGTGTGCAATGCTACAATCAAACATTCTATTCATAATTATCATGTAATCATTTAGGATTTATTCAAAATAGAATCAAAGTGCGTAACATCTAGGTAGCGATATTTCTTCAAAAGTAATACCTTATTATGAATCCTTTATTATAAACAATCTTTGTAGTTCTTGCTTTTAAATTTTTTATTATAAACAATCCTTGTAGTTCGTTCTTGCTTTTTTTAAACCCTTTGTTATAAACAATCCTTTTCTTGTGAAAAAAAATGGCCACAAAACGTCTAAAAATTCCCCCAACAAAAAGCACTCTATTGTCCCTTAAACGCAAAGTAGCCTTTTTAGAACTTGGCACTTCACTACTTGAGCGCAAAAAAGAATTATTAACCCGCTTAGTGTATGAACGTCTTAACCAATATCGGGCACTCCGTCAAGAAGCTAAAACTACTTTAGAAACCGCATATTACTGGCTTAGCATGACTCATACACGTATGGGTAGTCGCTCCTTACAACAAGCCGCGTTAGGTTTAACCTCGGCAATTGATGTCAAAATTCTACCGCGCAGTAGTATTGGTGTACAATATCCAGCCATAAGTGCTTCGCGTCTGCCATTACAACCGGTTGGCTTAATGGGTACAGATACTAGTTTTGATGAAACTCGCCATCATCTTGCGGATATGGTCGTATTCTTGGCTCGGCTTGGTGAAGCGGAAACGGCTTTATGGCGCTTACTAGAAGAGCAACGTAAAACTCAAAAGCGAGTTAATGCCCTCAAGTATAATGTTATACCTCAATACCATGCTACGATTCGTTTCATAAAATCGACCCTTGAAGAAGAAGAACGTAATACCTTATTTCAAATTAAGATATTAAGAATGTCTAATCGTGAATTGTAGAATACGACCGATTATGGGAGTAATTTTTCACCCCACAGTTCCATAGGTTTCACCTATGGCTATTCATGTTTTACCCCTTCGGGGTTAGGAATTTTCAATGTACCAACCAGGGGTTAAATGTGAATAGCCACCGATTCCATCTGTGGAATATAACAAGGGCTCCAAATTATTGGCCATTTTTTGACAGATTTAACACACAAGTAAAAACCCCGTCCAGCAAAAAAAAACCTCCGAGGTTTTGGAAACCTCGGAGGTTTAACTATTTTTGAAAGTCTATAGAATTTAAAAAAGGAGACCAATTATGGAGCTTGCTCCCCAAAAACATAATGTTAGTGTCTCGGAATGGCACAAAATGGGGGAATACAATATTTTTCCGCCGGATGCGCGGATGGAACTCATTGAAGGAGAGATTATAGATATGGCACCTATTGGACCATCACATGCGGGTTGTGTGAGAAACCTTATTGAATTATTTTCAACTCAAAAAGGAAAAGTTGCCATCCTTGATGTCCAAAATCCGGTATTACTTGGGAATGCTTCAGAGCCGGAGCCGGATTTGGCTTTGTTGCGTCCTGCCTCTCATTTCTATCGGGAAAGACATCCAACCGCAGAAGATATTTTTCTATTAATTGAAGTTTCAGATACAACCGTCAAACATGATCGTGAGAAAAAAATTCCTCTCTATGCGAGAAATGGTATTTTTGAAAGTTGGTTAGTCGATTTGAATGAGTTTCAAGTTGAGGTTTATCTCAACCCTACCGCAAACGGCTATCTCAATAAACGGGTTTTTGACACTGGAAAAATTTTGATACCAAAGCGATTGTCCCATATTGAAATCCCGGTATCTAATATTTTAAATCCTTGAAATTTAAGCAAATACACCATGTATCCCTATCAACAAGACTTTTTAGAATTTGCCATTGCTAATGATGTGTTACGGTTTGGTAATTTTACCCTAAAATCTGGGCGACAGAGCCCATATTTCTTTAATCTCGGCTCATTCCATACTGGCGATGCCCTTGCTAAGTTAGGACATTTTTATGCTGAGGCTATACGAAAATCGAAAATTGAGTTTGATGTGCTATTTGGTCCCGCTTATAAAGGTATTCCTCTCGTGACAGCCACAGCAATTGCCTTATCGGATCAACTTCATCGCCATATTCCTTATTGTTTTAATCGCAAAGAAATTAAAGATCATGGTGAGAGCGGTGCAACTGTGGGGGCACCACTCGCAGGGCGCATCTTAGTGATTGATGATGTGATTACTGCTGGTACCGCGATACGCGAAACTGCACAAATTATCCAAGAAACGGGGGCACAACTAGTTGGGATAGTGATTGCGCTTGATCGTCAAGAACGTGGACAAACCGCATTATCCGCAATTGAGGAAGTTGAAAAAAGCTACGCTATCCCGGTTACAAGCATTGTAAATTTGGATGATTTAATCAGTTATCTCACACTTCAGCCGGATCACGAAGAGACATTGGCTCTGATTAAAGATTATCGAAACAAATATGGACTGCATTATTAAACGTCGTCCCCTCTCTAAAAACATTGATTTCCCTGACACGATTCATCCGATTCTGAAACGGGTACTAGCGGCTCGTAATATTAATGATGCTACAGAACTTGATTATAGTCTGCAAAATTTACTTCCCTATAATTCATTACTTGGCATAAATGACGCGGCAAATTTATTATATGACGCTTTGACCAAACAAGCCCGCATTCTCATTGTCGCGGATTATGATGCCGATGGTGCAACTAGTTGTACGCTTGGTGTCAAAGCATTACGGCAAATGGGGGCACAAAAAGTCGGTTTTTTAGTTCCCAATCGTGAAAAACACGGTTATGGGTTAACTCCCGAAATTGCTAAATTGGCTTCAAAAGACTCATTTCTGGCTTACACGCCACTTGGTTTAATTCCGGATCTCTTGATTACTGTGGATAATGGCATTTCTAGTGTCGAAGGTGTGGAGGCTGCCAAACAACTTGGTATGCGTGTGCTAGTGACAGATCATCATTTACCCGGGAAAGAATTACCGGCTGCTGATGCCATTGTCAACCCTAAACAAAACGGAGATCCATTTCCCAGCAAAAATCTTTGTGGCGTGGGGGTTATCTTTTATGTGATGATGGCTTTACGAGCCCGTTTACGTGACAAGGGTTGGTTCACTGCCCAAAATATTCCGCAACCTAATCTCGCCAACTTCCTTGACTTAGTTGCTTTAGGCACAGTAGCTGATGTCGTTGCCCTTGATTACAATAACCGCATTTTGATTGAACAAGGGCTCCGACGAATACGGGCGAATTATTGTTGTCCCGGTATCCGTGCTTTGATACAAGTAGCAGAACGCAATCAGAGTACTTTAGTTGCCAGTGACTTAGCTTTTTATTTAGGCCCCCGTCTCAACGCCGCCGGCCGGATGGATGATATGTCTTATGGCATAGCTTGTTTATTAAGTGAAGATGACTTCAGTGCAAGACAACACGCCGGGCTATTACAAACTTTCAATAAAGATCGTCGTCTAGCAGAAGCCAAAATGCAACAAGCCGCCTTAGAAATGCTTGACAAGCTTGGCGATGTTGCCAAATTGCCGATAGGACTTTGTTTATTAGATGAAAACTGGCATCAAGGCGTAGTTGGTATACTTGCGGCGCGTATCAAAGATCGTTTACACCGCCCCGTAATTATTTTTACCCACGATAAAGATGAAAAAATCAGAGGCTCCGGACGTTCCGTTCGTGGCGTACATATCCGCGATATCATTGAACACATATCTACCGAATATCCTTCGATGATCGCTTATTTTGGTGGACATGCTATGGCAGCCGGTTTGACTATCCAACGTGAACAGTTCCCAACCTTTCAACAAGCCTTCGATGAAGAAGTTCGCAAAAGTCTCACTGAAGACGAATTGCATGGCGTTATTTTAAGCGATGGAACTTTGTCGAGTGCTGACTTTAGTTTGGAACTTGCTGAACAAATACAGAAGCTTACCCCATGGGGACATGAATTTCCGGAGCCAATCTTTGAGGGCGAATTTGAACTTCTGAATCGGCGACTATTGAAAAATAAACACCTCAAAATGCAAGTGCGTCCTCTTGAAGGTGGGACACCAGTTGAAGTTATAGCCTTTAATACGGTTGACACCGATTGGCCGGCAAATGTTACCCGCATCAAATTAGCATATAAACTTGATGTAAACATCTATCGTGGATTCAAAAGCTTGCAGCTAATGGCAAGAATGGTGAATTATGAATGGTGAATGATGAATTGTGAATGGTTTTAAACTATAGTTTTTCAGATAAATAATTTCACACGCCAAACCTGACAGGTTTTTATGAAGTTATTTTTCTGAATGTCTATAGATGTAGAGTCACTGCCATATCGTAACGCCTTGGAATCCAAACCTTCAGATTTGGAAAGTTTGGATTCCAATAAAATTCCTTAACTTAATGGCATTGAGATGTAGGGTGGGCAAGTTTTTTTGCCCACCTTAAACATAGTTTTCATTTAATCATTTAATCTTATGATGAATCAAAGCGTTCCTCGCTCGTATGCTATTTTTGGCACCGGTGCTTTGGGAGGATTTTATGGTGCTAATCTGCAACGTGCCGGTTTAGATGTCCATTTTTTGTTGCATACAGATTATGATGTAGTTCGCAAATCCGGTTTAATTATTGAATCGAAGGATGGCGATTTTAAGCTCCCTCATGTCAATGCTTACCAAGATGTCCGCGACATGCCGCGTTGTGATGTTGTGATTGTAAGTTTGAAAACTACTCATAACCATCTTTTGCCACAACTATTGCCTCCGGTATTAAAAAAAACCGGAGTCGTTTTGGTATTGCAAAATGGTTTAGGTATTGAGGAGGAAGTCGCTGCTATTGTCGGTGAGCAACGAGTGATGGGGTGTGTGTGTTTTCTTGGTTCCAACAAAGTAGGAGCCGGGCATATTTGCCATCTTGATTATGGTTCAATTATGTTGGGTGAATATACTGCCAACTCGAAGCCCGGTGGAATTACAAAAAGGATGCGTCAGATTACCCAAGATTTTGAACAAGCCAAGATTTCAATGAAATTGACTGAAAATTTGTTGTTAGCGCGGTGGCAAAAATTGGTTTGGAATATTCCTTTCAACGGACTTTCCGTGGTTCTCAACGCTACAACTGCTGAAATGATGGCAAATGCTGACATTCGTTGTCTAGCGGAACAGTTGATGCAGGAAGTTGTAGCCGGGGCAAAAAGTTGCGATTGCCAAATTTCTCCAAGTTTTATCGAAAAAATGCTCACAAACACCGCAAAAATGAAGCCCTATAAAACCAGTATGAAACTTGACTATGATGCTGGGCATCAGATGGAAATAGAGGCAATTTTTGCTAATCCGTTACATGTTGCTAATCGCGCTGGGGTAAATTTACCTAAAATATCAATGCTTTATAAGCAACTAAAGTTTTTAAATGAACGCTTGCAAAAAAATTGAGAAGATATAATTTTTCTATCTTAAATTCACGGAATTGATCCAAAATTTGGTGCTGGCAATAACGGAAAGCGATTGTATTTAAGAAGGGATTTTGGTGAAATGGACGGTTTTTGAAAATGAGGAGCCGGTTGCAAACCGGCTTCCCAAAAATCCTTTCTTATATACAATCCTTGTAGTTATAAAAAACTCCTCACGGCATCGACATCGTTTGCCACACCACTCTATCAAACCCCACCGCAACCACACTGATTAGTTGTAATTTTAACTCGGCATCAGATTTGGATTCTAAACGGCTTTGATAATCAAGCAACTGCTGTTTAGCTTCCACTAATTTTTCCCTAACCGGTTCTAAAACTTCCAATTCGGTGATATTCAGTTTTTTGAGTTCAGCACCGCTTAAATTAACCTCAGATAATTTTAAATACTTGAATTCAATGATAAAATCATACAGCGGCAACTGGCGAAAATCGGAACGGATAAGCAAAGTTAAATCAGCATAACGCCGCCCTAAAGGTGTTTCAGAATCCATCACATACCAAACATCATTAAAAAGTATGGTTGCAAAAGCGGTTTTAATTGTCAGTTCATTCGCCGTCGTGTAATCACGATTAGCAAACACTTTAAAATAACGTTGTTCGACAAAATCACAAACCGGTTGCAAATCACCGGTACGATAAAATTCTTTCGCCAATTCGCGGGTGGCTTCGCGTTCCGTATCTTGGGGTAACAACATTTCCAAGAGATGTTCCACATAAAGTTTTCGTACCACTAAATTCGGAATTTGAAAACTTAATTCTTCTAAGTCCGTTTTGCCACCTAACGTCAAAATACCTAAATAATAAAGCAAAGAAATTATAAATTGGTTGCTTTGAGTGGTTTTTAACATCTGATCAACCCCAAACCGATTGGCAAGTAATGACATAGCCAAAGGCGGAGCTCCATTTAATGCCTGCCAAATAATCGCCCGCCCATTGGGTAAACGGGATAAATAGGTAAGCTTACTCAAGTCCATCGCTAAATTGTCATCCAACATCTGGCGCGGATAGCGACAACCTTTTTGAAATGATTCAAAAAAATATAGAGCCAAAGTCGGATTGTAAATCTGTTGGGTTGAAAACTCACTAAAACAATAGCTATTATAAAAAGCCCGGAGCAAGTTTAGTGCTTGACTGATTTTGTCTTCTTTAAACCCACATTCGGTCCCAATTTGAGTTAAAACGGCTTTAATCTCCAATTCTTCAAAGCCACACAAATCGTTAAATTCCGGCTCAAAGTAAATATTTTTCGCCACATTATAGGCACTGGTAATATCACTCATCAAAACCGGAGAAACGCCGGTGATGAAAACTCGTTCCAAACCACCTCCACTACTAGCCGATTTAACCGCCCTAAAAAGAGCCTTCAGAGAACCTTCGGTTGACAGCAGTGCTTTATAACGTTCCGGGTTAGTATCGCCCCGCCCCATCAGTAAGTCATTGGCAAAATTGTCGTATTCATCAATTAACAGATAAAGGCGATAAGGTGTTTGTCGTACTGCGCTCAAAAGGGATAGAAACGAATCAGTAGCATCTTCCGGTTCAATATGGATATTTTTCAAAAGCAACGTTTGATAATTGTCCGCAAAATCTTGAACACAGCGGTTAATATAGCGATTCAAGCGTTGCTGTATTTGTGGTGCTCCGCCTTCGGGGTTGATATTAGAAAAATCCCACTTCATTATCAAATACTGATTATGTTTCTCGGTAGGATTTTGCCCAATTGCTAAGTCTCCAAACAAGCGCTCAAACTCGGAAGCTTTTGCCACATCGTAGTAATTTTCTAGCATTGATAACAGCAAACTTTTCCCAAAACGGCGCGGGCGCAGGAAAAGCAGTTGATTCCCGGCTTTCTCAATTAGGCGAATATGTGAACTACGATCCACATAAAAATAGTTTTCAGTCCTCAGTAGATAAAAATCACTGAAGCCATAAGGAAATGTTAACATGTTTTTTGGTTCCTCAAATGTTGGCACAATAACTACAAAGATTGTATTGCAATAAGGATTTTTTAAGAGCCGATTTGTCACCGGCTCCTCATCTTTAAGAATCATCTATTTAACCAAAATCCCTTCTTAAATACAATCCTTGTAGTTATTGTCAATAACTTGCCAAACATTTTGGTGTACAATATGAAAGGAGACTATTTAAGCCAATTTGGTTTAAAAGCTAAAGATGAACTTGTGCCTGACGTATGCCTCAAGGGATTCACAAGTTTGAACCCCTTGGTGGGAAAAAGAAGCGAAATGCCTTTATTAGTAGTTGAAGTCCTCTCACCAACCCAAAGTAGGAAATTTTAGCCAAATTTAAAGCGTATTTTGCCCTTAGCGTTAAATCGTGTTGGTTAATTATTCCAGCACAGTGATCGCAATTTATTCACCCCAAAGTTTTGAAAGCTTTGGCAGTCAAGACACGGAAATTGTTGATAAAACCTTAGATATTCGTTTATCAATTCAAAATCTATGGGGCCAAAAAAACGCTTCTCTCTAGCCTAGCGGGACGAGTACTTTGAATTTAAACCAATCACAACGAATGGCCCTTTGCGGTTTTTCGTGGTGATTTTTTCTAAATTCGTCTCAGGGCCAGATGCGTGGCAACAAGATTATGTTTAAACACGATACAACCTTAGAATATTTGCTGTTATTAAATTCAAAACTTCCAAAAACGAACCCAAAATTTGGTTTGAATCTATCTATGTGATGGCTCAAATAAGTACAACGAATATCGATCTAATCGAATTAAATAATCGAATTGAATTAAATAATGGGTGAATTGTTGTTATTTATAGGGATTTAAATTCGTTCATTTCGTAAGGGTTTAAATTCGGTAAGAAAGATATTCGTTGTACTCTCAGTAATTCGTTGTACTCACAATCTGTGTTGTTATTAAAACCCAATGCAACTTAACCCTTTGCTAAAATTCCGGTCCCACTTCTTCTTATGGCTGATTCCGGCTTGCCTACTCTGGTGGATTTCTGCCAACTCCATAATAATTCCCGGCTTGCGCGTCGTGGTTGCCAAAACTGCAAGTGTTTGGTTTTATAGAGAACAAGTCCAATTACACGCCGCACCCGGTGATAAATGGTTCATTCGCACCAATTTATTAGCCAAATCGTGGGATGTTGCAACCGGTGCCGAATTATGGATTGTGGATAGTTGGATTAATGGCACATATCCAGTTTTTGGTGAGTTTTTTTGCAGGAGGGCTTGCAGTACCACTAATTTGGTATACTTTTAATCAAGATTTTATCAGAGTCTTACTATTTCTCAGTACACGCTCGGAGGGGGGAGGTTTGTAGGTGCATTCCGTATTTAAGGGCAATAACGGAAAGCGATTATATTTTAGAAGTTATTTTGGTGAAATGGACGGTTTTTGAAGATGAGGAACCGGTTGCAAACCGGCTCTGGCTTCCAAAAATACTTTCTAAAATATAATCTTTGTAGTTATTGTCAAAATCTTTGACTCAATGCAATCCTTGTAGTTATTGTTTATTCTTATGACAGCGGACAAACTCAACAAAACGTTGTGTCCAATGATTTTTGTTAACATCACGCAAATGAATATAACTAGCTAAAGTATTTTTATAAACAACTCCATCGTGGCAACCATCCAAACCATGTCCGCGCAAGACTTTATAAGCATAAGTTAAATTTGGGGGCAAATTAATTGCCTTAGAATAATGAAACTCGTGAGCATAAAACTCTGCCGGTTGCCCCGGTGAATTAAGTAAAGGCCATAAACCATCCCCGGTTTCGCGCAAATGAACATAACCACGCCCTTGTGGACACGCCTCTACCACCGTATCGAATGGTAATGCGCCTACCATCTCACAAGTTTGCTCCTGCCAAGTCATGCTACGAGATAAATACATTAAGCCCCCACATTCAGCATAAACTGGCATGGCTCGTTCAATAGCTTCAAAGATGTCTGTTTTTAATTCTTTATTACTTGCCAAATATTGCATTTTTTCCTCGGGAAAACCGCCACCGATAAACAACGCATCCACCGCCGGCAACTGCGAATCATGCAAAGCATCAATGAACACTAATTTTACCCCGGCTGCCTGTAATGCCTCTAAATCATCGTGATAGTAAAAACCAAAGACAGAATCACGGATAATCCCAATCTTAATATCCGGGGTTACCGACAATTTTGGCAAAGTAAACTTTGGCCCCCGAGCGGCACTTAAAGTTTGCTTGGCACCCCCCGCGATATTAACCAACTCATCAAGATTAACCTGTGCCGCAACCAAATCAGCAATGGTATTTATTTTAGTCCGAGCTTGGCTCATCTCATTA
>Ga0233404_10000078_pt1 | contig 22005 bp, 12 predicted proteins | sample Na_oxic_2_MG_FD_179861 | JGI IMG/M metagenome (GOLD analysis project Ga0233404, IMG submission 179861) | Seawater microbial communities from Saanich Inlet, British Columbia, Canada - Na_oxic_2_MG | ecosystem: Environmental > Aquatic > Marine > Inlet | place: Canada: British Columbia | collected...
ACAGACCACATTTTATGCTGATGAAAGGCAAATTCATGACAGCTATGACCCAAATGGCAATGTTGCCATTACGCCCCCAAGTCGCTCAGTACATAAATAAATGTGGTCTGTCTCCTATTTTCATTTTCCGTGTTATACTATTAATACATCTTTTTTATTCATGAGAAAGAATACGATGCCATCTCAACCGAGTCTTCCCGCCTTAGCAAAAGCCGGAAGTGAAATCGCACAATTTTATTTTAACAGCCATCGAATGACATACTTCGGTGCGCTATTTGTAGCACTTCTTATGTTATTGCCCATTGGCATTTTTGCTTATGGACTGGCTGTGGCGGCTTTGATCACGGAAATTTTAGCCTGGTGGTTTCGGAATAAGGGCGAGCATTACCATCGCTTGTCCAGAGAATTGATGAGACGAGCGATGTTGTTTAATGCCTTTGGCAAATCCGATGAATCTTTGGATGTCACTGATTTGTTGAATAGTTTTGGTGAGGAAAAATTGACACAGAAAGCCGAGGAACTTGACGAAAAGTTTCACTACCCAGAAGATTATTATATGGGCAAAGCACTCTTGGATAATCTCCAAGAAAGTGCCTTTTGGTATAATAATTTGAATACTTTGTCCTCTAAAACATTTTAAAGAGGCATATTAACATGGGACAAATCCTAACAATCATAGAAGAACATAGTGGTGGTACATGTTACCAAACTGAAAGATTTACTTTAGATCATTTTGTACCACCAGAATATCAAGATGAAAAAGAAGAATTTAAAAATGATAAGATATTTGAAACGGATAATAAAAAAGGAAAAAATATCCAACTAAATATTGGTGTTTCCAGTTCTTCACTTTTTAAATACTTTTTAGATGGCTCAAGGCGAGTCTATAAAATTGTTGATTTTGGTACTACAGATGGTAAATTTTTGCCAATTGTGGCAGGGCAAATCGGGGCGGCTGTTTGTGAGCGTCAAAATAAAAAATTGAATACCTATAAAATCAAGCGGGAAAATGTCATTGCTGTACCTGATCGTATGGGGGATGAATTTGATAAAATTGCTGAAGAAATTTCAGAACTTAAACTACCAAGGGGTAAACAAAACGGATTATCAATCGCTCAACTTTTGAAATACACGGTTAAAGCTAAACCAGATCGTCCCTTTGAAAATCTTGCAATTGCTAAAATCCAAACCAGTATGTATAATATGGAGGTTGAACTTATTCGTGATATGGTTAATTCAACGAAACTTAAAAATTACGAAATGCTTATTGTCGATGGTTCATTGCAATTTAGTAAGGTGGATGATGACAACATTTTTGCTAATGTAATAGGGATTTCAAAATCGTTTAATCCCAATCTTCAAGGTATTTTGAAGTCGAAAAATAAGCAAATTGGAAATCATTTGACGAATCTTGAATTTGGAGAACGTACACCGGTATTTCTTTATGAAACCGAAGGTAAAAAAGAACGTAAAACAAAAATTGGTGCCTGGTATTTGCGAATTCATCAAAAGGAAAAACTGAAAAAACCGTTAGATGGTGTGATCAAAGTTGAAAAAATTGCAACGACGCGAGATGAAAAAAGCGATGGTTTTGATACAAACACGGTAGATAATATTTCAAGGTCAATTTTACTTGAAAGAAATGTGACGTGTTATGGTAATGATGATAGGTGGGCAAATCATATCTATCCCATTTATTTAACGGAATTGCTATTGAAAAATAGTTTTGCCAGTGATACTTTTTTCCTCAGTATATTTTAAGGAGTCATTGTGTCTGAAAAAAATCTGATTGGTAAAGTCTCGGCGACTGAAAAACAACCAACAACGGTTGATGAATTTATCTTTTGGATTAAAGATGAAGAGCTTATTAAACCATTTGATATTGTAAGAGTCGATCACTACAAACAATCTGTGACTTATGGTGTGATTGAAGAAATCTGGCACACGACAGATAGCCCAGGACATTTAGGGAGTTATGTGTCTTCCGATTTTGGTGATGTCGCATCAGAACCACAAACTTTGCGTCTTCGATTATCTGCTGCTAAATGTAAGGTACTATCAAACCATCCAAGAAATGGGAACGAGTCTGAACAAATTTATATGCCCATTCAAGATGGCTCGCGGGTTTATTTTGCGAATGAAAGTGAAATAATTGAAGCACTTGGTTTAAAAAATATTGAAAATCCGATTCCAGCGGGTTTCATTGAAACATCCAATGCCAGTGTTCCAATTAATTTTAATAAAGATTTTATGATAGGCCCCGAAGGCGCACATCTGAATATTTCTGGCATATCTGGTTTGGCCACTAAAACTTCTTATGCGATGTTTTTACTTCAAGCTCTGCAACAAAAACAAAAGGATATTGCTATTATTGTCTTGAATGTAAAGGGAACAGATTTATTGCGGTTAGATGAAGAAAATCCTAACTTAGATAATAAAGATAGAAATGAGTACGAAAAATCGACATTAGAATGTAAGCCCTTTGAAAGAGCGACTTATTTTTATCCTTATCAGAAAAATGAAGATAAGTTTTATAGTAATACTTATTTGTCCAAAGAAGTGTTAGAGGAGCAACATCATCGGGATTGCGCTTTTAACTATATTTACACTTATGAAAATGATAGGGAAAATTTAGATTTGCTATTTAGCAATATTGATGATCCCAACCAAACAATGGAATCGATCCTTAATGAAATTGTTGAAAGTTCTGACTTTGAAGGTTTAGATTGGAATTCATTTCGTAACGAAATAAAGGGATATACTCAAAAGGGAAACACCAAAAGCAAGGATATTTCGATTGCATCATGGAGAAAATTTTCTCGTTTGGTTAAAAAATCTACAAAAAATGATATTTTTCAACAGTGTAAGGGTTCAACAAACAAAAGGCATGTGCATCTCCAAGAGAAAATTCAGAATATCAAAATGGGAGATACTTTTGTGATAGATATTGCTAAATTGGATGAACAGTTACAATGTTTTGTTTTTGGTGATATTATCAAAGCAGTTTATGATCTGAAATTGGGTGAAACTGAACGAGACGAAGAAAATATTCCCAAACAAATTGTTATTTTTGTGGATGAGTTAAATAAATATGCCGCTGCTTCGGCACCGAAAAATTCACCTATTTTAAATGTAATTTTAGAAATTACTGAGCGTGGTCGTTCAATGGGGGTTATTCTGTTCTCCGCAGAACAATTCAAAAGTGCGATCCACGATAGGGCAAAAGGGAATTGTTCAACGCATGTCTATGGGCGGACCAATGCGATTGAAATTTCTAAGCCTGACTATCGCTTTATTCCAAAAGTCTTTACCAATATGATGACAAGGTTGTCAAAGGGCGAACTCATCATTGAACATCCGATTTTTAGAACACTGTTAAAGATTAAATTTCCGTTTCCGTCATATCATCAAAACCAAGAGAAAGAATAATGGTAAAAGAACAAAGAGCCTTTGGAAAACACGTATTAGAAACTTTAACCGTGGGAATGTATTCTGATAACCGAATCATTTTTCGGGAATATATTCAAAATGCAGCTGACGCTATTGATCAAGCAGTTGCTATGGAAATTCTGAATAACCGAGATGATGGGGAAATCAAGATTACCATTGATAACGAAAAAAGAGAAATTAAGATTCGTGACAATGGTATTGGTATTCCAACTAAAGAGGTCTATCATAGATTGGGAGATATTGGTAAATCACAAAAGATACATTCGGAAAATCGTGGTTTTAGAGGAATTGCACATCTTATAGGTTCAGTTTATTGCAAAGAATTACAATTTATTACAAGTTACCAAGGTGAAGATTGCAAAACAATTACGTTTTTGGATGGTATGGAACTTAGAAGATTGTTACAACCCAATGAAGCTCAAGAAATGGATGCGGTTGATGTAATAGATGCTGTGACAGTTTTGGATGATACACAACCTGAAAATAAAGACGAACATTATTTTGAGGTAATTCTTACAGATATTTTGGAAGGACATGAGAATCTGTTAGATATTGATGATGTTCAAGCTTACTTATCTCAAGTTGCGCCGGTTCCCTTTAATTGTCAAAAACTTTCGGCTTTAAAAAAAGTCAATGAAAAACTGGTAGAACTTGGAAAAGAGCAAGAAGAGTTTAATATTTACTTGTATGATAATAAAGGCGAAAGCGAGCAAATCTATAAGCCTTATCAATTTTCAGTCCGTATCAGTGACAAAAAAGGTGAAGATAATACTGATCTGATTAAATGTATTGAATTTTTTGAAGGCTATAAAGATGATAGTTCCCTACTTTTTTTAGGCTGGTATAGCATAACTGATTTACGTGGAATGATAAAAGATCATAAAGTTAATGGACTGCGTGTTAGAAAAGGAAATATTCAAATTGGAAATAATCGAACACTTGATTCATTTTTTGGTAGTGAGTCCAATCGACGTTTTAATCGTTGGTTTGTAGGCGAAATATATGTTTTCGATGATAATCTTCTTCCCAACGGAAGACGAGATGATTTTGAACAGAATGATGCCTTTTTTAAATTTAAAAAGGAAGTCGAAAAAACGACCATAAAAAAACTGGTTAAATTGCCTTATGATTCTTCCAAAGCTCGCTCAAGTGAAAAAAGAATACGCGAAAGTACAGAAGAGATTAAGGAAATAAAACAGGAAATAGCTTCTGGTGTTACTGATGCTCGGAAGGAACAATTACTAGATAAGAAAAACGATATTGAGAAGAAAATTAAAGGGATTACTACGCCTAAGGCTAAAGCACGATCTGCCATTTCAGTTGAAAAAGTAGAAGTAACTAAGCCTGTTGTGTCTACAAAACCTAAGACTCGGTTTAATGGTTCTGTAAAAGAAACCGCTGGTACAAAGAAGACAACAATAATCATTGAAGAGCCTTCCCCTAAAGTTAATAATATCCAAGAAACGAAGAATGTTCTTCTTGATCAGGTTCAAGAATTAGAAAGAGACATTCAAACGAATAAGAAACGTCCAACGGACGAACTGCCAAGTTCTATACCAAGAGAATGTAGAAAAAAAATAGGTATAATTTTTGAAGTCATTGATAGACGTTCACCAGATGAAGGTTGGGCTAACGAATTGAAAAAACATATCATTGCTGAATTACAACCAAAAGGAGGAAAAAAACGTTAATGAAAAGTTTGTCTTTAAAGCTTAAATATTTAGACTCTAACCGTAATAAAATTGGTCGGAAAATTCTTCTGGTAGAACCTAATTATCGTAATAAGTATCCCCCATTAGGTTTGATGAAACTCAGTGCTTATCATAAGCAATTGGGTGATACTGTTATATTTTTTAAGGGGAAATATTCGGACTACTTTTTTAATGAAAAACTTGAAAGTTGTCTTTCTAAAATAAAATTACAACGCATCAAGTTAAAAGAATTGCCTCAATTTGAAAATTTGGTTCGTGATTATTTGAAATATCGCCACCAAACAACCCTTCAAGAAATTTTAAAATTAGTCCCCTCTGGATATATTCACACAGTCAAACATATTCTTTTATACTACGCTACTAGATACTCCAGCGAAAAAAAGTGGGATCGAGTTTATGTCACAACTCTGTTTACTTTTTATTGGAAAAAAATGATTGCAGCTATTGAATTTGCAAAAAAAGTTGTCAAGTCCATTGATGGATTATATATTGGTGGTGTTGCCGCTTCACTTATCCAGGAAGAATTTGCCGAAGAAACTGGACTTGTTGTAGGTAAAAACATTATCGCTGGATTGTTAGATAAACCGGGAATGCTTGATGATAACGATATTATCATTGATGAGATTACCCCTGACTATAGTATTCTGGAAACAGTTGATTACCATTATCCACTTGACACGGGTTATTTAACTTATATGACTAAAGGCTGTACGCGCAAGTGTCAATTCTGTGCAGTTCCCAAGTTAGAACCCATTTATAAAAAGAAAATCTCTATCAAGGAACAAATTAAAAATATTGCTGAAGAATATGGAGAACGAAAAGACCTTATTTTGATGGATAACAATGTCTTGGGATCACCAAAATTTGCTGGAATTATCCAAGAAATTTTAGATATGGGATTTACAAAAGATGCTAAATTTGTTGATACCAACAGATTTATAATCTTAACAAATTACCTACAAAAAGGTGAGGATCCTTATAATGAGAGTAAATACCTAGAAAAAGTCTTTAATTTTTTAAGTGAATTTGGTGAGAAAAGAATAAGAAGCGTTAAAATTCAGGAACAATATGAACAATTATTACATGAACGTGAATTGGATTCTATCGCCACTTTTACAAAAGAAGCCCTGTTGGATTCCAGAGATGAAATTAACGAATTTGTAGAAAAATATCGTAACAAAGCAAAAAAACAACGTTCTGTCGATTTTAATCAAGGACTTGATTGTCGGTATATTGACGAGAAAAAAATGAAGTTATTGAGTAAAATTCCGATTCGCCCGATGAGAATTTCCTTTGATTATCTTTCAGTTAAAAAACAATTTGAAAAAGCGGTTCTCCTTGCCAATAAATATGGTATTCGTGAACTGTCAAACTATATGCTGTATAACTACAAAGATAAACCAGAAGATTTGTGGAAAAGATTGAGAATCTGTAGTGATTTGAATAAGGAATTGGAAGCAAGTATTTATTCCTTTCCGATGAAATATCTCCCAGCTTGGGGAGCAGATTCAAAGACTCGTTCTTTCGTTGGACGACATTGGTGTCCTAAATATTTACGAGCCATCCAAACTATTTTAAATGTAACCAAAGGAGTAGTTGCCGTAACCCCATCATTTGTCGAAAAAGCATTTGGCAAAACGCTTGATGAATATTTTAAGATTCTAATGATGCCTGAACCTTATATTCGTTATCGTTACCATTTTGAAGAAACAGGGGATACGGATAGGTGGTTTGACCAATTACAAAGTTTGAAGCCAAATTTAAGAGAAGAAGCAGAATCACTCATACGTCAAGAAAATTTTTTAAATGTTAATTTAAAAAGTAAAGCTGTGGTTGAATTTATGAAACATTACCATTTTGAATATAAACCTAACTAAGCAAGCGTAGGGTGGGTAGGAGAAAGAGGTAAAAAGGGGCCAGGCTCGAATTATTTTGTAGATATTACAATTTGCACAAATAAATTCGAGAGAGATTAGTCCATTTTATTTCAGCCTGCTCTCTTTTATTTTTTCAAAATTAATTCGAGCCTGCCCCTTTTTCTTTCTTTTCCCCAGTGATTGTGAGGGAATTGGAAATGCACAAAATAACCTTTGCCCGGCCAGAAGTCCGTCAACGGATTGAGAGCTTATTTGTGAATAAAAGGGGTCAGTACCAGGGTGTTAAATTTGGATTAATTTGACCTAATTTATTTCACCCGATTTTTGGGTCAGGGCAGACACATAGGTCTGCCCCTACAACAGGTCGTGATTGTAGGGGCGAACACGCAGGTTCGCCCTAAAACGAGGATGAAAAATGCTTAAGCTTTTGGCAACAGATTTAACACCCTAGGTCAGTACCCTTTTTTCCATCCTGAGTCAGGGATTTAAGAAAGGTGGGCTACTACTCCACCCACCAATGTGAAATGATGCCGCGAGGAAATATCAAAACACTTGCCTACGGCATAAAGACAAGCTTAATTAAGACGAGTATCGAAAAATTACCCTAGCAACTGCAAAGTACCCATTAAAAACTCATCCACTGATTCACTCCACCACCATCATCAACTCGCCATTTTCGACTTGGTAGCCCTGTTGCACCAGTAGTTGGGTCACTTTGCCGTCACGTTCGGCATGTAGAGTTGTCTCCATCTTCATTGCCTCCAATACCAGCAAGACATCACCCTCCTTCACCCATTTCCCCTCTTCAACCATCACCTTAACCACCATACCGGGCATGGTGGCACCGATATGGGCAGGGTTATTGGAGTCAGCCTCGATCCGTTTTTTTGCGGTCTGTTGCAATGTGGCATCCTCAATCACCACTTCGCGGGGTATGCCATTCAGCTCGAAATAGACCGTGCGAGTTCCATCAGCTTGTTGATTGCCCATTGCCAGATACTTGATGATTATGGTTTTGCCTTCCTCTAGGGTAATGGCAACTTCTTCTTCAGGCTGCAGTCCGTAGAAGAAGACCGGAGTTGGCAGGATACTGGTATCAACATAGGCCTTTTCATGGATGGTGTACTCTTCAAAGACTTTGGGGTAGAGCAGGTAGGAGAGGATCTGCTGTTGGTTGGCTGGTTGCCCTGTAAGCCCGGTGACCCGCTCTTCAGCGGCAGCAAAGTCGGCTGGAGGTAATGTGTCGCCGGGACGGCCCTTAACTTCGCTTTTCCTTTTCAACACCAGTCGTTTGACCTCTGCGGGAAAGCCGCCGTAGGGCTGCCCCATCATGCCACTAACCAGATCGATAACCGATGCGGGAAAATCGATGGTTTGCTCTGATGAAAGCAACTGCTCTACCGTTAATTCGTTGGCGACCATAAATAGTGCCATATCACCGACTGCTTTGGAAGTAGGAGTCACTTTAACAATGTCGCCCAACATATGGTTAACGTCGGCATAAAGATTACAAATCGTGGTCCATTGATCTACCAACCCCAAGGCGCGGGCCTGTTCGTAGAGGTTGGTATATTGGCCACCCGGTATTTCGTGGTGGTAGAGATCAGCAGTGGCTGGCAGTACGGCACTCTCCAGCGGTGTGTAGAATTCACGGGTGGAGCGCCAGTAGTCGGCTATGGCATCGAGGTTTTTCGTCTCCAGCTTACAGTTGCGATCATCAAAGCGAAGTGACTCAACTATGGTATTCATATTGGCCTGAGAGGTGTTGCCGGAGAAGGGAGCCATCGCTGTATCGACAATATCAACACCTGCTTCGACCGCACTCAATATCGAAGCAGCGGCAATGCCGGAAGTATCGTGGGTATGGAAATGGATGGGGAGTCCGACTTCCTCCTTCAGTGCCTTCACCAGTTGCTTCGCTGCTTGTGGTTTACAAAGCCCGGCCATATCCTTAATCGCCAAGATATGGGCACCCATCTGTTGCAGTTCTTTTGCTAGTTTAATGTAGTACTTCAGGTTGTACTTGTCTCGTTGCGGATTGCTTAGGTCACCGCTGTAGCAGATAGAAGCTTCGCATACCGCTCCAGCCTCCACCGCGCTTTCCATCGCCAGTTTCATGTTGGGCAGCCAATTTAGTGCATCGAATATACGAAAAATATCGATACCGCTTCGGGCCGACTCCTGAATAAAGCCCTTCACTACATTATCTGGGTAGTTGGCATAGCCAACTGTGCTGGAAGCGCGTAACAACATCTGTAGCATGATATTGGGAACCGCTTCACGCATCTGCTCCAGACGCTGCCAAGGGGATTCTTTCAGAAAACGCATAGCTGTATCAAAGGTTGCTCCCCCCCACATCTCCAATGAAAGGAGATTGGAAGCCAAATGGGCGTATGCCGGGGTAATTTTCAACATATCGTAGCTACGCATCCGGGTTGCCAGCAACGACTGGTGGGCATCGCGGAAGGTGGTATCGGTAATAAAGAGCTGTGGTTGCTCGACGACCCATTCGGCAAATCCTTTGGCTCCCCTTTCCAAGAAGATGTCGCGGGAGCCTCGTGGCAGTTCAGACGAGTTTTTTATAATGGGAGTTGATGCAGCAATCCGCCGTTTCGACTCAGGACGGCCCACCACCAGCGGATTACCATTGACGATATTATTACCGATAAAGTTGAGTAATTTGGTTGCTCTATCACGACTTTGCAGGCTTTTAAATAGATGGGGAGTTTGATCGATGTAGCGTGTAGTGCATTCGCCACGACGAAATATCTCTTCTCCAAGCAAGTTCTCTAAAAATTGGATATTGGTTTTGATGCCACGAATGCGAAACTCACTCAACACCCGCTGCATACGGTTAACACCATCAATAAAATGGCGTCCCCTAGCGGTCACCTTAACCAGCATTGAGTCGTAGTAGGGGGTGACCACCGCCCCGGAGAAAGCACTGCCCGCATCAAAACGAATTCCATGACCGCCGGATGAACGATAGTGGCTCACCCGGCCATAGTCGGGCATAAAGTTGTTGAGGGGATCTTCGGTAGTAACACGGCACTGAATGGCAAAACCGATGGTTCTGATATGACTTTGATCACTGAGTCCAATCGCCTCGGAGCTAAGCGGGTAACCAGATGCTGCCAATATTTGGCATTTTACGATATCGAAACCGGTCACTTCCTCAGTGACGGTATGTTCGACCTGAATACGGGGGTTCACCTCAATAAAGTAAAAGCGGTCGCTATCTGCATCGACCAGAAACTCAACCGTGCCAGCGTTGGAATAACCAACTTGGTGTCCAATGGCAAGTGCGGCCTGACAGAGTCCATCTCGCACCACCGGATTTAACGTTGGAGCTGGCGCGATCTCTACTACCTTTTGGTGGCGACGCTGCACTGAGCAGTCACGCTCATAGAGGTGAACCAAATTGCCGTGTTGATCCCCCATAATTTGCACTTCAATATGGCGGGCATGTTCGATAAACTTCTCCACAAAGATATCGGGACTGTTAAAGGCGTTTAACGACTCGCGGCGCGCCTGCTCATAGAGCTGTTGAAAACCCTCTTCCTTATTAACAACACGCATACCACGGCCCCCCCCGCCATGAGCTGCCTTCAATATCACAGGAAAACCAAGCGATCTGGCGACAGTAAGTGCGCTCTCACCATCATGAATCGCCTCCTCACTCCCCATCAATATCGGCACATCAGCTGCTGCGGCTATCGCTCGGGCAGAGGTCTTATCCCCTAACTGCTGCAATGCTTGCAATGAAGGGCCGATAAAGATAATGTTATTGGCAGCACACGCCTCGGCAAAGGTGGGATTTTCCGCCAAAAAGCCGTAGCCCGGATGAATCGCATCAACCCCATACTGTTTGGCGATAGCAATAATAGCATCGATATTGAGGTAAGACTTAATTGGCTCTCCCTCTCTTCCAACCTGATAGGCTTCATCCGCTTTAAAACGGTGTAAGGCATAGCGATCTTCATGGGCATAGATGGCAACGGTGCGTATACCCAGCTCAGTGGCGGTTCTAAAAACCCGAATGGCGATTTCACTGCGATTGGCTACCAGCAGCTTATTGATTTTATGCATGGAATGACTCTCTCCCTCTTTCATTTATAGAAAACTAATGTTGATACTTATATATATTACAAGATACAACAACTATTCAGCTATAGCTTTTCAGAAAAATAAAAGTTCTCAGACCTGACAGGTTTCCAAAACCTGTCAGGTCTTGAAGCCAAAATATTTATCTGAAAAGCTATAATACTTGACTATCAAATTTTGATATTATTTGGCCTTGCAGCAATTAAAATGTTTAAGTATACATAATTAAAGGGGCCTGGGTCGAATTGTTTTTTTAAATGCAAAAATGCTCATTTACAGACCCCTTTTTGTTTAGAAACCGTTTAATTTGCAAACCACGAAAATAGGCTCTTGCAAATCTCAAGTATTATACCTGAATATGGTTGATATGTCAATAAACTACACACACTAAGGAGTGAGGATTTAATAACTTCCGAAACTTTTGAGCCAAACCTGACAGGTTTCAAAAACCTGTCAGGTTTAGTTTCGGATTTTATTGAATTCTCATTCCTAATCAGAAACTTTTCTATAGGATCGGTGGGACACACCGTTTTTATTTGGCGAGCAGAACGTGATTTTACTTCATGTCTCGCAAAAACATGTAATTGGGACAAGATAAACGTATTCTTTCAACCCAGCTTAATGAATTAAACTCTTTTCTAGCTTTTGCGATTTCATCAAAGTCTAGATGGTCTTTGCATGCTTGAAACATGAACAAGGTGATGCTAGGAAATCTTTGAGCAATGCCGGTTCGTTAGCACTATCACCTGCGGTGAGAAAAAAGCAAATCAATATACTAGTACCATGCACCATAAATGAATCCGATTATTTATATCAGTGCCAATCATGGGTTGGATGCAGTTATTATCCGATATATTAACGGTGCGTGCTACTAGTTACTACCCAATTTTTTTGACAGAATACAAAAATAGTTTGCCTTGAAATAGCATTCTAACACAAATGCAATCCTTTTTTTTTAATTTGAATATCAGAAATATTATTTTTTAAAAATCGTATTTCTTTAAACATGATAGTCTATTAATATACAAATTAATAAATGTAATTAGTAAATACCATTAATAATTATAATTAAATTATCATTTTAAGCTTAAAACTTATCAAACCGCCTCTAAAAAATTTTTTCTTTTTAAATCAATAATAAACATCATAATTCACAAATAATAAAAAAATCTATTGACTTGATTATAAGAGTTTGCTAATATACTAATGCTTAATTTTTTAAGCAGCCTTTCGGAGGATTGAATGTTAACTTTTGACGCTTGGATGCAAACTTAACAAGGGAAATAGTCATTTTCTGTAATTTGTTTAGTAATAATACAACTTATGAGGAAATAAACTATAGATGTTCAGAAAAATAAATTCTGACAGCAAAAGGAGGGCAGACACTGCCCCTACAATAAAATGTTTGATGTAGGGGCAAACCTGTGTGTTCGCCCTTCCTTATGAAGTTATTTATCTGAACACCTATATGAAAAAGTTCATACATTTAATAGCACTAGCATTACTGGTTGTTAGTAGCGCAATACTGGTACCAACCAAGGATGCTGAGGCGTTTTGGGGTTCGATGATGCCCTTGAATATGTTTAATGGTCCCCGGTGGTTGGGGTTATCCCTATTATGGTGGTTATCCTTATTGGGGCGGTTACAGACCTTGGGGTGGTTATCCTTATTGATGACTATCGCTCGTCCAAACGTTCTAAAACAGACCTGACAGGTTTTAAAAACCTGTCAGGTTTAAAGCCGATTACATTAACGGCACTTTCGTTTGTAAAATGTGTTCTGACAAATGTTGTACAGTGACTTCCATCACTTCTAATAGTGGTGCGGGCCAAATACCAAATAATAAGACCGCAATCGCTAGGGCAGTCAAAATAAAGGTTTCGCGTCCACCAATATCTTTTAAGCCAGCGACACTTTCTTTAGTAACGGCACCGTATATTACCCGTTTGACCATCCATAAGGTATAAGCTGCTCCGAAAATCATAATACTAGCGGCACCGACGGCTATCCAAAAATTAGCCTTAAATGAGGAAAGTATGACTAAAAACTCGCCTACAAAGCCAGAGGTGCCTGGTAAACCTGCGTTTGCCATCGCAAATAACATCGCAAATAAGGCAAAACGGGGCATGACATTAGCAACACCGCCATAATCAGCAATTTTGCGACTGTGTAAGCGGTCATATAGTACACCGACACATAGAAATAGGGCCCCCGAAATAAAGCCATGCGATATCATCTGTACCATACCGCCTTCAATAGCCATCACTCCCCCATCTATTGATCCTGTATTATCATAAATCATAAACCCAATGAAGAAGGCTAAAGTCGCAAATCCCATGTGGGAAATGGATGAATAGGCAATCAGTTTTTTCATGTCTTGTTGCACCAAAGCTACAAAAGCAATATAGACGATGGCAATGAGCGATAGGGCAATAATGAGCCAATCTAATTCACGGCTGGCATCTGGCGTAATGGGTAAGCTAAAGCGTAAGAAACCATAGCCACCCATTTTCAACATGATAGCAGCTAGAATCACGGAGCCACCAGTGGGTGCTTCAACATGGGCATCGGGTAACCATGTATGGACCGGCCACATGGGTACTTTGACCGCAAAGGCGACTAGGAAGGCTAGGAAAATCCATTTTTGCGCCTCTAATGAAATTGGCAAGGTGTGGTAATCTAAAATGCCAAAGCTATTGGCTTGAAAATAGAGGTATAACAATGACACTAGCATTAATACTGAGCCAAAAAAGGTGTAAAGGAAAAACTTAATGGTCGCATAAACGCGCCGGGGACCACCCCAAATACCAATGATAAGAAACATGGGTATGAGCATCGCTTCCCACAACACATAAAATAAAATGGCATCTAAAGCCGAAAACACGCCAACCATTAAACCTTCCATAAATAGAAAGGCACCAAGATATTGGGCAGGTTTATATTTGATCACTTCCCATCCGGCTAAAATAACAAGCACCATTGTGAAGGTAGTTAATATAATCAAAGGCATAGAAATGCCATCTACGCCCAAATGGTAGTTAATACCAAAGGCGGGTATCCAAGACAGTTTTTCGGTGAATTGCATATTAGCAGTTGTCGTGTCAAACCCAAAATACAGTATTAACGACAAAAGAAATGTCAGTATTGACACTACTAATGCAATAGGGCGAACAATAGAAGCTTGTTTGTCTCCAATAATTAGCACCCAAACACCACCTAAAATAGGCAGCCAAATTAATACACTTAATAAAGATAAATCAGCCATATTCAGTTATCAGTTATCAGTTATCAGTTAGAATTGTAACTACTCAGGGCTTTCGCTGCGGATTGCCCCTACAATATATTTTTGAAACGAAGCATAAGAATATTGTTGTATAGATGTCCAGATAAGTTCTAACCGAGACCTGACAGGTTTCCAAAACCTGTCAGGTCTGTAAGTCGGGACAAAACTTTTCTGGATAACTATAGGAGCAATCCTTTACTCAAGGTAGTTACTTAGAATTAATTTTACACACTTTAATTTGTTTCCAAGCAAAGCTTATATCATTATATACTGAATGTACTCAAAATTGGTGAAAATTGTGTGCAAGAAATACTATTTTTAAAAATAGTATTTCTAATTGGCAATGGCTACTTTTCTTATCTACGTATAAAGCGCACCGTGCTTTTCCTTTCAAAAAACTCGGCTTTTTGCAAATTCACAACATCGTTTATTTGTATCTTCTCTAAATTCGGTGGAAAAAAATCTGTCAGGTTTGGGCAAGTCACATTTTAAGATACATTTATTCCTTATGAAACGTTTTCATTGCCAAGATAAGCATGGTTCATAAAAAAAACTTGAACATCAAGTGAAAGTAAAAAGATGCAATTTATAGCAATGCAAAGTATAATATCTCATTTTAGTGTTAAGGAATGTGCATGAAATAACTTCGACAACTAAACCTGACAGGTTTTGGAAACCTGTCAGGTTTGATTCAACATATTGAAAAATTATTTCATGCACGTTCCTAATTAATTTAAATTGTGACTATTTAACCTTTAATAGAAAGAAATACTATTTTTCAAAAAATTATATTTCTAACACGCTAATTGTTGTAGGACAATCCTTTATGATTGCCCTGAGTAGTTACTTTAAATCAAAATAATGGAGACAACCAAATTTATGAATTTACGCTTTTTCTATTTCTTGCTCATTTCATCAGCCATTGTCAACTTAACAGGATGCAGTGATGATGATGAAAATGTGATCAGTAGTATAGTCTCCAGTATTACGCTCAGTGAAGAGGTGATTGATGTTGAGGAACCGATGACACCGGTGTCTTTTAAAGGGGGCAAAACCCTGAGCTTCGATGTGAACATGGGGAGTGGGGCTTTTCATTTTAAAGATGATCCGGATGATGAATTTTATACCATCACTGATAGGGGTCCCAATATTCCTTGTGACGACAGCACAGACAGCGTGGGTGTTGAAAATTTTTGTATCGGTAGTGTGACAGATGCTGGGGGTAGAGTGATTGATGAGCGAGATAATACTGGCACCATTTTTGCCTCTGCCGAGTTTACGCCCACCATTTACAAGTTTAATATTGATACCGGTGGTGCTATCGGTGCAAAAGTGGGCTATGAAGTCAAGCAAACCATTACCCTAATGGATAACGATAATAATCCCATTTCTGGATTACCGAACCCTTTAATCGGGATGACAACGGAAAACGGCTATGATAATCAGGGCAATTCACTGGATTTTGATCCAGCCGGTATTAATCCAAAGGCAATAGTCAAATTGTCTAATGGTACTTTCTGGTTAGCAGAAGAATATGCCCCCAGTTTGGTTCATGTTGCAGCTAATGGACGCATTCTTGAACGGGTTGTGCCAATTGGCGTGGAAAACAGTTTAGCGGATGCTAATTATCGAGTGATTGGATTGTTACCCGCTATTTTGAAAAAACGTCATCTGAATCGGGGCATTGAATCATTGGCTATTAGTCTTGATGAGCAGTTTTTGTATTTTATTATGGAAAGCCCTTTGGCAAATCCTGATGAAAGCGCGTTTTCTTATTCTCGTTATGTTCGCTTATTTAAGATCAGTCTCCAACAGGGCGATTTGGAAAGCGTAGTGGGTGAGTATATCTATACCCTGGATGAAGCTAACACTTTTATTGCCGATAACACCAGTCAACAAAGCGATGTCAAAGTCAGTGAAATGCTTGCCTTAGACACTGATGAGTTGATTATTTTAGAGCGCGTAACTCGGCATACCAAACTTTATCGGGTATCATTAGACACAGCCACTAATATTTTAAACAGCGAATGGGATATTGAAGCACTGAACCAATTGTCTTTATCTTTAGAAACTCAGTCAAATTTAGCCGTTCAAGGTATTATGCCACTGAGCAAACAATCGGTATTTGATTCTCGCAGTGAAATATCAGATTTAGATTCTAATATTGAAGGGCTGACATTATTGAATGATGAATATGCGGTATTCATTAATAATAATGAATTTGCTCAAAATGGTGTGAAAACGCGCATCACAGTTGCTAAAATAGTTAAGCAGTTGAATAAGTAGTAGCTTTGTGACGTAAACTTGTATTTTTTCAGAAACGTTAACGTAGGGCGAACACTTATGTTCGCCCCTACAAAAAAAACGTTAACGTAGGGGCAGACCTGTGTGTCTGCCCTTCGTTTGTATCTGCCCTTCGTTAATTTTTGGCAATTGACTGAACAATCGCACTGAAAATCGCTTTTTTAACCAATTCAGTGGTTGTAATAGCAACCTGATTGATATCCGCTTCAATTTCACCGGTTGCCAATGCGAAAAAGGTATCACCGTCATACAGAGTATGCGCAGGTGTAATCACTTGTGAGACTCCTACTTGTGCCATTTGTGCGATTTGGGAACAATCGGTTTTATTAAAACGAGCATTTGTGGCAGCCACTCCGATAAGAGTATTAGACTGACATTGAATTGTCGGTTGATTTCCATCCATAATATATTGAATAGTATCAACAAAACCACCTTTTGTTGAACGCGCTCCGGCAATAATACGATTATCTTCATAATTTCTGACATCCCCAAAGGTATTCACAACCACAAGCACACTAACAATAAGCCCATTTGGAAATGATAAACTCGCCGTTCCAAGCCCACCGCGCATGGCTCTATCTATACCACACACTTTGCCTATCAATGCACCTGTACCGGCACCCACATTACCTTGAACAATTTCTGCGTTTGAGGCACATAGACAAGCTTGATATCCATCATTTGCCGTTGGCGCGTAATCTTGTGAACCAACATTAAAATCATATATCACCGCTGCGGGAACAATCGGTATTTTTTTTGCGCCTATACCAAATCCATAACCCTGTTCTTGACAATACCTCATCACGCCATCGGCTGCGGCGAGTCCTAAAGCACTTCCACCAGTCAATAAAATAGCATTTACTTTATCCACTAAGCAATGGGGTGCTAAAAGAGCCGTTTCTCGTGTACCGGGTGCGCCTCCCCGAATATCAACACCACAAGTCGCGCCCTTGTCACATATCACAACGGTGCAACCAGTCGCACATTCATTATTGGTAAAATGACCTACACGGATATTTGGAATATTTGTCATATTGGTTATCAGTTTTTTTTTAATTTAGTTATACTTGACACTGTCATAATTTGCGCTTTTGAAAAAACCTGCCAGGTTTTTAAAACCTGGCAGATCTCTCAAACCGAAAAGCTCAATTTATGGCGGTGCTTAGTATAGCTACATTACAACAATAATAAAATCGCGTCATTAGTTTCTTGTTGATTCATGTCGCCTAAATGTCGTGAAACAATACGATTTTGACGATCAATGATCACAGTAAAGGGTAAACCCGCATTATCGTTGCCAAGACTTTGCGCCAGGTAAATAGCATTTTCTCCGCTTAATATCGGGTAATTGATGCCCTGTTCTTTGATAAAATCTTGTACCGCTTGGCGAGAATCGTTGATGGCAATGCCCAAAAATTGTAGATCACGCGCCGCATATTGTTCTTGCAATTTGACAAATATTGGGATTTCTCTGATACAGGGTGGGCACCAAGTTGCCCAAAAGTTGATGACGAGCACTTTACCCTCCCATTCTGAATGGTTACGGGTATTTCCTTCCACATCCAGCAGGGTAAATTCGGGTAAATGCGTCAGTTCTTCTGGGAACTGTGAGCGATTTTGCTGCCAAAAGTAGCCAGTCAAGGTAATCAAACTGATTATAATGAGTACGATTAATAAAACGAAATTAGTGGTTTTTATCATGATTTAACGATCTTTTGTAAATGTTGACGAAATGCTTCAGCCTGCATAAATCCGACGACGCGATAAGCTTGTTGTTCTTGCCCGTTCGTATCAAAAAATAGAACTGCCGGTGGACCAAAAATGCCAAAGCGTTTATAGAGGGCTTTATCTTGTTCATCATTGGACGTGACATCGGCTTGTAATAGAACAAAATGAGTCAATATTTTTTGCACCTCAGCATCACTAAAGGTGAGGTGTTCCATTTCTTTACAGGAAATGCACCAATCTGCATAAAAGTCTAGCATCACCGGTTTATTTTGTGCTACAGCCAATTCACGTTCTAATCCTTCTACGCCCTTGATAGCTTTAAACAGTGACACCTGCACAACGCCAGGCTCAGTTGTCTGATGACCTATTTTGAGATTTTGCAGTGGTTGTAAAGGATTTACATTGCCGCTGGTTGCACCGATTATAAGCAATACGCCATATACCAGTAAAATAAATCCCAAGCCCTTCCAAAGTTTATGCCAACCGGATACTTTAGAATCAAGTTTGTCCAACGCGCCGATATACACTGCTGATATGATTAATAAGCTTGCCCATAATAGCATTGTTATTTGTCCTGGGATAATGCGCTCTAGCATCCAAATAGCAACGGCTAGTAATAAGACTCCAAAAACGGCTTTGACTGTATTCATCCATTTGTCTGCTTTTGGTAACCAGTGACCGGCGGAAATACCTATGATAATCAATGGGATACCCATACCTAAGCTCATAAAAAAGAGGGCGAGTCCGCCTAACACGGCATCACCGGTTTGACTGATATAAATTAATGCACCTACCAAAGGAGCGGCAACGCAAGGTCCAACAATCAGTGCCGATAATACCCCCATAATGGCAACCCCTATCAATGTGCCACCTTGTTGGCGATTGCTGAAGTGAGTGAGTTTGGTTTGTAATCCACTCGGTAGTTGCAATTCATAAAAGCCAAACATGGAAAAAGATAAGACGACAAATACTAACGCAAAACTGATCAATATCCAAGGATTTTGAAAGGCTGCTGATAGATTTTCACCAAGTAATCCTGTCAATACGCCGACAATGGCGTAAGTGCATGCCATCGCTAATACATAAACCAATGACATAATAAAGGCTTTATAAGTAGTGACTTGTTTGCCTTGCCCGACAATGATGCTAGATAAAATCGGAATCATTGGGAAAACACAGGGTGTCAGGGATAATAATATTCCCAAGCCGAAAAATACCATGATGGTATATAATATATGAGCATCAGCCAGTAGGTTAGCGAGACGATCTTGTTCAGAAATGCCGTTGGAAGGAAAGGTTAAATTAACCACTTTTGTTGTCGGTGGATAACATAAGCCGGCATTAGCACAGCCTTGATATTTAACTTTCAATGCGACAGTTTTGAGCGGCGCTATTTGAATAGGCAGAATTATTTCAAGTTGGGGTGATGGATAAATTTGGGCATCGCCAAAGTAAGGATCCGGTTTCAGGGTGCTGGGCGGTAATTGTGGTGTACCGAGTTTGCCCTCACTTTCTAATGAAAAATCCAATTTATCTTGATATAAATAGTAGCCATCGGCAATTTTCCACCGCGCCACGATATGAGAGGAATCAGAAAATTCGGCTGAAAATATAAAAGCTTCATCAACTTTAAGAAATTCTACTTCTTCCCCAAATTGAGTGCTCCCATTTTCTGGTATTGGCTCATCTATTAATTCAGCCAATCCAGCGTCATAAGCGGAATCAGCTTCTATCGCTTGACTTGGTTGTGAGGTGTTTTGTAATGTTACCAGGGCAATTTTTTGGATAGGGGGATAACAGAGTCTCCCATCAGCACAGCCTTGGTAAGTGGTTTCTAGTGTTAGAGTGTCTAAACCCTGCGCGTCAACAATTGGCAATTTTATGTTTAATATTTGTTCATAGATTTCGACACGCCCATATTTGGCATCATCTATGATTTTACCCTGGGGAAATTGGGGTTCGCCTAATACGCCATTCCCTTTAAGCGTAAATTTAAATTGATCGCGATATAGATAATAATTTTCGGCAATTTGCCATTGTGCTACTAACACGGAAGGGCTTTCCTGGTAGCTTGAAAAGATAAAAGCCGCATCTGGGGGTAGAATGTCAGAAATTCCTCCTAACTCTTTTTTTTCAAAGGGTGGATTTGTCTCAAAGGGGGAAAAGTTGTTTCGTTCTTCAGATTCAAAAAGATTTTCCAATTCAGGAAAATTTTGTTGAGATTGGGCATTACTATACCAGGTGAAGAAACACAAACTTAATAATACTAGGGCTTTTTTCATCATAGTTAATTTTTCAGTTTTGTAAATACCTTAAAAAAGAAATAGCATTTTTTGAAAAAATGCTATTTCTATACTTTAAAAAGAAAGTGACTACTCAGCCTTAAATTGAGTACAACGGATTTAAGAATCAAACGGATTTTTCAGTTTTATTTAATACAACGGATGAACGGATACTTCGTTAGCGGAGTTTAGCTGCAATCAATTAACGGATTGTCATTTGATGCTGATAAAAAAAATCCGTTGAATTCCCTAATCCGTTGTACTCAATTTAAGACTGAGCAGTTACAAAAGAAATAGCATTTTTTGAAAAAATGCTATTTCAATACCTTATCCAGCCACGCCAAATAATTCGGCAAGCCTGTTTCTATAGGAAGCGCAATTAATTCAGGTATGTCATAAGGATGTTTTTCTAACAAAGTTTCTTCAATAGTAGCATAATGTTCACGGCGCGTCTTAATAAATAATAATACCTCGGCATCATTGACAATTTTGTGTTCCCATTCATAAATAGATTGAATATTGGGCAATATATTAACACAAGCGGCTAAATGATTTTCGACAAGCATTGTTGCCAATTCATTTGCTACGTTTAAATCAGGGCAGGTAGTTAAAAGTAATTGGTAATCGCTGAGCTTTTTCATAATTGGCATTTTAGATTTTTACGAAAAAAGGTGTGTCAGAAATACTATTTTTGAAAAATAGTATTTCTGAATTGATAATTTCTGAATTGGCAATTAATCGGCAGTAAAATGAATACATCCAATTTGTTCATATATAGATGTTCAGAAAAATAATTTTTTGATCAAACCAGCCATGTTTTGGAAACATGGCAGGTTTTGTGAAGCAAATAAAAATGTAGGGTGGGTAGGAGCGAAGCGGAAACCCACCTTTCCTTTGAAAAATGGGGCTAAGAAAATAGGGGACAGACCACCTTTTATGCAAAAGGTATACTTTTCAGAATGGCAAAGAAAATTTTCCTTTTGAGAGCCAAGGTTGCTTCGATAATAAATGTGGTCTGTCCCCTATTTTTCTCGTTGGACGCACCCTACGTTTACTATCAGACCTGTTAGGTTTTAGAAACCTGACAGGTCTTTAGACCAAAATCTTTTGGTGTGGAAAATTGTGTCGAAGTCGTAAAAATTGAGAAATCCGATTTTTAGAAAAAATCGGATTTCTTTAACATTTGCTCTACCAAAGCGGAGCGCAAATCACTTCTCCTGGGGACATTTCCACACAAGTATCATCCAGAATCGGCTCAACAAAGG
>Ga0233404_10000080_pt1 | contig 21719 bp, 16 predicted proteins | sample Na_oxic_2_MG_FD_179861 | JGI IMG/M metagenome (GOLD analysis project Ga0233404, IMG submission 179861) | Seawater microbial communities from Saanich Inlet, British Columbia, Canada - Na_oxic_2_MG | ecosystem: Environmental > Aquatic > Marine > Inlet | place: Canada: British Columbia | collected...
ACGCATTATTAAGGGACAAGTCTATTATATTATCAGAAACAGGCGAAATGATCACGGATTCAAATGAATAAGGCTTATCTGAACCAACTCCCGTCAATGAATAGGTTGATACCCCATCTGTTTCTACTTCTAATATAATAGTGTCTTTAGGAATAGAAATGAAATGGTTATACGAAAAATACGATAATACCAAAGCCATACCTAAAACGAAAACCCATTTAAAGAATGTTAAAATTTTATCCTTTAAATGATTATCTTGTTGTTTTGTTTGCTGCTTTTTTGGCTGCTTTTTTGGTGATTGATTTTCTGATAATTCTCGCTCTTTTCTTTCTTGCTTTTGTTCCAATTCTTGCAGCTCTGACAGCATTCCTTTCAGCACAGACGATTGCCCAGGAATAGTTGTTGGGGCATCATCATTATGGGGTTGTTCTCGTGGCATCGAAAGTTCTTGCAGTTTTCGTTGCGCCTCCTGATGTTCAGGCTCAAGTTCTAATATACGTTTATAACGTCTGCATTGTTCCTCTTGATCACAATCAGACTGATGAGCTAACCTTAACAAAACATCAATCAGTAAATTCAAAGCTTCAAAAGGTCTAAAAGTATATAGCTTTTCTAGTTTCTCACAAGCCTCTTTAAAACGATTCTTCTCAACTAAAATATTTGCTAATAACTTATGAGCTTCTGCATGAAACTGATTTATACGGATTACTTTATTTAACAAGTCAAGAGCGTCTTCTTCAAAATGTTCTTCATATAATGAATTGGCATTTTCGTATAATTTACAAGCGGTTGGATTAAGATTATCCAATTCTTTTTGTACTTCATATAATGGTTTATTTTCTACAATCCATAAGCGTAATAGTTCAACCCGAAAACGATATTTTCCGTCAATAGGTTCAATCAAATCCCACTTTTTCAACAAATGCGGTGCATTTTGCAATTTTGGAATCATCACCCGCACTACACCTTTTTGCAAGACGGAAGTTAATTGTGCTTCAGTTATAGGTTCCCTGCCAGTACTTCCTGCTAGTGCAGAAGCTATTACACGTTCAGCAGGTGCCAACCCTCCCCATAACCATTCAAAGGCAGATTCACTTTTTTCTAAAGTATCAGGAATCGCTTTATCCACATGTTCTAAAGTGATTTCTGGTGCTTGAATCGGTTCATTATCATAAGCGGTATTCCAAACAGTATAGCATAAGCACTGCGTTATAAAAGGGTGTCCATTGGTTTTTTGCCAAGCGTGCTTCACTGCTTCTTTTGACCAACGAAGGTTATTCTCTTTTGCCAAATGAATGACTTTAACAGTATCTTCATATTTAAGCAAAGAAACTCGTTTACTAAGGATACTTTTAAAGAGAGAACCTGCAATCTCATTTAAGTCTGTGGCATTGCGTCCTACTGCGAGAACAAAATTGATTCGTTTCTTATCAAGATTTTCTAACAAATCACGTAAATAAGTGAAAAATTTAGTAGTTTGTTGTTGACTAGATGCCATCGCATCAAATTCATCAAGTAACATAACTAACTTTTTTTCTGGAGAAATCTTAGCCAACCAGGTTTGAAAATTCTGTTCAGGAGGAGAGGCTAAGTTTGAATTAATATTTGGTAAGCGTTCACTGATTTTATTGGCAAGCGTTTGTAATACTTGCCCCAAAGATTGCTTCGCATGATCTTGTAAATCAAAGAAAACTGGCAAACAATCACCTTCTTTGGATAATCTCGCTTCTAATTCTCGCAATACCGACGTTTTACCAATACGCCGCTGCCCAAACAGCACAATGGCATTTTGGTCATCGTGACGCACCACACTCAGCACATCTCTTAAAACGTCATCACGTCCCACAAACGCAGAACTATTGCCAACAGAGTTGCCAATGACATAAGGATTTTTTGGTTGTTCCATAATTAATCTATTTATAAAAACAATAATTCATAATGAAATTGCTAATTCTTAATTCTTAATAGATTGTTTATTTTTACAAAGTTCTTGTATGGTTTTATCAGCCACCAATTCAGCAAAAACGCTAGAACCGACTCGCCATTGATTATTTTCGTTCATGATAAAGCCCTGTTTTTCTAATTCTTTCAATTCATTGCGAAAACCTGATACATCATATCCATGAGCAATATGAATAAATGCTTTGCAAGTATTAAAATCCCATGATCGTAAAATACTAATCAACATTTCTTCTATTTTATCATCAAAAATGTTTTTTGCCTTTTTCTGATCCTTGCGAGCCTCAAGCAAACAAGCAGCAGCTATCTGTAATAGATAGGGATGTTTCCCAGATAAGTCTTTAATAAAAACACGATCTTCTTCATCAAACGGTTGTTTACTTTGATTGAATAACTCATCTATTTCATTATCAGATAAGGCTCCCAAGGTAATATTTCCCATAAAATTCAAATACGGTGAACCAGCAATAAGATGTTCGATATCTTGATAAAATTGTTTGATGGATTGCTTCATCGAAATAATCACGCTTAATGGACTCGGATGGGAAGAAGATGCTAATAAACGTAATCCACCCAAAAATTCTTCACGATTCAGCATGGGACGATGTAACAAGACTTCAAACCGATGCAGCATTAAAACTAATCGCAACTGATGTGTTCCCATCTGAACAAAAAGTTTTTCAAGATACTGATTTTCAAAATTATTATTTTGACAAGTTTTAAAAGCTTGAGCAAGTGGTGCAAAATGGCTTTTCTTTGCGATTTCTTCCTGAAGTGGCATCAGGGCATTTTTCCAAAATAAGGATTGATTACATTTTTTGGGTAATCTAGAAATATCTAATAAAGAAAAAACTAAATTACTTGATTGACGACCAAAAAGTTCGGTTTCTTTATTTAAAAGATAATCCAATATGTTTTTTCTTTCCTTTCCAAATCCACTGATAACGGCACTGGACTGTCCGGTTTGAATTTGTCTAACTAATTGACGTATTTCTGATTCCCTTCCTGCTGGTATTTGATGACGGTGAATAATATTCCGATGCGTGGTAATCAAAAAAGAAACTATTGCTACCATGCCCACGAAGAATACAATAATTTCCGGCTGTAAAACCAGTTGAGTCATTAATTCAAATATTAAAAAAACTTGCCAGGTTAAAATAGAAAAAATGATCGCAACAAAACCACTGATAATAATTTGTTTAATGACTTCTCGCCAATCCTCTTTGGACCATTTTAGCCATGAAAAAAGAAATTCTTTCATTAGATTATTTTTCCAAGTTGTTTTTACGTTGACAAAGTTCTTGTACGGTTTTATCAGCAACAAATTCAGCAAATACGCTAGAGCGTACTTGCCATCCTTCATTGAATTTGCGGATAAAACCTTGTTTATTCAGTTCCTTAATTTCTCGTTTAAAACTAGAAATATCAAGCTCTTGTGCTACAGAAATAAAGCTTTCACATAGTTTGGGAGACCAAAATTTAAAAATGTTCGTCAGCATTTCTTCAGCCTTATCAAAGAAAATAATCCGAGTGCTTTCAATCGGATTTTCTTCCTGATCTCTATAAGCTTGTATCAAAATAACAGTAACTACCTGTAGCAAATAGGGATGATTACCAGAAACGGCTTTGAGGAAATACTTGTCGTCATCAGTGAAAGAATATCCACTTTCATCCAGTAACTCATCTATTTCTTTATCCGATATTGCACCTAAAGTTATCGCACCCGCTTCTAAAAAATTCAGATAGGGTGAACCAAAATTGAAACTTTTAGTATCCTCGTTAAATTGCCAGACAGGCTCATTACTGGCAATCATTATACAAAGTGAACTTGGATGGCGTGAAGAAGCCAGTACACGTAACCCACCCAAAAATTCTTCATTTTTTAATTGAGGACGTTCCAGTAACACTTCAAACTGATCCAGCATTAAAACTAATCGAAAGCCCTCTTGTTTTATTTGGGCGATGAGTTTATCAAGGTAGTGATTATTAAAATCTTTTTCCTGACATAACTCATAAGCCCTGAATAGGGGTGAATCAGCATCACTGGCCAATTTTGCTTGAAGTGGTTCTAAAGCATACGCCCAAAATTGAGTTTGAGTAATTGTCTCACTGAGTGCGGAGATATCCAAAAAAGAAAAAATGAATTTATCACTTTGATTACCAAATAGTTGTTCTTTTCTTTCCTCAAGATATTTTAGAATTAAAGTCCCTTCACGAATGAATACACCAATAATTGCACCGGATTGTCCTGTTTGAATTTGTTCGGCAAGACAACGTACTTCTTTTCTACGTGCGATAATTGTAAATGGAGGTGAAGGCTCAGATAAATTTTGTCCTTTATCTCCCTTTATTTTAATAATTATCATTGCTATGTATATAGCAGTTAAGATAACTAACAAAGGTAATAAAAAATAGGTTAAAAACGTTAGCATTTGTGATTCCATTTCTTTAGATGAATTATTGAATTGAAAAATACGTCATTACACGTACTAATTTTGAACTTCTCAATGAATATGAATCATAAAGCATTTGTTGATAAGTAAAAATGCTAAATTTAATACCAATGGCATAAATAAATGAAGCAAAAAGAAGAAAAATTTGTATAGCAACTGTAAAATCAAAACTAATAACTTGTTCAGTTCTTTCAAAATTTAACGCAAATAGAATTATACAACCTCCAATAATACATATTGGCATAACAACATAGAAAATACCACTCCACGATTTGATATCGATACTATCTTGTGATTGCCAATAATCTATTAGCAGTGATGCTACAATAGTTGCCGAAAAAAATAGTAATGTTCCTTCCATAACTATCTTTTCAAATGTAATATCTGATGGTATTACATAACTTAACGTCCAAGGAATAATAATTGGAGATAATCCAACAATTAAAGTAAAAATAAACCATTTAAAGGTTTTCCATAATACACCTATTTTCCTTTTCCAAGTGATTATTGAGTAATTCATTATTTCAATATCCTATTCTGATTATTTAAACATTATATGTAATTACTCAGGGCAACCACAAGGGATTGCCCCTACATAAGAATATTTTCAGAACGAAGCATAATTCTACTTTGTCACATTGTAATTAAGTCATCAATTTTATTAAATTAATATTGTTGTAGGGGCAATCCTTTATGGTTGCCCTGAGTCGTTACCATTATATATGATAAATGATGTTTCAAGTTATATCATTCCAGCTGGGTAGGCGGGCAACGTATTTTTGTTGCCCACCTTTCAATCCAAAAATCTTTGCCGTTGTTGACCCCCGAATGCCGATGCACACAAAAACACGAAAGACTTTTGCGTACCCACTTAATTCCTTTATTGATTAAATCTTTCTGCTATGTAGCCAATCCTATCAACAATATCAGATACTGTGTTTATATAGTAATTATTCGTATGAATAGATAGAACAGAATTTTCTAATAAAAGAAATTCCCATTCTGCACCATCCGTTATAATACCATACACGCTATTTTGCTTAAAATTTTTTATGGTAGCATACATTTCGGCTAAACACTGACCTAAGCCATCAGAAAGGCTACTTTTTTTAACTTCAACAATTGAGATTATGGGGCGTACAAAGTCAATTTCATCAAGAGTTAAAGCACTATCAAATTTACCGTTTAGCTGGTGTGGTAAGTCAGGAGTTTCTTCTTGACTAATATTCAAAACAGGTTCAAAGAAAATACCCAATTTGTAGACTTTACTAGCTTGCCACAAGATATGAGATACCAAAAGGTTACTTCTTGTTGCCTCATTATCTGACATAGATAATCTAATACGCGATAACATATCTTTTACATCTTCTTGTAAAAAATCATAATTTTTATCACTCAATTTGAAATTAGTAAATAAATCCTCACTTCTTTGGATTTCTATTTTAAAAATATCTTTCAATTCACTAGCGGTGTAATTTCTATATTCACTGAATGCCATAGTCAAAACATAAGGTTCCGTTGTATGCGATTGAAACCACGAAATTTAACGTAACAAAAATATTTTTCAAAAATCAATTTGAAACATGGGGGTATTTCAAGTGGTTGTGTTAATGGACCAGGTCCATTAGACACCTTTAATATTCCAAATTGTTCAAAGAGCATTTTTTTAGTGGTAGTTACCAGGATTGGTAGCACCCCTTTAGACATTATTGGAAATATCACCTTTAATGCCTATATAGTCAACTACTGGGTTAGGTGATTTGGGAGTCGCCGATACGATATATAGTATCAATCCGCACCTTATCCCACTCGGAAACCTCAATATACAAACTAATATTTTTTATTTTCCATTTTTTACAAAATTCTTTTTTCGATTGGGTATCCATTTTACCGCAAATAAAAATTAAGTCAAATGAATTTTGCGTAAGTTTTACTTTTTGATGAAATTAATGCTTATGTTATACAAAGTTTAATGGCTATGAAGTGGTTATTTATACTGGACTATAGCCGATTTTTCATTTTAATTAGGACTTAATAGACCGACTTAAAAAATAATTATCCATTATTCGATTTACAAAATAATCAGAAATAATTGTTACGTGAAGTCAGCCGCTACAAATTCTAAGCAAAAAAATAAGATCAAAATGGCTTTTTTTAGACACCCTATCTATAAACGGTTAGTTTGTGTTTCACTTCAATCCAACCAAGTCTTTTCAAAAAATTTGGTTTATAAGAATTTATTTTTATGAACATCTATAAATGTTATTATCAATTAAAATCAGAAAACCTGATAGAGGCGGGAAGTTATTTTTTTTGTAGCATGCCAAAAGGTGGGTATTTCTACCCACCCGCAGCAGTAGTCAGCGGCATTAATCATATAATGTGATTTCTGATAAAAAATAGTAACAAGTCAGGGCTTGAGTAAAAGATTACCCCTACAACAATATTCTGATAAAGAATGACAAAAATATTAATACGTAGGGGCAATCCCTTGCTCAAGCCCTAAGTTGTTACAAAAAAATGGTATTTCTTTCAAGACTGATATATTCTTTTAAAGAAATCATCCTTTACAATTTATTAAACGGCTCCGCCCGTTTTACCAGCTCTTCCAGCCCTGGTTCTTTAAGGTTGCGTGGTTTACCTGGATGAATACAATCAACAGGACAAATTTCTGCCCCCTGGACCAATTGGGCATAAGTACCACTATTTAAGTCACCCAGTACCGCCTGTTTACTTTCATTATAAACAAACAGTACCGTGTTGATATTGAGACAGTCGTTACAACTGGTACACAAGTCACTATCGATCCAAGGATCATCAAAAACGACTTCTTCTTCAACTTCTTTTTCAGCTTCAGGTTCTGTCTCAGCAAGCACTTCTGTGGCAGGTGAAACCGAAGGCGTGACTGGCTTTCTAGTGACTGGCTGGGAAGTCGTCGTCAAGTCTAGCCCTAGTAAAACATCTGTCAGCCGTTGCATAACCTCACTAGCCGTTTCTTTACGAACTTGTTCTAATTCATCAGTGTGTTCGGTTTGTAAACGTTCACGCTTTGCCAGTTCTTCAACTTGAACTTCTTCACGCGCCTTTTGTACCGCCATGTCAACATATTTATTGCGAATACCTGCTAATTCTTGCAATGTATGCCAGTAATTAAGGCGATCTTGGCAAGCAAAGACGAGAGGACGTGAAACGACCAATTTGCGTAGTTCCCCTTTGCCATTGGCAGCCCATATAAAAGGAATCAATTGGCAATCATTCTTTTGGCAGTTAGATAAATACGCTTCAATCGGAATTAAATGTTCACTCTCAACTCCGACAGGAACCTGGCGGAAATATTTATGGGTGCTTGGTACCAGGAGTGCGTAATCAGCAAAGGTAAACGCTAAATCCGTTGTGATGACTTCGCCCTTTTCATTCTGATATTGAAAGGGCTGGTGTGACCAATCTACTTCTTGTTGTGGATTGCCCGTGAAATCCATGCGATCTGCTGAAGCATCACCTGCATCAGGATTAATATAAAAAAATGGATGTGCCCGACTTTCAAGTGCCGCTCCGGCAACTAACCAAGGATTAATACCATGCACAAAATGTTGAAGACCAATATTAATGATATGTAAGCTGGTACGGGTCGCATCTAGGGCTGATAAAAACTGGGTTAAAAGATGCTGGTGCCTGGCTGAAGAAGATTGTGAAACAATGGCTTGCCGATGGCTAATACCAAAGTAACCCAATTCAAGTCGGTAATTGAGAAAGAGCTCGTCATCAGACAAGGAATGCGAATTACTATGTGTCCGATCTTTCACGAGAATTTGTACAGGTCGTCCCGAACTCAAGAGATGGGAAAGAGCCGTCATGCCTTCACCAGCTGCTCGTTCCCCTGATTCCAGGGCAACCACTGCCGGTAAAAGCAGTATTTCTTCTTTGGAAAAAGCTTCCCAAGTGAAATTGGCAAACCAAGGATCGTGAATAGCCGGATCGTAGATGCCATTAATTTCCAATTGGGCAATGCGTGCGGCACTGAAAAAATTCGCCCATTTAGACACCTCTTGATCAAACAATTCGGTCGCCTTAGTACAGGGGTCTAAATCGCTAAACACCTCAAGATTTGGCCTATTTTCCAGATGAGCACTCGTCAATTCTTCAAGATGAACAAATCTGACTAAAATAGGATCATCGTTCTGTAAATGCGCTTCCAAAATCTGTAAAGCATTTAAAACTCGTTCACGCCGCGGTGCTGGCATGGTGAGCGAACTCTGTGAATGAGCCATCATATCAGATAAAAAAATGGGATCAAAACGCGAACTGGCGGTACCAACACTATTAAGTGCTTTTTGGGGTTCTACGGATTCATCCGATTTACGCCAATCAATATCTAGCAGTGTTTTTAAATCACGAATGAGTTGCTCAATTTTTTCCCGGAAATGGGTACGTCGATGGATAAGACGACTATGTATTGCATGACTCAATAAATGAATCGCAGCGTAGTGTCCATATCCCAATATTTCACCACCGGTTGGTATCAGTTCAAGCAATTTATCAAAGTCTGCTTGAAAACGGGCGTGATTTTCCTTATTCAATCCGAGGTCCTTTTGTAATGCAGGTCCGATTTTTGACAATAGGGGAAGAGCGGGAATGGCTGCTTCCTTGCATTTGAGCTGATTACGCAACTCTTTTTCGATACGAGGCAAATTGTCCTTTAAAATCCTGGCAGCTTCCGTACTGGGCGCAAACGATTCCACCCATTCTTGTAACATAAGAGATATGGGTTTAGCTAACTGTTCGGCATTAGCTTCAGTATTGCCCGTGGGATAGAGAAACAGCGGATAATCATAGCGCACCTTTGACGCATCTCGATAGGCATGGAGCAGGGCTGGTACATAGTCATCTCCTACGGCTTCTGTCTTTTCGATGGTACTGGGATCGCCTAAATGAAAGTGACGCAAGGTGTATAAAAGCTCTTCAGTATTTGAAGGGACTGCTTCCGAAACTGGAATAGTCGGCATTATGGTATGGTGGGTTTCCGCTTCGTTCCTACCCACCCTACGGTCCTGGTCTATTTCTTCCAGGGTAGAAAATCCTAAATCAAATTTGTAATCAGAATAATCAGATGCTTTTCTTTTTTTGTCCTTTTGTTCCGGCTCAACATCTGAAATGGGAACGGTGCTTACCGTTTGTTCTTGCATTGGTTGTTCCTTAGTTGTTAATGGTTTTTAATTGTGAATCGTGAAACGAAGTAACCGCTAAGTTGATTGTGAATTGTTATAACATTCTAAGAAATCCGATTTTTTGGAAAAATCGGATTTCTAGTTATTTAAGTTTATCATTAAACACTTGATGTTCTAGTTTTTTTAGTCAAAACGCTTAAAAAATACTATTTTGCTAAAAATAGTATTTCTAATAGAACTTTAACTATTAACCATTATCGCTGCTTTCACTTCTTCAAGCTTTGCTTTAACCCTAATAACAGGGGCTGTACTTTGGCGAATGGCTGTGTCGGGATCTTTTAATCCATGCCCGGTTAAGGTACAGGTTACGATGCTACCTTCTGGAATTTTACCATTTTTAATATCTTTCATTGCGCCCGCGACTGAGATAGCTGAAGCAGGTTCACAAAAAATGCCTTCTTTTTCAGCTAATAATTTTTGCGCCGCTAAAGTTTCTTCATCTGGAAATTCATCAAACCAACCACCCGATGATTTTTGGGCATTAACAGCTTTATCCCAACTTTGGGGATTACCGATACGAATGGCGGTGGCTACCGTTTCAGGATGTTCAACCGGATGTCCACGTAGGAACGGTGCTGCACCACTAGCTTGATAACCACACATTTTCGGTCGTTTATTGACTACACCAATATCGGCAAATTCGGTATAGCCCATCCAATAGGCACTGATATTCCCTGCATTTCCAACCGGTAAACAGTGATAATCAGGTGCCCTGCCAAGTGCTTCAATAATTTCAAAGGCTGCTGTTTTTTGACCTTGCAAACGATAAGGATTAATGGAGTTAACAACTGTAATGGGAGCCTGTTCAGCGACTTCTTTGACTAATCGCATCCCATCATCAAAATTACCTTGAATTTGAATTACAACCGCACCGTGCATCATGGCTTGAGCAAGTTTACCCTGGGCTATTTTTCCTTCAGGAATCAGGACAAAGGCGGTAATACCTGCCCTGGCACTATAAGCAGCAGCACTAGCAGAAGTATTGCCGGTTGAGGCGCAAACGGTTGCTTTGCTCCCGGCTTCAACTGCTTTGGTAATAGCCATCGTCATACCCCGATCCTTAAATGAGCTAGTCGGGTTAAGTCCTTCATATTTAACGTAAATATTGACATCCCGGTTTAAGAGCTTAGGAATATGATGTAAGCGTATTAAGGGCGTATTGCCTTCGGCAAGACTAATAATGCGCGTGTCATCATGCACTGGTAAATAGTCGCGATATTTGTCAATAAGTCCGGTATAACGGTTCCTTCGTAGCATATAAAAACCTTTATTAATTGTTAATTGTTAATTGTTAATTGTTAATGTTTGATGATTAATAACGGTGAATGCTTCATCATTAACCATTAACCATTAACCATTAAATTTACACTCCTAATTGTTGTTCATGCTGGGCTTTTTGTGCTAGAAAGTCTCTCGCAGCACGCAAAATATCCGCTGCGTATTGCTGTCCCATGGGCGAACCCTCCCGCAAAACCCTTAGCATTTGTTCAGCCGTTATACTGGTACCTTCCACTGTGCGATAAATAACCGCATTGACGGGTGATACTTCACTTAATAAGTTAGAAAAAATGTCCCTATTGATAGTTCGTGAATAGACCTGGGTTGTGGGAACCTTGTCAATACTCAACAACTCACCCACACCTTCCAGGAAGATTTTCAGCGAGGGTGATCGGGATGTCGCTATTTCAAGATCGAAAGTATCGAAAACGGCAGCATACTGTTCCGCTTTTTGCTGCCCAAATACGGAGTAGGCAAGCCGTCTTGGATGCGGTATTTCTTCGGGCAAAGAGACTCTATTTAGTAATCTGCGTCCATGCTTACTATAAACATTTCTTTTGGCAGCTTCGATATCAGCAAACAACCAGGCTTCGATGGTTGGCACGGCGCAAAACAATATTTCTGTTTCGGAGAGTCCAAGATATTTTTTCGCTTGTTCTACAGCCTCGAAAACAGTATGAGCATCGAAATTAAGCAAGGCAGCATACTTGACACCCTCTAATTTCCATGAATTTTTCATAAAATGAGCTAAATTCTTTTTTCCATTGGAGGGTAAAATTTTAATATGTTCAAGTGGATAACGAGCCGCTTTTAAAAGTCTTTCTACTAAAAAAACGTCACTTTCATTTTCCACATATAGCAATAATTGAACGTCATCCATATCAGTTATCAGTTATCAGTTATCAGTGTTGTTTAAGTCAAATGTAATCTATATAGTTGCTAAAAATATAGACATTTGTAGACATGTTATCTTAATTGTAACCAGCCTCATTGTAGCCAGCCTCTGGATAAATGTTATCATTTTTTTTGATGATAGCGTTGACAATTTCTGTTTCCATGATAATATAAATGCTAATTAACCCATTAAATCAGTTCAAGAGTGGTTTGCCTTCCACATTAAAAAAAATGGACTTGAGCAAAGTAACCCTAAGCTATCATTAGGTGAGGGGATAAAGGGCTGATACTCCCTAATACATAGTATGAAATGTCTGCCTCATTTTGTAGACAGGTTCTTATGTGTCTATGAAATTGTTATCTAAAGCATAAGGATTCTAATGGATTTTTAACTAAAAACCAATCTTTTCTGCTTGAAAAAAACTTTTTATCCCTCTTTAAAAATATAAAAATCATCCAATTTATTCATACTGAGAAATACGATTTTTTTGAAAAATTGTATTTCCAATTGGCATTATGGTGTGCTAGAAGTACGATTTTTTGAAAAATAGTATTTCTAACTAAGGCTGAGTAATTACATTTTTTATAGGCATTTTTATCGTGAATGAATTAACCATTATATTTTTAATATTTCTAGTCATAGGAGCCGGCATACAATTTTGGTTAAGCTGGCGGCATAGGGCTTATGTGCGTACCCATCAAAATGCAGTACCTGACGCATTTGCCGAAAAAATATCGCTTGAAGAACATCAAAAAGCAGCAGCTTATACACTCGCTAAAAACAGCTTTAGTCAAAAAATGCTGTTTATTGGGGTAGTTCTATTACTGCTATGGACACTCGGTGGCTTACTCAATCTGCTTGATCAAGTCTGGCGTTCTTTTGAATGGTCCCAGTTATGGACTGGCGTGGCAGTCTTTATCAGTTTTGGACTTCTATCAGCAATAATAGATTTACCCAGCGATGTCTATAGTACCTTCCGCATCGAAGCCCAATTTGGTTTTAATCGCACGACACCTGGTTTGTTTATCATTGATATGTTCAAATCATTGGTACTCATGTTAGTGATCGGTATTCCATTTGTTGCCCTCGTATTATGGTTAATGGCTTATGCCGGGGAATTTTGGTGGTTAAGTGTCTGGGCGGTGTGGATGAGTTTTAGCTTATTGATGATTTGGATATATCCCACTTTCATTGCCCCCTGGTTTAATAAATTTCAACCACTGGAAGATGATGATTTAAAACAAGGCATTGATGCCTTATTACAACGTAATGGTTTTACCAGTGAAGGTATTTTTGTGATGGACGGCTCAAAACGGAGCGGGCATGGCAATGCTTATTTTACCGGATTGGGTCGTCATAAACGTATTGTGTTTTTTGACACCTTACTCAAAGGACTAAATACAGATGAAGTGATTGCCGTATTAGCACATGAAGTCGGTCACTTTAAACGTAAACATCTTCAAAAACGCATTATATTGATGGCGATTTTGGGTTTAGCAGGATTAGCGTTTTTAGGCTGGCTCATGCAGCAAGCTTGGTTTTACAGTGGGTTAGGGATCAACACCTCCTCAACTTATATGGCTTTATTGTTATTTTTTTTAATTCTGCCGGTATTTACCTTTTTCTTGCAACCTGTCATGGCATGGTTTTCGCGCAAACATGAATTTGAAGCCGATGATTTTGCAGCCGAGCAAGCTAATCCACAAACACTGATACAGGCTTTGGTTAAACTCTACAAGGACAATGCCAGTACCTTAACCCCAGATCCTTTATATTCAGCTTTTTATGATTCGCATCCACCAGCCCCGGTGCGTATTGCACATTTATCTAGTAAACTATAAGTTGTCAGATAAATGATTTCAAGGGCAATCACGGTGGTTTGCCTTTACATTACGTGACATCAAATAGATTCACGTAGGGGCGAACATAAGTGTTCGCCCTTTGTGTTCGTCCTTTTAGATTTGTGTTCGCCCTTTTAGATTCACAAGTTTTTCAGATAAATATTTTGGTCTAAAGACCTGACAGGTTTTGAAAACCTGTCAGGTCTGAAAACTTTTATTTTTCTGAAAAGCTATAGGGGCGAACATAAGTGCTCGCCCTTTTTATGAAACGCAGGAGATCAACTAATGAAAATAATAGGTTATTTTTGTTGTAGTTTGTTATTAGTGACAGCCAGTAGCTTTGCTCACGCAGAGGCAAATGAAGATGCTTTTGAAAATGGCAAACAATTACACAATCGCAAGTGTCTTTCATGTCATGCTCATAAATCTGACGAAAACGCTAACAAGCGTTTATACACTCGCAAGGACCGTAAAATGACTAGCTTGGGCGGTTTACGTAGTCAGGTTCGACGTTGTAACAACGCGCTCGCGCAGCATTTGAGGTTATCTGAGGATGGACTCCATGATGTCGTTACTTATTTGAATAAAGAATTTTACAAATTTGAAGAAACGACGGATTAATAAGCTTCAAGTTTTCGGATTTTAGACCTGACAGGTTTTTGAAACCTGTCAGGTCTGCTAAATACTTGATGTTCAAGTTTTTGATGTTATTTGGCTTTGCGAGGCTCTATTTTTGAGCCTTGAAATATACAACCCATTGATTTTTAGATTTAATTTTTATGGCATAAAATTATATCTCTTTTAAAATCAATTATTTACAAAAAACTGAAAGTTCGAGTAAATAGAGCAAATTATTAGTCAGAATCAAATGAAATCTAATTATCAATCCCCGCTTTTCTAGCAAAAATCCATTTACTCTGCTCCCAATACGAGTATGAATCATTATTTAACAACTTTCATCGAATTCAAGAAAGAAGATATCGAACAATCGATACCAAACCGCTTTGAACAACAAGTCAACCGGCACCCAAACCAGATTGCCGTTAAGACAAAAAACCAAAAAATAACATACGAACAATTGAACAACATGGCTAATCGTCTGGCATACGCTATCCGATCACAGCTAGGAAAAGAACCGATTGTATTGTTGTTGGAAAAGGACGCAAGCTTGATTGCCACAATGCTTGGGGTATTAAAAGTGGGCAAAATCTATGTGCCACTAGACACTTCATTTCCCAAGTTTCGGCTGCTCTACATGCTGGATAATTCACAAGCCGTTCTCATTATAACTAACAATAAAAATATTGCCTTAGCCCATGAATTAGCTCAGGGGAGCTGCCAACTACTCAATATTGACGATATTCAATATTCCGGTCTATCCACTGAAAACCTCGGCTTGTCAATTTCACCCGACACTCCGGCTTATATCATTTACACCAGCGGCTCAACGGGACAACCAAAGGGCATTGTCCATAACCATCGCAACACGTTGCATAATATCAGAACAACTACCAATGCTTTTCACATTGTTCCGAATGATCGTATAACTTTTTTACATGCCAGTGGGGTAATGTCGGCAATTAGAGGAATTTTCAGCACTTTGCTCAATGGCGCAACCCTATATCCCATTGATGTTAATAATACGAAATTGAGTGATCTGAATAACGTGTTGATCCAAGAAGAAATCACCGTTTACTATTCGGTACCAACATTGTTCCGCACTGTCGTCAATGGCTTGACTGGTACTGAGGCATTTCCTAAACTTCGCTTAGTGATCTTGACCGGTGAGCCAGTTTTAAAGAAAGATATAGAACTGTACAAAAAATACTTTTCCTCCAATTGTATTTTGGGAACTGGGCTTGGTACCAGTGAAACAGGCACAGTTCGGGTATGCAGCATCGATAAAGATACCAAGGTTAACAATAGCACCGCACCGCTTGGCTATGCGGTTGATGACATAGAAATTATGCTGCTTGATGATGCAGGTGCTGAAGTGGGTATCGGTAACATTGGTGAAATCACAGTCAAGAGTCGGTATATAGCTCAAGGCTATTGGCAAAACTTAAGCGAAGCTGCCTTTAGGCAGGATCAGGCTGGGGGAAACGAATATATCTATCGTACAGGAGATATGGGACGCATGTTGCCAGATGGTTGCCTTTTTCATCATGGACGAAAAGACTTTCAAGTCAAAATCAGAGGTTACCGTGTTGAACTAAGTGAGATTGAAATGGCCCTGCAACAGCATCCGGTGATTAAAGAAGTTGTGGTTATGGCAGTGGGAGAATCACCGGAAGATAAACAACTCGTGGCTTATTTTGTGTGTCATCAAAGTACCGAAACAAATGATACACACACTAAACAAAAGGCCATGCCCAATACCTTGCGCCGATTTTCCCAAGATAAGTTGCCTGACTATATGGTGCCTTCTGCCTTTGTGAAACTGGAAGCGATGCCACTGACACCTAATGGTAAAGTTGATCGAAGCAAACTACTTATCCCAGCGCAAACTCAACAAAACCATGAAAGTTTTGTCGCACCCCAAGATAAATTGGAACAACAACTAGCCAATTTATGGGAAAAAGTATTACACGTCCACCCGATTGGGAGGTATGATAACTTCTTTGAACGGGGCGGACATTCTTTGTTGGCAGTGACATTGTTGTCTCAGATTGAAAAAGCCTTTGGTAAAGGCTTATCTATGATGACGATTTTTCAGGCTCCAACAATTACACAATTTGCGGATGTTTTGCGTGCTCAGGGTTATAAAGCCACTTGGCGTACCTTAGAAACAATTCAACCTCAAGGTTCCCGTTCGCCCCTATTTTTTATAGGCTCTACCAATTATGCCCGTGCCTTGGTCCCTTCGCTGGGTACCGAGCAACCCCTATATGGGTTAAATTTGTTTGGTCTCCAGCCTACAGATGGCACAACACCTTCTTTGACAGTTGAATGGATTGCTGAACAGTATATCCAAGAAATTCAAATGGTGCAACCAGAGGGACCTTATTATTTATGTGGTTACTGCGGCGATGCAAAAGTCGCTTTTGAAATAGCACAGCAACTCCAAGCACAAAAGCAATCCGTAGCTTTATTAGCTTTTATTGATGTAGTTTGGAGAACATCATCAACACCATCACAGAACCGCTACGTTCACTTTTGGCGTAATTTGTTAGAATTTGGTCCTCATTATTTTTACTATAAAATACAAGAGAAACTCAAATTTTTCCAAGGGCGTTTGCTTTTAAGGTTAAGCAAACTAGAAAAAAAGCGTCATGAGCAGACTGAAGAAGCATTGCCACTTCAATTACAGCATAAGCTATTAATCAAATCATTTTTTAAAGCATTGGCTCATTATGTGCCACAACCTTATCTTGGACACATTACGCTATTTTTATCCTACGAATGGCGTTCAAAACAGACACAGGTATTAACTGAGTTGGCGGCTGAAGGTGTGAAAATTCATAAAATACCCGGGTATCACCATAATTTATTTGAATCCTCGAAAGTGGATAATTTGGGTAAATTGTTAAAGCGTTGTTTAGCCGGGTAAGGCGGGCAAAAGTTCACTGATAACAACTAATTGGAAAATTATTTTTCCCTATCTTAGAACTCACGTTTTGGAATTCACGTTTAAAAATAACTACTTGATTTACAAACTATTATTTTTTATTTTGTACAAAAAGTCGTTTTCTTGATAACCCGTTTTTTTACGGTAAGTCCTTGATTTTCGGTAATCAGAGCGGGAGGGCAAACACACAGGTTTGCCCCTACATAAAATCGTATATAGCAATTCCCGTTTGGGTTAAATATAAAAAAAGGCAAACACGCAGGTTTGCCCCTACGAATAACGTGCTTTAGGCAATCGGGAAACGCTATAACTAGAATTGACAATGTATCTTATTGATAATAAAGTATAATTCCTTAACGTAAATGACAGTGGTGCAGTTGGGTGAAGTGTTTCATCAGGATAATGTCAAAATCAGCAGCCGATAAAGGAGATCTGCTGCATTTTCTGGTTAGGTATTTGCGAATTCGTTTTTGAATGCATTATAAGTTCCTTTTGTTTTATTTTTGTCAAAGACTGAAAAGACAACTCTATCAAAAACTGACGAAAATACTGGGTTAACAAGCCACGTCCTAAATGCATTTGCCACCAAAGCTGGATCATTACCAAAAACACCACAACCCCATGCTCCAAGAAGGACATTGTTGTGACCATTGTCCTTAGCAACACCAAGTACCTGACCACAACGATGTCTAAGTGCTAATTCAATATCTTCAGTGGTATCACCATGACGAATTGCCTGATTTGCGTTAGGGGCTGGTGCTGTGATAACTGAAGCAAGAAATACATGCTTTGGGTCATCACGACTTCTAACACGGAACCACGGAACTTTTGGGCTATAGATTACGTGATCAGTATAAAGCATCGAATTCTGTTTACGGTTTGCATCATAATAAATCGTCTGTGACATCAAACAACTGTAAAGGGCAGAACAACGGGCTAGATCTTCTTCTTGTGCCTTTGCACCATTAATAAAACCACCCCCAGCATTTTTGGCAGATGCATAATTCAAAAGCACTAAATCTTCACAACCTTCTTTGACCAATCGACTTGCAGCAATTTGAGTAGTTTCATCTGTAACTTCGATTTTGGGAGATTTATTAGTTGAATTTGTTTGTGATGTAAGGAAATCATATTGATTAGGTGTGTAGGTTTTGGAATTCTTAACAGCAAAATCAATCTGATTACGAATATTAACCCACTCCCCCTCTGAATAGAATCCTCCCTCTTCAAGTATCTTTAATACTTCTTTTGCTTTTCCCTTAAGGGACATTATGCTTCTTCTCCTCGAATGTGTTTTTTTGCCTAATGTTAAGTTGACGGACATTTTGCTTTGATAATGACTGCTATAAGCGAGCGTAGTTATTCATTCACAATTCACAATTGTATATATAAGGTGTGTGAATTGATGGTGCGTAGGACGCACCCTACGCTTGCTCGCTTAATATAGAATAACGAATTTGTTCTAAACGGATATAGCAATTCCCATTTGGGTTAAATACAAAAAAAGGCAAACACGCAGGTTTGCCCCTACGAATAATGTGCTGATAGCAATCGGGAAACGCTATATTATATGTAATCCTTGTGATTCTTATTTTTTTACGTCGAACAACTCATCCAAGATAACAAATCCAAGGGGTTTTGGATCATCCCGGTTGCTCCCCACTGTGTTGGTTGTTCGGAGGCTTCTATATATCCATATAAAGCCACTAAGGTACGCATCCCGGCTCGTCTCCCAGCTTCAATATCGCGTGACGCATCACCGACATAAATACAATGTGCCGGTGTACTTTGTGCCAATTCACAGGCATGCAGTAAGGGCGCGGGATCGGGTTTACACTGTGGCAAAGTATCACCGCTGATATTGCACACACTGCGGCTTGCTAAACCTAATTTTTGCAATAAGGGTGTCGTTAAGTACGTTGGTTTGTTGGTAACCACGCCCCATTGTATCTCTTCGCTTTCCAAGGTTTCTAACACTTCTGCCATTCCCTCAAATAAGCGTGTGTGATCAGCTATATGATCAACATAAATTTCTAAAAAACGTTGTCGTAATGGTTCAATAGCCGGATCCTGATCACTTAATTGAAAACCGTTTTTAATCAATGTATTACCCCCATGAGACACCCAGGGACGGATTTGCTCAAACTGGAGCGGCTCACGTTTTTGTTCATTTAACACAGTATTAAGTGCAAAAGCTAAATCAGGGGCAGTATCTAATAAGGTGCCATCTAAATCAAATAGCACCGTTTGTATAGGCTTGTTCATTGTATGCGTTGTTGAGTGTGAATAAGATAATTGACAGAGACATCTTTGCCGAGCGAATATTGCTTAGTAAAAGGATTATAATGCATCCCCGTGATATCAATTATTGAACCGCCAGCCATACGTACCCATTGCGCTAATTTTGCAGGCGGAATAAATTTGGCATAATCATGGGTCCCTTTAGGCAAAAGCCGGAGTAAATATTCTGCCCCAATAATGGCAAAAAGATAAGACTTAGGATTGCGATTAATCGTGGAAAAAAACATAAAACCTCCCGGCTTGACTAAATGGTGACAAGCAGTCACGACTGACATGGGATTAGGAACATGTTCTAACATTTCCATGCAAGTGATGACTTCAAAACGGGCTGGGTGTTCTTGGCTCAATTGTTCCGCAGTCGTTTGTTGATATTCAACCTTTAGTTCGGACTCATATAAATGCAGTTTTGCCACGCTAAGCGGTGCTTCGCCCATATCAATGCCAGTGACATTTGCACCACGTTGTGCCATACTTTCGCTTAAAATGCCCCCCCCGCAGCCTACGTCTAGCACCGTTTTACCTGCTAATCCCCCCACATGCTGATCAATATAATCCAAACGCAGAGGGTTAATGTCGTGTAATGGTTTAAATTCACTTTCTCGGTCCCACCAGCGGGAGGCTAGGGCACTAAATTTTGCCAATTCTTGTTGATCAACGTTAGGTGTATTATTCATAATATTAAGTTCACAAAAATGTGGATACCTGTAAAAAGCCAAAAGTTCTAGTTTTGGCTGCTCTATGCACATAACTCTCTAAGCAGTGAGTTAAATAAATAGTTGTAAATATGATTTTCTTCTAAAGTTTATGGAATATGGCGTATATATTGCGTGAATGCTATTTTAACACTATCGTATCGTTCCCAAGCTCCGCTCTCATCGTTATACATAAATAATTAAATAGTTGATTTTAAAGTAGTTTTTTTAGGTGGCAAGTGTTTTTTTGCCTTAAATGGTGGGCAAGAAAAAGACCTTGCCCACCCTACATTTTGACTTGTGTATAACGATGAGAGCGGAGCTTGGGAACGATAAAACAATTACCAAAGCTTTGAACTCCATAACAACAAATTTTGGCATTGGTACTTAACATCTTATTTTGATTTTTAAAAAAAGCAAGCTATGGCAACTCCCGCAAAAATTCTTATTGTTGATGATATGGAAGTCAACCGAGAAGTACTCCACGATCTGGTTATTTCCCTACATACGCCGATTCTTGCCGAAAATGGACATTTGGCATTAGAGCAAATTCACCAACAACTCCCTGACATTATTTTGCTTGATATTCTCATGCTAGAAATGGATGGATACGCCGTTTTGGAACAAATAAAGAATGATGAAGCATTGCAACACCTTCCAGTTATTATCATTTCAGCGGTTGACGATATGGATAGCATTGTAAAATGTATCAAAAATGGTGCCGATGATTACTTAATTAAGCCTTTTAATTGTATTTTACTTAAAGCAAGAATTGAAGCATGTTTAGAAAAAAAATACTGGCATGATGTAGAAGAGAATTATCGCCAACAAATTGAAGAGTATAACCAGAATTTAGAAAAGCGTGTCCATGAACAAGTACAGGAGATTATAGCTTCGCACCAAGCTCGTGCCAATTTGAGTCGTTATCTTTCTCCCAATATTGTTGATAAAGTTTTGGCCTCAAAGCAGGAAATACAACTTGGCGGTGAAAAAAGTAAAGTAACTATTTTATTCACTGATATACGTGGTTATACCAAAATCTCTCAAAATATGAATGTCAATGAAATTGTGGAGATGTTAAATGAACATTTCACCGAAATGACTGATATTATATTTTCAATATGGTGGCACATTGGACAAATTCATAGGGGATTCGGTGATGGCAATATTTGGTTCGCCATTTACTTCTGAAAACGATGAATATAATGCCATAATGGCAGCTCAAGCTATGCAACAAGCTGTTATTAAACGTAATGAAATACGCAAACAACGCAATCAAACATCTTATCAAATTGGGATTGGTATTAATACCGGAGAGGTGATAACAGGCAATATTGGTTCACCTCAAAAAATGGATTATACTGTAATTGGTGATACAGTCAATTTGGCTTCACGTTTACAAGGCATAGCCAAAGGTGGGGAAATCATTGTTGGAGAGGAAACCCATCAACAGGTTAAAAGCAAATTTAAATTTAATCTATGTGGTGAAGTTTCATTAAAAAACATT
>Ga0233404_10000082_pt1 | contig 21522 bp, 13 predicted proteins | sample Na_oxic_2_MG_FD_179861 | JGI IMG/M metagenome (GOLD analysis project Ga0233404, IMG submission 179861) | Seawater microbial communities from Saanich Inlet, British Columbia, Canada - Na_oxic_2_MG | ecosystem: Environmental > Aquatic > Marine > Inlet | place: Canada: British Columbia | collected...
CGGTTGCAAAGAAACGAGTAACAATCCCACGCCCGGTAGCTTCTTTAATCGCTTCATAAAATTTGCGAACAAAACCATTCCGACTTACAAACTCGGAAAAATGGTCAAAGTTAAACGCCATAATCTCGTTAGCGAAATGATCGTATTCGTCAATCATCACATAGATGGGTTGTTTCGAGCTTTCAACCGCATTAAATAGAGCTTTCAAAATTTCCGTTGGGGAAGATAGAGAAATAATTTTGGACTTGTTCACACTCAGAAACTGAGGATAACGTTCTAAAAAACTTTCGACCCCAAATCGAACATTACTTAAAAAGCCCTTAAAAGTGCTTTCTTTAGTCGTGGTATCAATCCGACTAAATTCAAAGTACAAAACGGCGTAACTGTTAACTTTTGGAGTTGGATGTTGCCCAATGTAACAGTTACCAAATAACTGAGTAAATTGTTCGGTAAATTCCAAACCATAATAATGCCAAAGCATAGAGACAAACAAGCTTTTGCCAAAACGCCGGGGGCGTAAAAAAAATACATAAGGCTCACTGGCTTGTTCTAGCTTTTCAATATAAGCAGTGTGGTCAACGTAATAATAATTCTCGTTTACCAATTGCTTAAAATTGCTAACGCCATAAGGTAATTTGATTGACATAAATATATATTTCTTTCAATAACTACAAAGATTAAATTTAACAAATAAATTAAGTAGTGATTTTGGAGTCCTTCGCTGTAGCGCTCATCGTTATACATAAGTCGAAATGGTATGAATTGTAGGGCTCCATCAGCCGCGCGTATCCACCAAATTAGTTAGCGAAAGGTGGATACGCTATCGCTTTAGGAGCCCTACATAATATCTTTACATTTCAAGTATTTAAATACTTATGTATAACGATGAGCACTGTAGCGTAGGAGGCGACGGTTCGCATTATATCACACTTTTTTTGGCTTTCTTGTTTTTACTTCGTTTCATAAATCCACCTGATAAGTGAGTACATCTAAGGCTTCTTTATTCAGAATAAACTCAACACATTTTATGTTATAATTTTTATTTTGTTATAGTAATCTTGTGCCACTCGAACATTTTAAGGGCACAGACGGCGTATTATTGGGCGTATCGTCAATGCGGATAAATCCACTATTGTTGGTACGCTTATCAATACACCTATTTTTGCTGACTTAATTCACTTGTTGATAATATTTAAACAATGAATTTGTTAGATTTTATGGCAAAGGAAACTTACGAGCTAGTGTGCTTGGAAATCCAAAAATAACCGGTTGGGGAAATCTATCCGATTAGAAGGAAACAAAAATGAATACATTAAGTGTCAAGTTTGAACTGCCAATAATAATTGCTTCACAAGTTGGCTTAAATTTCGATAACATAAGTCGAGATGTCAAGCAAATATTTGCGATGTTTCTTTATGAACACAAGCACATTTCCCTAAGTAAAGCCTGTGAAGTAGGTGGTTTTAGCCAATGGGAGTTTTTTGAGATGAATCGGCAGCTTTCAATACCAATGCATTATACTCAAAACGAGTTGTAAAGAGATATGGAGAAGCTGTCAGATGTCTAAAATAGTCATAGCCGACTCATCTTGCCTAATCGGTTTAAGCAAAATTGGGCAATTGAAAATTTTACCTCAACTGTTTGGAAAGATTATCATTCCCAAAGCGGTTTATCATGAAGTTGTCATACGTGGTTCAGGGAGAGCCGGTGCTGAAGAAGTTAGGAATGCTGATTGGATTGAAAACCAAAAGGTAAAAAATGAATTGGCGGTTAGAGCATTTAGAATCCATTTAGGTTTTGGAGAATCGGAAGTCATTGCACTGGCAAATGAATGTCAAACCGATTTTATAATACTTGATGATTGGAAAGCACGCCAAACCGCAGAAGAGCTAAAGTTACCGGTTATTGGAACGATAGCCATTTTACAAAAGGCGGTAGAAAATGGATTCATTGAAAATTTACCGACGATTTTAGAAAATTTACGCAATGCTGGCTTTAGGTTTTTGCTTTAAGGAGACTTTTTTTGTCGGAATCCGGATTTTCAGGATAAATACTTAATTATTATAAATATGGATTGCTGGACGGGGTTGCAAACCCCGTCCAGCCAAGAACTTGCGTAAGTCCTAATTTTCAACGACGTGAGGGTACCAAATTCATAATACCTGATCGGTTTTAAAAACCGGTCAAGTCTGGCAAAATGTCAACCAATTGATTCACAATTAATTTTTAATTTTAACCAATTCCTTTAGTAAACCTTCCAATCCCCCATAAACTGAAATATTGCCGATTTTCTCGGTAACTTTTTCCAGCACTTCAAGTTCTTTGAGGCGTAAAGCAGTTGGATTGTTTTCCATCACTTTGGCAGTGTTTACTAATGACCGAGTTGCAGCGGTTTCTTCGCGGCGTTTGATTAAATTAGCTTGAGCCACTTTTTCCGCTTCAACAACTTTGCTTAAAATTGTTTTCATTTCACCGGGCAAAATGATGTCTTTTATTCCTACATTTTTGACCTCAATTCCCAATTCTGCCATCTTGTCGTGAATATGGGTAAACACCAATTCATTAATCACATTTTTATTTTCTAACAATTCGTCCAAAGTACGAGTACCCACTGCAGCCCGTAACCCAAATTGTAATTCTTTATATAGGTGAGCTGCTGGATCCGGTAAAACCGAAATTGCTTGGAGCACGTCTTTAACAAGATAACTCGCTGCCAAGTTAATCCGCAAACTAACCTTATCTTTGCTTAAAATTTCTTGCCCAGCAACTTCTATATTCTGGAGACGGTTATCCCATATTACAATGTTAATATGCCGATTAAATTGCCAATAAGCATGTAAACCGGGCGATAACGTTTTGAGGCATTGACCATCGACATACAAGAGGCCAACTTTATGTTCTGGTACTTCTTGGCTACAAATAGACTCACGCACTTGTTTGGGAAGTACATCTGTTTTCGCGTGGATTAATTGGGCAACTTTATCACTGTCAACTGCAAAATTCTCAGAAATATCAATAAATTCAGCAGTAACATCGACAATTCCTTTCCAATAGAAGGTACGACTGGAAGGTGGTAATATATCTGTCAACCGCCCATTTTTAGATAACAAAGCAACTTGTTGCGAACCTAATTCAATTATGGTGAAATAACGAGCGACGGCTTCGGCATATTCCTTAATGAAAAAATCTGTTAGGCGATGGTTAAATTTTGGCACTGATAAATCGTACCGTTCTACTTGAATTTTCAAAAACGGATCAAAATACCGATAAGTCCCCGGTTCTAGAAAATCTACAAAATCACCATCCTTAAACAAAAGCCCTCGTTCGTTTTTGCGGACAACAAATTTGCGGAATATCAACATAATTCTTCGATCCTCTTGCTTACGTTTGGCAATCGCATGTAAAATCGTTAGAAGCCGTTTAATTTCTAACCGCTTTGGTTGGCTTAACATACGTATTCCCATGTGCTTAATTAAGAAAAATGATCGCCCTCACATGCTTGGTGCGGGTGCCAATTTACACAAAACCGGCTTTAATCTGCCCGTTTAGTCTATTCCCAAATTAAAAAACTTAATTGCCAATTAATTTAGGTTTAAGGCTAAATAGTTAGATTAAGCAGGTCAAGCGTACCCATTGTCACACAAAGCCCTTACATGCTGTGAAAATTAGCAAACTGATTTGAATTAACCAATTTACTAACCATCACTGAAGACGATCATGGCGGAAATGCGGACTCGAACCGCGAGCCTTACGGCTTTTACCAGTAACGATTTTTCAGATCGTAGTTAGAGCAGGAATCGAACCTGCTACACACTGATTGTGAGTCAGTTGCTCTACCAAATGAGCTATCTAACAGATAGGATGTCTAAAAGTTAGCGTATCAGCGTAATTAGCAATCACGCCGAGGCCAATCTAATACCCATAGACTATTCACTCGTTGGTACACACCGACCAATTTTCAGGCCCAGTGCGCCAGACCGGCATACAGAACCGGAACCGCTAACCAGTTTCAAGACTATAATCCCGTCGCGTATAGTAAATGATTAGAAAGGAATAGTCAAATATGAAGAAACGTTTCGGACGGGGTTGCAAACCCCGTCCAGCCAAAGTAAGGTAGTCAGGTAGGTCGGGTTAGCTTATCAAGCTTCGCGCGATAACGTAACCCGACATTTACCTATTATAATAACCTTTGTCGGGTTACGTTTTTTTGGCAAAGCCCCCAAAAATCTAACCTGACCTACTTAACCTTGCAAATCAAGCAGATACCTTACCACCTATCATTCGTGCTCTCGTTTGCCGCCAACAAAGTGCAATACATAATTGTGAGCAGAGGGCCAAATTGCCCAAACAGCCACCACCTTGGAAATGGCCCATTCCATTTAAATGGCAACAACTCTCAAGCCAACCGGATTTATACAACGAACTTGAGACACGCTGGAAACCCATTCCATTCATTTTGTGGATTTATTATCGCCTTTCTCGTTTCCATATTCTGTGTGTGAATGCCTAATGCGATGCACACTTTGCTTGATATCAATCACATAAAGGAGAATGACATGACAACTATGACTGATGAACGACAAATCCAAGCTGAAGAAAAAAAGCAAACGTATTTAAAGCGCGTCAATCAACTGTTTGGCAATGTGAAAGAGTGGCTGAAAGATGAACCGTTGCTCGTAGAAGAAATCCTCACGGAAATTAATGAGACTATCATGAACGATGACATCAGGGATATTTACACCGTTCCAATGATTGTAATAAACACCAAAAACCACGAAAAAGTGGTGCATCTGAAGCCCGTGGGTGCGGCTGTGATTGTTGCTAAAGGCATGATTGATATAGAAGATCCGTATGGGGGGAGAGAACACATCACGTACATGGTGAAAGATGGATTTCGCGTACTCAGAAAAGTGGGCGATCAGTTTGTGGAAAAACCCATGTACAACAACGTTGACACGGATAACTGGTATTGGCTTTCTTACCATGATTGGCATAATGCACAGGTGATGAACAAAACTTTATTACGCAAACTGATCATGGAGGTGAGTGACTATGAATTCTAATCCACTTTCCACAGTCCGTGCATCTTATAGAGCCACCAAAGATTGTTTTCAAATTGCAATGGCAGCCAATAAGCACCCAGATAAAGATAACTTGTTCGTTAAGGCAAACAACTTGCGTCCGCTAAACCAAGTAAACGTAAAGCAAGCCATTGAACAAGCATCGAGGGAATCTGACGAATTGTTTGTGCTAGATATATGGGCAGCTTTTGAACGCTTTGCCAGAACTTACCTACAGGAGAAAGGTAAAAAACTACAAGAAATTTGTCCAGCAAGTTTGGCAAGTTCTGTGTATGTGTATTTTGAGAAAGAAGTGGAGTTTTGGAGAGCCGAGGATATCTTGGACTTACTAAAAAGCACCTTAGCTCCTCGCGCCTATTTGATTGGGCAAGCCAAGCAAGTCTTGCAATACCGAAATTGGATTGCACACGGTAAAAAGCTCCATAAAATTCCACCAAAAATCACACCCGTCTATGCTTTTGACATTTTAAATGAAATCGTCGATTTGATGTTACTAAACTAACCATTTTTATTGCTGTAAATTGTGATGATATACCGGCGTTCTTCGCGCAGCTTCGCTATGCTTTGGACTTTCACGATATTAACAGCAAGCAATTTTGACCCTTTCCAAACGGGCTGAAAGAAGTTCTAATTCACACTGCTGGACGGGGTTTGCAACCCCGTCCGAAACGTTTCCTATTCAATTAACTGACGGAGCCAGTTGAAGCCTAATATTTGAAAACTTGTGGTTCAGTACTTATTCGTCATCCACACAATTTTTACTAATCTTACAAGCGGTTTTAAATGCAGCCAATGCTTTCGGGTAAGTAACAATTATCTCAAACTTATGTCCGTCACTAGCGGCTGACCATATTCGATTGAGTAAACGTTCACCTTGAGCGGCTGTAAGTAAAACTTCTACACTTTGCACTTGCCCCAATGCCAGAATTATATCTTGTCGTCTGGCAGCAAATGGCAACACATAAGTATTGAGCAAATTTTTTACTTGTGTTGCAATTTCCACACAATCAAGTTCCTTAATCGAAGGTCTCAAGTTTTGCATTTCTGCCACTAAATCTTGCAACAAATCCATAACATGAGAAGAATCTATATGGGAAACTAAATTCTCTGATAATGTTTTGGGCCAGTGTAATAACAATAAACCAACCAGTGCCACCGCTACGGCTTCCACATAGAAATAGAGTATATCTGACCAAGTTCCGCCAGCAATTGGTAACTTAGCAGCACTTATTAAGGCCCCTGCAATACCAACTATAAATAGCAAGAATCCGGTTATACGCATATTTATCCTCCTCCAGTCTGCAAAATTTGGTAGATAGCATAACCTACACCCATGAGTGCCTCCCCAATAATTAAACCGGCAGCAAGTGGCACGATCTTATTTTCGGTGAAGGCTTCTCCTTTACGTCTATGGATAATCATCTGGGTCAGACAACCTAATCCATAACCAAAGGTTATAGAAAATGGCAAGTACATAGCTAAACCCATCAATACACCTAAACCAGCTATTGGTGCCGCACCAAGCAACATTCCTACAATGCCCCCCAAAACAAACTTATCAGTAGGCACCGTATTACTTTGGACTGCCTCAATAATACTCGTTAATGCTGTGGCTTGAGGTGCTGGCAGGGCCGTATCTGGCCCAAAACCATTTTGACCGCCGGGACCACTGCTCCAAAGTACATAAAGAACTCCAAAGGCAATGATAACTCCAATCCATGAGACACTAAATTGGACAAGTTGTTGGACGAGTTGACGGCTACCAACCATAAATCCGGTCTTCAAGTCTTGCATCATATCAGCACTTTGACCGATACCCACCGCGACAGCAAGGGTGATAATCAAAGTAGCAGCAAGATTACCATTAAGTGCAATCATCAGCATCGTTACTGAAACCAGCGCAATACCAGAAATTGGGGAAATATCAGTTAACCCCGTACACTGGGTCACAATTAATCCGGCCAATCCTAACCATAAGGTACTTAGTACGGCAACCAGCATAGCTGCCGTGAGAGATACGTCCGAAGAAGTCCATGTTGCTAAAAAAAAGAAAACGATAGCGGCTCCCCCACCGGCTAACAGCACCCAAAGTGGCATTTCATCTTTGTCAATCATACTATGATTATTGGCATTGCGTGTGGCAGAGGCTAGCGAGACAAAGGCACTTTTAACTGCCGGAAAATTGACTATCAATTCCATAAATGCTGCCCCAATAAGAATACCAATACCCAAAGGACGCAACATTCCAGCGTAGATAAAATCCGCCAACGCTTGGCCATTCATTTCAAGGGGTGTCCAGCCAGCAAACACGGAAGCTGGGGAAATAACCCACCACGCTAAAATGCCTCCAAAGAAAAATGGTAAGCCGGCTCGTCCCGATAGCAAGCCAGCCGCAAAATTCATTAGCGATAAGTAAAGTGCCGGTGCCATATAAGCTGGCAATAAACCAAAACTCAAGTTAAGTTCTTCACCTTCTAACAAGCCCGGACTATCAAGCCAACCTAAAGTAATAACCAATTTCCAAGCAACACTGATTAAAAATCCGATGCCAAGTAATTTAGCCTTATCAATTCCGGCCGCCCCGGAGTGGATAATCGTAGCCACCGCAACCCCAGTAGGAAAACGCAAACGTTCTAACTCTATTAGTTGTTTGCGTAACGGAATAATAACTACTACACCAAGAATGGCTCCACCAATGCCAGCTAGCAATAATGACCACAGTGGCAATGTCAAGCTATCTTGCGTATTTGTATTGAGCAAAAACAGGGCTGGCAAAACAAAAACCACACCAACCCCGCCGGAGTTAATACCGGAAGCAATGGTTTGGTTGATATTGTTTTCAACAATAGTACCTTTGCGTAATACGCCACGTAAAAGTGCATAACCAAGGATGGCTGCAATAGCAGAACCACCCAGTGAAAAACCTAATTTGAGGGCAATGTAGACAAAGGCTATGTTGAGAATAACACCTTGAACTATGCCCAATAGCACTGCGGCTACTGTCAGTTCCCGATAACCACGACTGTCAAACACGTTACATTCCTCCGTAAAGATAAGCTACTACACCCACAAAAGTTAACAAAACCAGTGGATAAAATACTTTGCTAAAGATATCGAGATTTTTGATAAAATCACGGGTAATCTCATTGTCGTTTTCTAGCTTAAGGTGAATAATAGTTGCTGTACCAATGATAAATACTGCCAAGAAGTAAACCAGAAAGAAAAAGTACTCAAGCAAAATAATGTAATCAATTTTCGGCAAATCTGAAGCTAATTTTATGTGAAACAGCGAAGTTGCCACAATCATATTGGTGCCAAGGGATAATCTAGTACCAAATGACGATGGCGGTATAAAGAAAGCAAAGTATCCTAAAATAATTAAAAAGAAAGTCGGTAACAAATTTTTTAGAAGAAAATTAAATAAATACCGATTAATAGTTATAGCTGCATTGAAGCGTGAATATTCAATCCGTTGTTGTTCGCCAAACAGTTCGAGAAGCCCCAAAGTTGAATCATTTTTCTGAGTACTTTGAAAGAATGCAACCTTATTAATCTTCCAGCCACCCACTGAAAAAATATTTTGGCCATCTTTGTAAAGTTTATCTACATCTATACCCTGTATATCAACCACATAAATTAATTTATCTCGGGTTAACTTATTATGCCGAAAGTAGATAGGTAAAAGCTGTACATCCAGAGGATAGTTGCGAAAATCAAAATCAACTTTTAACGGTATTTTTAACCGGTAAGTTCTGGTGGTAACACCAGCTACGATTGACGATTTCCGTTCAAGAATGGGTTTTCCTAAATTATTATCCTTTGGGTTAAAAACGTTGATAAATTCAAGATTGTTGTCATCAAAATCTCCTTGAAAGCGAAACCAGAAATAAAAATCGGCAGTAAATGTAGAGTCTTGGAGATTAAGTTCACTAATATCGTTAATGTCTATGCCCACATAGACTACCTGAGCTTTACTCATGAACTTACCATTGACTTGAATAATTCGATTATCCAATACTTCTTGCAACAAGTTTTCTACACTCCGCAATTGAGCAAAAGGTTGGTATTGCTGCATGGCAACGATGGCTCTGCCATTCTTATAAACACCAATTGGTATTGACTTAATAGCATCACCATTTTCATCAAAATAAATATAACCGGTCACTCCTTCAAGCGCATTTTCTAGTTTTGACAATTGCCATAAGTTATTCATCACCTGTTTACGTATTGGCAAAGTTGTAGTTGTATTTTTCTGCGCGAAGGTTTTCTTAATGCCATCAATAACAACCATCGCGGCATCATAATACATAGATGATGTTATTGTAGGTTCTGTTAGGTACTTCTTAACATAAGCATGTCTGAAATTTTGGGCACGTTCAGCAGCAATATCGAAGAGGAATGGTGCCGTTGTATAAATACCATTGCTATAGTAACCCGGTTGAGTACGCTCTTGTGGAAACTGAGAAAGTTTTTGCAAAAAATTACTACTCGACAGTGCATCAGCTCCAATAGTTGGAACTTTACGACCTATACTGCGAAGTTCTGTAATAGCTTTTACTGCTTCGTTGGAATGGGTTGCCAGAAATAAAATACCGGTTTCATCCGGTGATGTCGCAAAAGTTTTAATTAGCTTACCAAGGCTTGTTTTGAATTGGTTTGGGGTGTTGAAACTCCACTGATACGGAACTGAAAGTCCTATCTTTTTTGCAGTATTGGCAAAAGCTGTGGCAAGCGTGGCACCATAGGCATCTTCGTCAAAAAGAATACTGGCTTTATCATAGTTAAGTACTTTTTGGACATAATTGGCCATTAACGCACCTTGATCGCTGTTATTGAAAATGACACGAAAATACCAGTCATTTCCTTTGGTAATTTCGTCAGCTGTGGCACTACCGGTAACTGCTGGAATGCCATGTTCTTTATAAATAGGGGCGGCTGCCAATGAAGCAGAACTGGTGTAATGACCAATAACCGCAAGGGCATCAGTGTTAGTCGCGATTTCCAACGCATTTTTAGCCGCAAGTTCTGGTTTATTTTGATCATCAAAAATTAACAACTTGACCGGTTTGCCATCAATACCCCCCTGTTGATTAACTTCCATAAGGTACATTTGAATACCATCTACCATAGCAAGCCCATTAACTTTACTTGAACCAGTCATAGGACCAGATACAGCCAGATAAATGGCATCCTTACTATTTCCAAACCAGTTGCTTTGCCAAATAACAATTAAGCTTAAACAAAGCAGAGCTAACCCGGGAAGTATCCACCACCAATGTAGGTTTTTACTCTGTGGGGAAATTAAAATTGACTTCAATTTTTTACTCGGTTCGGAAATTGATTTCAATCGGTTCATTTCTTTTGATTGTTGAGTTCCAGAAGAGGACAAATCGTCATCATCAAATTCAATTTCTACATCTATATCAGTCATTGTCAATAATCTCCTTTCTTAATTTTCTAAGGCTTCTAAAGTCCAATTACGGATGTGTTGACCACCAAATGCCATGTTATACCAGCCTTTAACCCAAGGTTTAATCAAAAACTGGGCATTGGAAAAATAGATTGGTATAATTGCCACCTCTTCTTCAGTAAGAATTTGTTCGGCCCGACGATATAATTTTTGGCGCTCACTTGGTTCAAAAGTTCGCTGTGCTTTGTCCACCACTTCAGCAAATTCACGGTTATTCCAACCAATCCAATTGATACCTTTGTCAGGATGAAAAACCTCATGTAGCCAGTTGTTAGCGTCTGGATAGTCTGTACACCAAGACATGCGAAAAATATGTGGGGTAGTTGGTGGGTTGATGATTCCCATATAGCGATCCCAATCAAGATCACGTGTTTCAATATCAATATTCAAATAATGTTTAAGGATGGTTTTGACTCCTTGAGCAATTTCATGGTGAATTTCAGAAGTGTGGTGCATTAAAACTACTTTAGGAAATCCTTGCCCATCTGGATAACCAGCTTCCAAAAGCCATGCTTTTGCTTGGGGGGGATTGAATTGAATGCCAACTTCCTCCTTTGGATCAACAGAACCAAAAATTGGGGGACGAGTAAAAGTTGTGGCCGGAGAATGATTAGCTTTGATAACAATATCTATCAAAATTTGCTTATTAATAGCAGCTGCTATTGCCTTACGCACCAGTGGCTGATCCATTGGTGGTAGATTAAGGTTAATCCCGTACCATTCAGTGCAAAATTGCGGACTGTTTCTACTCTCTTTACGCAAAATTGGATCGAGCTTAATGCGAGGAATTTCCGTTTGTGGTAAGCGGAGATACACTTGTCCACCTATAATATCTAATTCATTTTTCTCATACATAGCCAAGCCTAAAGAAGGCTCTGGGACAATGTAATAATGTACTTCTGGGATTTTAACTTTATCAGCCTCATAATAATCCGGGTTTTTGGTAAGGATAAGCTTAGTACCTTTATTCCACTCCACCAGCCGATAAGAGCCATTAGTTTGAATATGTTCTGGCTCAGTCCAAGCTTCGCCATATTGTTCAATAACTTTGCGTTGCAGGGGACGATATGTCCAAAGGCTGGCTAACGCCGGAAAATAACCGGCTGCATGTTCAAGGGTGAACTCCACCGTATAATCATCAATAGCGCGGACACCCAATAGTGATAATTTTTGAGCATCATTTGGTAGTATCGTTACCGGTTCACCATACTCGTCAAGAGTTTGAATGGGTTTATCCTGATGGATAGCCTCAGCATTTTTGATGGCATAAAGTGTAAAAGCAGAAGGAGAACCAGTTTTGAGGCCAATATTGCGTCTTACAGCCCAGACAATATCATGAGCCGTCACCGGTTCCCCATTAGTCCACTTGACATCTTGGCGAAGTTTAAATGTGTAAACCGTGCCATCTTTGTTTGCTTGCCAATCTGTAGCCAGTTCTGGTAGCGCTTCATAAGTTTTCGGATCAAAATCAGTCAAGCCCAGAAATAATTGTTCAACAAGCTCAATATGGGCGAGATCATAACTTTTGCCCGGATCAACAGTCGTCACAACACCATTAACCGGTAGGCGCAAATAACCAACATGGCTTGGTTGATTCACAATGGGTTGGGTTTGATTTTCGTGATTTTGCGATTCGCAACCGCTTATCACGACTACGATAAACCCCACGATTAAAAATATCCAACCAAATAATTTCGGCATTTTTTTAAATTACCCCTTATATCAATGATTAATTAGTGTCCATCCGGAAACTCTTCCAAAGCTAAAGCTTTGGACTCCAAGATGCCTATTGTTTGGAATCCAAAGCTTCAGCTTTGGAATTTTGATCGATGTTTCCGGATGGACACTAATTATAAATTTGTTAATCGTGAATTATGAATGATAAATGTATTAATTATTTTGCTGGACGGGGTTTGCAACCCCGTCCGAAACGTTTGAGACTTTGATGAAAGCTTTTGAAACGTGACGTTTAGTATAAAGAATTTTTTGGCAAAAATCGGATTTCTAACCGTCGCCTCAAAATCGGCGGAAAACACCTAAAAATCGCTATGGTATTAAAGAAATTGATTTTTGGCAAAAATCGGATTTCTAGCTGTCGCCTCAAAATCGGGTAAAAAAAACCGCAAAATCGCTTCAAATTTAACACACAAGTAAAAACTCCGTCCAACAAATTATTCATTCACCATTCACCATTCACCATTAATTACAGCCAATTGCCAATTAATAAAAACGGTGCCCAGTAAGATGGATGCCAATAACGATCTTGAGCTATTAGCTCTTTCTGCACATTTTGTAAGGCTTTAGCTTTGGAAAGGCCGGGGGTTTCCAACAGTTGTCGGTAAAAATCAGCCACAGCAATAGATGTGGCTTCATCGTCAACAAACCACAATGTAGCAATGGCACTCCTAGCTCCGGCTTTCACCGCCACCCCAGCCAATCCTAGTGCCGCCCGATCATCACCAACCGCCGTCTTACAAGCACTTAAAGTCAATAATTCCAATGGCTTATCGCGGAAACGACCCAAACCAATGATATTTTGTAACTTATCCATAGTCATTTTACTGTCATAAGTTAGTAAATAGGTATGCTCTGGATCAGAATCAAATTCACCATGGGTTGCTAGATGAATGACACTATACTCATTTCCCTTTATTTGGCTACGGAATTTGTCAATGGAATATTGTGCATTTAAAATACTATTACTATGGGCAATGCCTTCAGTAATTTCTCGTATGTTCCGCAATTCTTTTGGCACATTGGACAACGGCGGATATTCTTGCACCGCTTCGGATAATCCGACGAGAAGTATATTACTACCCTCCCAATTTATAGGATGTGGATCCAGCAAAGTCAACCCCGGTGTCAGAGCCAAGGCATATTTTTCCACCAGAAAATGTTTACCATCGTGCAAAGTTGAGAATGGAATCATGCGTAATTTGCCATCCGGCACTACTACTAAGGTATCAACTTTGTGGTTTGTCAACAATGGCTCAATTGGGCGTATTATCCAATCATAGAGTTGCTGCGCCTGATATAAAAAACGGTTATTAGGGCGGGTTTGCAAACCAAGTCGTAATGCCCAAGTAGTTTCATTGACTTGTTCGGCATCAGCCGGGATTACCGATTGACTAATTTTACCACCTACACTGGTAAGAACAACTAACCTATCAGCGAGGGGAAGTGGGTAAAGTATAGCCGTATTTGCCGCAATTTGATCTAAGCCAACGGCTTTAGATTGTAAGGCTAACACGCAATCATCCTGAAAATAATCTTGCAATTCCGCCACTTTTACCAATTCGGCAGCTGCGATTGCCTCTTTAAAAATACGTTGTTGAGCCGATTCATCATCAATGGTAGCAGCTTTTTTAAGTAATAAATCAACCAGCCCGTAATGGACTGGTTTTACCATTTCATTAAAAGTGCCGGGAAGACGGCGATAACCAATTTCTAAGACTCGCTGAATTGGTTTAAGCGTCTTCCCGGCTAAACGATATGCCGCTATAGCTTGGTCAATTTTATTCTGCGCTTTAAAAATGCGCCCATTTTGCCAATACCAACGATACAGACTATGGGGAAAACGATCTTGCTTAGCGAAAAAGATAGCCTGTCTAGTGAGCGTTAATGCCTCAGTATAACGTTGTTCAATCTCATACAATTGTCCCCAATACCCATAAGCAATAGATGTGGTACGAACATCTTGTAAACTTTTGCCAATTTGCCCGGCTTCCTTAAAAGAAGAATTGGCTCTTAAGATGGTTTTTTGCCGTTCCGACTTAGTAAGTGTTTGTTCTTGCAGTAATTCTTGCAGAAATTGCCGATCTAGTTCAGTTAAGGATTTCCCTTTACGGGTAAAATCTCGCGCAGCTTGCTGTTTTTGTTTGACAATCCGGTCTTCTTGCAATAGGTTTATACCAAGCGTACCCATAGTGATCAAACTGGTTGCCTTAGCATGGTTGTCAAGTAATTTTTCAATCTGTTGCCACGCATCATCTTGCGCCGCCATTACTTCAGTTAACGGGCTGGCATCAATGGTGGTGTTTAACCGATTAATGGATACTTTAACCGCCAACGCCGAATCATTCGCTTGGTGGGCAAACTGTAAACTTTCTGTATAAGCATTTATGGCTTCTGGATAATGTCCGACAATAGCTAGGGCATTGGCTTGACTATTTAATGCTCTCGCCAATACGCCCGGTTCTTGTGTCTCACGTGCATCGGCAACACTATTATCTGCCACTGACATAGCCTCTTTGGGTTCTCCAAGGGATAACCACGCATCGCTCAACTGACTGAGGGCAAGGGCACTACGCACCGCATCTTGGGTTTGTTCAGTTAAGGACAATGCCTTATTAAGTATCTCAAATACTAATTGGTGCATTCCAAGGGCTTGGTAAGCAGCAGCTAGGCGTATCAAGACATCAATCCGCTGGCTGACATTTTTTTCATCATCCAACAAAGGCAAACTTTTTTCCCAATGTTTAACTGCCTGCTGGAAATTACCTTGTTGAAAATAAGTATTTCCTTGGTGTATCAGTTGTGTAGGCTCAGCCGCTAACAATGTCGTGCTAGTCAAAGAGACACTAAAACATAGGATCGTTAAGGAACATAAGTATATCAATTTGTTTTTCATAGTATTAAACTTTCTCGCTATATGGAAATGGCAAAATTCGATTATTCAGACTCTTCTGCATTTTAACATTATTCTAAAATGTTCGAAAAATGTTTGGAGCCAAACTGTAAAGCGTTTTGGAAACATCGAAGGTATTTCGTTAAATTATTTGAACGTCTATAACTTGATAATCAAGTTTTTAGTCTGACAATAATAACTACAAGGATTGTATATAATAAAGGATTGGATCGTGGTGGTATCCGTGTTTAAATCCTTTTTATATTTTGCTTTGAAGAAAACAAGTATTTTTTGTATGGTTAAACTCCGCCAGAAATCCGATTTTTTTCAAAAATCGGATTTCTTTGACGTTTTAAAAAAATTCACAATTTAAATTCACAATTTTTTGAGGCGATTTTTGGAACAAAGCGATTTGAGCCGGGAAGAAATACTTGAACAATGGTTTGATAACTTGCCGCTTGTCGTCGGTATTATAGATACAGCGTGGGGTAGAATCGCTTTGTTATTACTGCCGCGCTTCATTTTTGCTGATTGTAACGGATTTTGGGGAGGGCTTAAAAATTGGGAGTTTTTTGATATTTTGTGGAACCCAAATTGTCAGGAGAGATCCGATTTTTTCAAAAAATCGGATTTATTGAGCCCCCTAAAATGCCTCCCCAAAATCCGTTACAATCAGGAAATTTTAATCCGCTAGATTGATTTTAAAATATTAGCCCACATTATTTAACCGGTTCTTAAAGTCTGGCGGACCCTTCCTCTAGAATTTCAGTGTCATTCATAAGCAACGGCTTAGTCACTGTAGCACAAGTCCAAAGATTAGGTAATCGTTTGTGTTAAATCATAAATAATTAATGCTTAATAAGTTTGGCTTTTATTTCCTTCGCCGGCACTGGGGTAGTTAGAATGGAGATTGATTCAAATTAAGAAATTACATACATAAGGGCAATTACAAAGGATTGCCCCTACAAATGCGCTCTTATGTAGGAGCAAGCCCCGCGCCTTGAAATTGAAGCTTTCCCACTCAACGACATGCTGCAAAGGAAACTGAGCGGAAGGTTATGACCAGAATTTCTTTTTCTATAAATTGATTTGATGATGGAGGTATATAAGTGAGAAAAATTCGATGGCTTTTCTCTGGCTTGGTTTTGAGTTTTCCCTCAATTCTCTATGCCAATGTAAACGTTGACTTTTGGTGCGAAAATGGGAATACGGTTAGTGAAGTATCCAGTGCCTATGTGGTAGGTAGTCATCCAAAATTGGGTAGCTGGAATGTGAACAACGCGGTGCTATTAAGTGCCGATGAATATCCTACTTGGAAAGGCACTGTCTTCGACTTACCGCGTGACACAAAGATAGAATGGAAATGCATAAGGCGTTTAGAAAATTGTTCTCCTAAATGTGGAAAGAACGATGTGGACTGGCAACCACCACCTGGAAGTGCCGGCAATAATCGGTTCATCACACCGGCGGACGGAGGCATTGAAGCTCAAAAAGGCGGATGGCCTGATGGTACAGCCCAATGGCCTACTCAAGAGTCCAGTGTAGATAATATACTCAAACAACCCAAATCGTCTGGCGGAGAGTTTGAAGTTGTAGACATCAACAAAATCCTAAAGGAGTTACCTACCGGAAAACGGTGGATAACTCACCTTAGACAAGACTTGTTACCTTTCTGGACAAACAGTGCGGCTCTTGGCAAGCAAGGGAATTTTCCTACCTACCGGTGCAATAACGGTTCCCTTTTTAACCCAAAAAAGCCTTGTCCAGAATTGGAAAATGCCAACACTTGTTGTCATTGCAAAGATGATGATTGTCCCTCGTTTTGTGGAGACGGGTACAAAGAGAAAGTTGGTTGTTTGGTCGATTTCAGTAAGGAGTATGTGAGAGCGAAGGCTCGTCAAGCGTATGCGTATGGTGTTGCATACCATCTCACTGGTGATCCGAGATATCTTGACTATGCCAAAGAAGGGGTGGATTTCCTGATAAAAAACGCTCTGGACCGAGAAAATGGCGGTGCTTATTCCTATTGGCATATTCAAGATAAATCAACCGAACCGGGGCCGGCTGTCTTACAGCGGACAAGTCAAGATATGGCTTACGCCGTTTCCGGGTTGGGTTTTTACTATTATCTAACCCGAGATGAAGAAGTGTTAGAACATGTAGTTGCGCTTAAAGACTACATCTTTAAAACCTATTACAACAAGTCGCTAGATTTGATGATGTGGGTTAGAGAAAATTCCCCTGACGGTGTTGATACCACTGACCGCAAGGAGTTAGTGTCCCAATTGGATCAGATTTATGGCTACATGATTTGGCTCACTCCCGTCTTGCCTGAGCCGTTGCAATCTGCTTGGAAAAAGGATCTGGTTCATCTTGCTCAGATCATGATTGAGCAATTTTACAGCGAGAAGTACGGTCTCTTCTGGGGTGCTATTAGTGATTCGGAAACCAAAAATCTGGGAACATCTCACACCGATTTCGGTCATTCCATAAAGACACTGTGGTTAATTTACCAGATAGGTAAAATGACCGGGCACCTTGATTTGGTCACATTTGCACAAGTACGTGCCATAAACCTGCTTGACAAGGCATACATTGAAGAAACCGGCTCTTGGGGGATAGGATATCAAAAAACGCCGGATGGGAAGGATTGGATACTTAACAAAGATAAGGAATGGTGGTCATTTGCTGAACTGGATCAAACGACTGCGACTTTAAGTCTCGTCAACCCCTCGTTTGCTGCAAAATTGGTAAAAACGTACCAATACTGGTTTGATCACTTGGTTGATCATGATCATAAACTCCGGGGAATGTGGCATATAGTGAAGGCTGTCGATAATAAGCCGGATTTGGATTTTCCAAAGCAGCATTCGTGGAAAAATGCTTTTCACAGCTTTGAACACGCGCTGGTTTCCTATATCACCTCCCAGCAGTTACATAATTTGCCAGTGGAGTTGTATTACGCTTTTGAAAAGAAACCTTCTGAGGCACTTATCCATCCTTATGTGTATTTCGGGAAAATACACCGCATTGAGAAATACTCTGTAGCAATGAAGAATTATAAGTATACAATAAGCGATTCTCAAACGTGGAAAATTACGTTTACTGACATCAGATAGTGGTGTCAACTTTCATTCAGTGAACTCACAAAAAAGCTCTTTGGCATAAGCCAAAGGGCTTTTTTTATGTCTTGGGTTACTGATTGGCAAACAATTTTCTGTGAATTCAAAGGCTTTTTCCGGCCCTACCCTAAGCGCGAACTTTCGTTCCAGGCGGTACTTTGCACAAATATAGGTACCCGTCTTTGGATTTTCGACGTTATAACGATGAGAACCAAGTTGGAGAAAAAGCAACCCCCACCTTTCCACTTAGGAACGTGCATATAATAAAATAGACAACCAAACCTGCCAGGTTTTTAAAACCTAGCAGCTTTGATGTAACGTTGTGGAAATTATTTTGTGTACGTTCCTTAACATTAAGATTAGTTAGAAGGCTACTGCTTAGGATGTTTGAACTGGAGATTTTCTTATGAACAAAACCCAATGGATAAGGCAATTACAATTAGAACCGCATGATGTGGCCGGCGGTTATTTCAGACGCACCTATCAATCCGATTATACGCATGAGGCCATTGGTTACGCACAAACCCGGCGTTATTTGATGACTTCTATTTTTTATATGCTGACTGATGATAGCCCGACTGATTATTTGCATGTAAATCATGCTGATATTATGCATTATTTTCATGCGGGTTCACCGCTGACTTATTTGATTGTGCCTCCGGATGGGCAGTTACAACGGGTGCGGCTCGGCAACAATCCCGCCGCTGGCGAGCAGTTGCAATTGTTGGTCAAGGGCGGTTGTTGGAAAACAGCTATTTTGGAAACGGGAGAATTTGGCTTAATCAGTGAAGCCGTTTCCCCCGGATTTGAATATGCGGATATGACGTTGATTACTTCAAAGGATGTACAAGCGTGTTTCCCAAACTTGTGGCAAGAATTGCGAAATTATATTAAATCTTGACAACGAACCCTCGAAATAAACGAATAAGAAAAGGGGCCAGGGTGGTCGGATTATTTTGTAAACACTACGGCAAAAATTCGAGCTTGGCCCCTTTTATCTTTCCAAGATCACACTCACTTTGATTCCAATATTTGTTATTGAAGTTTGTTTACTAGAATGAGTTTAAATTAATAGTAGCAATTCACAGAGCCAATTTAGTTCCATAGGTGAAACCTATGGAACTATGGCAATTATTCTAAACCACCGTGAAAATGGGAATGCACCCCTTGCTGTGGAAAAACGGGGTCTGTCCCCTATATTCTACACTACACGAGTGGTTCTAGTTTGCCCACCCAACCTGGCTACCTAGCTTGTAGGGGCGAACCTATGTGTTCGCCCCAAAATCCGTTATAATAAGATATTAAACTATTTAGTGTACCAAATAAATCAATAGGTTATAAAATTCAATTTTTACGAATAGCTTGTGCGGAATGTCGGTTTAAGATTTGATTCGTTAAGATCGATATTCGCTGTACTACATTTCGGCATTTTAACATGACTCCAAACCAAACCATTAAGCATTACCACCTTTCATCTCCACAACAGGATATATGGTTCGACCAAATTCTGCACCCCAATGTGCCCCTGTACAATATCGGTGGCTATGTGCGAATCGAGGGGCCGATTGAGCCGGCCCTTTTTGAAAAGGCCCTCAATCAAGTCATTGAAGAAAACGATGCCCTCCGCATCATTATTCACGAGGGGGAAAGTTTGCCCACCCAAACCTTTGCCGAAAACGTCCACATCAAACTGGACTTTTATGATTTTTCCAAACAAAAAAATGCCCACGAGTTGGCTCTCAAATGGATTCGCTCTGAGTTTGTCAAGCCTTTCCAACTTTATGATGAGTTATTATTTCAATTTGCATTATGCAAAGCCTCGGCTAATTGTTATTACTGGCTTATGAAGTACCATCATCTCATAGTAGATGGCTGGGCTATTTCCCTAATTGTCCAACGTGTTGCCGCCACCTATAACGCTCTGGCTACCAAACAAATTGCCGAACCGAAAAATTATGCTTACCCAGATTTTATTCAAAACGATCAAGCCTACTTTGAGTCAGAAAAATTTGTCAAAGCCAAACACTACTGGCAAGAAAAATATAGTGAAGTACCAGAGCCACTTATGGTGCGCCGTTATGCTACCCACAAACCGGGTAAAACCATCCCAAGTCAACGCTCAACTTTGCGCCTCAACCGGACTTTCTACAATCAACTTATTGATTTTGCTTCCAAAAATAAAGTCTCAACGTTCCATGTCATTTTAGGCGCATTATATTGTTATTTTGTCCGGACGTGTCACCGAAAGAATTTGGTTATTGGATTACCAACACTGAATCGGAATAACGCCGCCTTTAAGCAAACGGTGGGCTTGTTTGTGGGTGTCATTCCGGCAAAGTTCCATTTTGGCTTGGATTTAAACTTTATTGAGTTGATTCAAGCAATTAGGGGAGAATTGCAACAGAATTATCGGTATCAGCGTTTTCCAATCAGTGAACTAAATCGACAATTAGGGCTTCAGCCGGAGAACCGAAAACAACTTTTCGATTTAACGCTGTCTTATATGGATCAAAATTATGATGCGAATTTTGATGGTAGCATAGTCGAGTTTACCTTCTTACCACACAATTTTGAACAAAATGCTTTAGCCATCTTTGTTGATGAATTTCATAAACAAGGTGATATTAAGATCGATTTTGACTATAACCTTGGTTTTTTTGACGAAGCTGAAATTGAATGTCTCAAAGCGCGTTTGGAATTTTTGTTAGGCGAAATCCTCCGTCACCCTTTGGTGCCGGTTCGGGAACTGCAAATCATGCCCGATGCTGAGTTAAAAAAAATCCTAGTCGAATGGAATGACACTGCAACCGATTATCCGCGTGACAAGACGATTGTCGATCTATTTGAAGAGCAAGTTGACAAAACGCCAAATGCCATTGCCGTTGTTTTTGAAAACCAACCCTTCGACTCCGCTCAGGGCAGGCAACTGACTTACCGAGGGTTAAATACCAAAGCCAATCAACTCGCCCATTATCTACAAACTTTGGGAGTCAAACCGGAAGTCTTGGTGGGAATTTGCTTGGAGCGTTCAATTGAAATGGTGATTGGGCTCTTAGGTATTCTCAAGGCGGGAGGTGCGTACTTGCCACTTGACCCTGCTTATCCCAAGGCGCGGTTGGCGTTTATGTTAGAAGATGCTCAGGTGCCGGTATTGTTGACTCAATCTAGTTTAAAAGAGGAACTGCCAGAAACAACTGCAAGAGTGGTTTGTTTAGATGTTGA
>Ga0233404_10000084_pt1 | contig 21131 bp, 13 predicted proteins | sample Na_oxic_2_MG_FD_179861 | JGI IMG/M metagenome (GOLD analysis project Ga0233404, IMG submission 179861) | Seawater microbial communities from Saanich Inlet, British Columbia, Canada - Na_oxic_2_MG | ecosystem: Environmental > Aquatic > Marine > Inlet | place: Canada: British Columbia | collected...
AAAACTTGATCATATCATTACTCCGGTTATTAATGCTAACGGTGAACGTTTGGGTATGGTAATTGAATTTCATAATCGCACAGTTGAAATCGCCACTGAGCAAGAAATTAATCGAGTGCTTAAAGCCGCCTCTCAAGGCGATTTTCAACAGCGTATTGAGCTGGCGGAAAAAATGGGATTTTTCAAAACCTTCAGTGATGGTATTAACCAAATTATGGATTTCAATCAACAGGCAGTTGAAGACATTATCCATATCATCGCCGCTCTAGCTGAGGGTGATTTGACTCAACAGATTGAAAATCAGTATGTCGGTACTTTTGAGCAATTAAAAAATGATATTAATTCAACGGTAGATAAATTAACCGATATTATGACAGCGATACTGCTAACGGCAAGGGTACTTAATGATGCAGCTGAGGAAATATCCCAAGGTAATATGACTCTCAGTCAACGCACCAAAGCGCAAGCAGCTTCTTTAGAAGAAACCGCAGCGAGTATGGAACAAATGACTAGCACGGTACAGCAAAATACGGAGAATGCACAACAAGCTAAACAAGTGGCTTTCGAGGCTCAAAATCGGGCTGAACAAGGGGGTGAAGTAATTGGTGCTGGCATACAAGCTATAACAGAAATTAGCCGCAGTAGTCAAAAAATTACGGACATTATTGGAGTCATTGATGAAATTGCGTTCCAAACCAATCTGTTAGCCCTGAATGCAGCCGTTGAAGCAGCCCGTGCTGGTGAACAAGGACGAGGTTTTGCTGTTGTGGCGACCGAAGTACGTAATCTTGCTCAACGCAGTGCTGCGGCTGCAAAGGAAATTAAGGGATTAATAAAAGAGAGCGTTGCTAAAGTGGAAGAAGGCACGAAGCTTGCGAGTAAATCGGAGGAAACCTTAAAGGAAATTGTTTTTGCGGCGAAAAAAGTCAGCGAAATTATTACCGAAATTGCAGCAGCCAGTCAAGAACAATCTTTGGGTCTCCAGCAAATTAATAGAGCGGTTGCCCAAATGGATGAAATGACGCAAAAAAATGCTTATTTGGTTGAAGCGGCAGCGACGGCAAGCAGTGCTATGAAGGAACAAGCACAAAGTCTTAAAGGGCAAGTAGCGTTTTTCAATGTAGGTGAAATGCCATTACCTCAAGACAATCAGAAAAAAACTCCTATCAATCGCCCGGTTATTCAATCTAGCCTGAAACCCGTTAAACGTTCAAAACCCCATTTCCAACAAGATAGTGAATGGGAGGATTTTTAAATTGGAACTTGGGGATTGGGAATAGTTAATACTTGATGTTCTAATTTCTAAAATCAAAAGGCTTCAAGAAATACTATTTTTGCCCAAAATATAGCTGTATTTTTGGCTTAAAGACCTGTCAGGTTTCTAAAACCTGACAGGTCTGATAGCTTTGACTTTTCTGAAAATCTATAGTATTTCTTGGCGCAAGCTATCCCTTTATTTTTGAAATTCACAAAAAAACTTGAACATTGACTAATAATGAAAAATTTATTTTGTGTATTATTGTGTTTTTGTCTGATTTTGGGTTGTGCTACCCCCCAAAAAGAAGGCCCAAGTGTACAACATGGTTTTTCCACGGCTTTAGGAGGCTTAGGATATTTATTGCTTTCTCCTATTCAAATTGCCGCAGGATTACTGGAGGGTATTGCCTCACTTCCCTATTATCTTTCCACACAACTACAAACAATTAACCAAGGGTTGGTTAACGCACAAGCCGATATTACATTAGATAACACTTATGAATCGGCTTATGGTAAACATCTTTCTGAGGTACCTCAAAGTGGCGATACTGGCGTGGTTTTTTTCAGTATGAAACAAGCAACCCAGTTTTTTCAACAGGTTTTAAAGCAATATGGTGTTTCAGACCGTTCCCATTATATTTTAACTAATATTGATGAAAGCAGTGGTGAATATAGCTTACTAGCAGTCATTTACCGTTCGGTTGAAACCATTGAAGTGATTGATAAATATGATGGTAAAACGATACACTCATTTTCTATAGATGAACGGCTATTTTATGAGCCTTATCTGAAAGATACCAAAGGTAATACCTTAGATATAATTATTGATTGGGCTGCGCTTTCCAAGGAGTCTATCCAAACTCAAAAAGCGCAAGCCATTCTCATCACATTGGCTGCAAACTCAGTATTAAACGAAAAAAGAACACCTGAATATTGGGAAATTGAAAAACGATGGTTGGCAGGAGAGGCGCGTGACGTTATCAAACAACGTAGAGAAGATATTAAGAAGAGGATGGGCGTTAATTAATGGTATAAAACTCAACCGTTAGCAGTATAATGTATCCAACCGTAGATAACTGTCAATACCAAGGTGTAGATTATAAGGATATAAAACCATTTTCCGGCAAATTTAGGTGTACGTATAGGGGCTAAATTAAATACCAAAAATACCATCAATAGTGCATAAAGAATTATTGAAAAAACGGTATGATTAATAAAGCCTTCAAATAGAAACACAAAAGCCAGAATAATAACATTGTTGTCTAATGCCAATCCCATGTAAGTTTTATTGTCAACCAAACCGAAGACATTGAAATAACTCAATCGTATAGTGCATGCGGCAACAATAAGAAATGCTCCCGGTAGGAACCACAGACTGAACTTACCATAGCTTAAAAGAAAAATAGCAGGGAATACTCCAAAACTGACAATATCTATCAGCGAATCAAGTTGGCCCCCAAAAGCTCGATGCTGATCGGTTCGCCCCGTCATTTGGCGAGCAATGATTCCGTCAGCCCAGTCAAATACAACCGCCCACAGAACTCCAATTATCGCCGCTGGAAAATGACCCAAAATAGCATAGTAAATACCAAGCATCGCACATAATAAGCCGGCAAGCGAACAGATATTTGGAAGATCCCTAGCAAAAGAAAGCATTGTGGGTTGTTGAGGTTTGGGATTTTTCATTTTATACCTCTACGGTTTTTAAGTCCATTATATCAATTAATGCTGCAACTAATTGACAATTCTCTGCTTCGGTACGGCTGGCAATCCGAAGATAACGATCAGAATCTGGTTGAGTTTTACCCACACAGTCCTTTATATACATATTATATTCAGTAAATAATTTTTTCGTAATTTCAGGAGCACTTTGCACATAATCGGGCAGGCGACAAAAAATAAAATTGGCATCGGGTTTGAAAACAGTCATACCTTCTATACCAGCCAGTTTTTTATACAGACTGTCCCTATCGACTCGAACTTGTTTACAACTTTCAATAAATTCCTGTTTGTAAGCGGGTAAAAGTCGTAGAAACTCTTCTGCAAATCCGTTAACATTCCAAATATGCACGCCGTTTCGCACAGCTTCAGCAAATTTTGAATTTGCAGTCAGCATATAACCAATCCTAAGCCCACAGATACCGTAGGCTTTGCTCATGCTTTTAAAAATGGCCACATTCGGGTAATTTTCGATTTCTGGTTCGAGGCTTATTTGCTCAGGATTCTCGGCAAAATCTAAAAATGATTCATCAATAATCAGCATGCAATCATGAGTTTCAAGTTTTTTTGCAAGCCGAATGAGATCGGGCTTGGGAATTAACATAGATGTTGGGTTGTTAGGCGTTACCACAACAGCAACATTCGCTTTTACTCTTGTAGCAACCGCCGCAAATTTATCGACATCCAACTGGAAGGATGGAAATTCAAGAGGAAACTCAATGACTTGGCCTGAAGGTGCCGCATTGGCATATTCATTGAAAGAAGGTACTGGGACGATTAACTTGCCGGATATGTGACAGGATACTATTTTTATTAACTCTGAAGCGCCGTTTCCCACAACAATTCTTGTAGCGGGTTGGTCAATTATTTTGCCAATAAGCTTTGCAAGGGCAGCTTGTGCCACCGGATAATTTAGGACAAGATCGTGAATTTGATCTTTAAAATTTGTAAAAACAGCCTCTGGCGGAAAATAAAGATTATAAAGATAGGCATGATCTATAAAATTATGCCGATAATAACCACCGTGTTGACCAGAGAGGAAATCGTATTTTTCAGATTGAGTCTTATAATTATTTTGTGACATTTAAGATTTCGGTTTATGATGTGGTAGTGTCCAAATAAGTAGTGGTGATCCAGCAACGTTTTTTTCAATTCAAGTTTTTTCGATAAAAAAACTTGAACCTCGAAACTTGGTTTCTTTGGTCGTCCTACAATATGAGTCCATCACTCATATTGCATCACTACCCACAAAACTATATTTTGTGGATAGGTTTTGCTATATGCTGGGCTTCCTATCAATTATTGCTTGCACGAAGTAAGAAAAAGTGATTGGTCAACTCAGGAAAAGTGGAATTGAAAACCGCAGGAACACGGATAATCCAAGGATTACAAAGTCTTAAACCCCTGATCTTGCAAAAGTTTCTTGACAATTTTGCATTCTGCTTGGAAACGAAATTGTCCAGCACTGGCAGGAAAACCCAATCCATCCATCATGTAGGGACCCAAAATAGATGGAGTAGCGTTTTGCCAATAGTGATTGATTTTGGTATAACTTACCTTGTTCGATGCTTGTTGTTTCATTGGACTGCGTGACTTTTTGGCTTTATCTTGGGCAACATTTTGTTTAAAAACATCCGCTCACACGCAAGCAAGTCTTCCACGGTGTCAATTTCATACCAACGTTCCTTCGCAAACAAAATACTTTGAAAATTAAGACTGCCATCAGCGATCATTTCCGCAAAAACGGTTTCATAATAGTCATTTACCTTTCCAGCAGAAATAAAGTTATCTAAGCGTTTAGCAACCCGTTTCCAAGTTTGGCGTGAAAAACTGTAAATATTGACAGTTTTGTAGGTAATATCGTGCGTATTGGTTGCGAGAGAATTAAGATTAAACGCAATTACATTGTGTGGTAGAGCAGGATTAATAGTAATGGTTGTACCATTCATCCATGGCAAAATATGCGAAATAGCCATTCTATCTGGATAAAGCATATTTTTCAGCAGGGCGGGAGCAAAAACCAAGTCGCTTTCAAACAACAAAAAGGGGGAGTGAATTTCATTCCGTGCCATCCAAAGCGAATAGATATTATTGGTCGTTCTGTACTTTGGACTGACAATGTACTCAATAGTAAGGTTTCCTGCTATCCTATCCAGGAATTTTCGGATACTTTGTTCCAAATAGCCTACAACCACGATTAAACGTCGAAAATTATACAGGTGAAGACTATGGACTAAGTGAGCTAAGATTTCCTTATCATTAACTTTCGTTAGGCATTTAGGCATATTATTGGTTAAAGGCAATAAACGGTGTCCAATACCGGCAGCCAGTAGCAAAGCAGTTGTAATCTGTTCATTGTGTTTCGTTTGATACATATAGTTCCTTATATTTTTTAAGAAAATATCTAAATAATTGCTTAATCCTCCCTCAATTACATCCAGCCATAAATTCTGTAACTACCCAAAATCATTTTGGTAAGCCAGTTCCAGAATTGTATAGGTAAGGAACGTGCCTGAAATAACTTCGACAATTTTAGGGGAACCACAATGGATTACCCCTACGAAACTTTATATTATGTAGGAACAATCCTTTATGGTTTCACTACCGTACTTTTTTTCGATTAAAAAATAAAATGAGCTAAATCAAATACTTATAATTTATATCGGGGCGCAACTTACGGGTTGCCCTTATGTGTATGAAATTATTTTTCTGAACATCTATACATACTTTTTCGTATCTACTTATATAGTTTTTATCATCAGTAACTATCAAAAACTGAGATGAGTCGTCGCTTTCTTAATAGACCGTTTTTTTTATGTGGGATTATATTAATTAATTAGTTATCAGTCTGTTCAAGAAATACTATTTTGAAAAATAGTATTTCTGATTGGTTCCCGTTAAAAATCAGATTTGGGCAATCTGGGCAACTTAAACGGTAAATCTATTGGAACGACGACCCTGTCGCCGCCCTTTTCAGATAAATAATTTACTTCATCACTGCGTTTCACGGAAACCGTTTTTTGAAAAAACTTGGGATCAACGAATTTATTTTTCTGAACATCTATAGAAAATTCTCGTTTTCTTATAAAAAACGGGGTTTTTAGAACGACATTTGAAGTTGGGTATGTTATTTATTTGGAAGTCCCTAACCATTAATCATTAACAATAGCTTTCATGCTTAAGCGAATCCGCCCTTGTTTATCTATCTCAAGTACTTTGACTTTGACGGTTTCACCTTCTTTTAACTTATCAGTGACTTTTTCAACTCGTTCTGCACAAATTTGTGAGATATGAACTAAGCCATCTCTTCCTGGAAGAATGGTTACGAAGGCACCAAATTCCATTAATTTGACCACTTTACCTTCATAAATTTTACCCACCTCAACTTCAGCGGTAATCAGTTCAATCTGACGGCGAGCTTCTTCGCCAGCCATCATATCAACAGAGGCAATTTTTATCACCCCATCATCGCTAATGTCTATACTGGTCCCCGTTTCTTCGGTAATAGTACGAATAGTGGAGCCACCTTTACCAATGACTTCACGGATTTTGTCGGGTTTAATTTTGAAAGTCACAATGCGCGGTGCGTGTTTTGACATCTCACTACGGGGTTTAGCAAGCGCTTGACACATGACAGTTAAAATATGTAAACGACCATTTTTGGCTTGCCCCAGGGCTGTTTCCATAATTTCACGGGTAATGCCATCAATTTTGATGTCCATTTGCAAAGCAGTAATACCGTGAGTTGTCCCAGCCACTTTAAAATCCATATCACCAAGATGATCTTCATCGCCCATAATGTCAGAAAGGACAACAAATTTATCCTCTTCTTTGATAAGTCCCATAGCAATCCCAGCAACCGGGGCTTTAATCGGTACCGCCGCATCCATCAAAGCGAGACTCGCACCGCAGACACTCGCCATGGAACTAGAGCCATTGGACTCAGTAATCTCTGACACTAAACGTACTGAGTAAGGAAAAGTCTCCTGGTTTGGCATGATTGCCTGTACACCACGCCGTGCCAAACGTCCATGTCCGATTTCACGGCGTTTAGGGGTACCTATTCGCCCAATTTCACCAACACAGTAAGGTGGAAAGTTGTAATGTAGCATAAAACCTTCTTTATACTCTCCTTCCAATGCGTCAACTATTTGAGCATCACGCTCTGTACCTAAAGTTGTAATGACTAAAGCCTGGGTTTCACCACGGGTAAATAGGGCAGAACCATGAGTACGGGGTAATACGCCAGTGCGGATAGTAATGGAACGAACGGATTGATTGTCACGTCCATCAATGCGAGGAGTTCCAGCAATAATATTACCTCGCACAATGTTTTTTTCAAGCTTTTCTATGATATTAATCACTTGCTTTTCGGTCCAGCCTGAAGCTTCTAAATTAGATAGCTCAACGGTGATTTCTTGACGAATCTCCTCTAAAGCATCACGGCGGACCAATTTATCACGAATTTGATATGCTTCACGTAAACGGTGTGAAGCTAACTCAGTAACTCGTTGAGTGAGTTCTTCATCTAGCACTTTAGGTTGCCAATCCCACATTGGTTTTGCCACTATCGTGGCTAATTCTTGGATGGCATTAATAACCACTTGCATTTGTTGGTGTCCAAACAACACCGCACCCAACATGGTTTCTTCACTGAGTTCCTTAGCTTCAGATTCAACCATCAGCACAGCAGTTTGAGTACCTGCCACAACGAGGTCTAATTCAGAGCTATCCAATTGTTCAAAAGTCGGATTGAGTACATATTCTTCATTAATATAACCGACTCGTGCCGCTCCTAAAAAGCCATTAAAAGGTAGACCAGAAATAGCCACCGCTGCCGCTGAACCAATCAAGGCGGGGATATCAGGATTAATGTCTGGATCCAAAGACATGACAGTAGCAACAACCTGTACTTCATTATTAAAACCGTCAGGAAACAGTGGGCGCAACGGACGATCAATCAACCGTGATGTCAAAGTTTCTTTTTCGGTGGGACGACCTTCCCGTTTGAAAAAGCTACCTGGAATCTTACCCGCAGCATAAGTACGTTCTTGATAATCCACTGTGAGAGGAAAAAAATCTTTTTCCTGGGGAGCAAACTGGCTACCAACGACAGTGACTAATACCACCGTATCTCCCATACTGACGATGACAGCACCGTCAGCTTGACGGGCAATTTCACCTGTTTCAATGGTAATGCTGTGTTGACCGTATTGAAATGTTTTCTTATGAGGAGTCATATTCAGTTATTCAGTTATTCAGTTATTCAGTTATTCAGTTATTCAGTTATCAGTTATCAGTTATGAAGTAGCTTACTGTTTGAATTAGGTGATTTTTTAAGAGAATATACCGGTTTTAAAGAAATACTATTTTTGAAAAATAGTATTTCTAATACGCTTTATATGATGGTAGATTTTTTTATAAAAAATCACTATTCAGAATTGGTTATTAGAAAAACCCCGTTTTTTAAAAACGGGGTTTCTAATAATTTATTTTTCTGAACATCTATAATAAAACCTGAAAAATGATAACTGATAACTGACTAATGGCGTAGCCCTAATTTGGCAATCACATTTTGATATCTGCCCAGTTCTTTCTTTTTCAAATAAGAAAGTAAACTCCGTCGCCTGTTTACCATTCTAATCAAACCACGACGAGAATGATGATCTTTTTTGTGAATTTTAAAATGTTCGGAAAGGCTAGTAATATTGGCACTTAATAGGGCCACTTGTACTTCAGTTGAACCGGTATCACTAGGGGAACGTTGATATTCTTTAATCAGTTTAGTTGTCGTTTCAGTACTTAACATTCAATCAATACTCCTGGTATCACATAAAAAAGTCGATTTTAAGGGAATTTTTCCCTTATTTAATTCATATTAATAAGCCGCTTAGGTGCTATACGACCATCATCTAACACCTGACCAATTCCTATAAACTGATCGATGTTTTCCTCGGTTGGGGGAATGCCGAACAATGTGACCCAACCATGAGTAGGTGCATTGGACACTTGTACAGCCTGTCCTTGTCGCACATAATAGGCAAGTGTATTTGTCAACCGAACGGCTGGCCAGTGGCTAAGTATAGTATGCGTAGGTATAAGCAATTGGTCTAAAGCATCAAAACCTTGTTCAGCATAGTGTTCCAGCGTTTCAAAATCAAACATGTCACGATAACTTCCAACGCCCACACGATGCAAAGCACTTATATAAGCACCACACCCTAGCACCTCACCAATATCTTCCGCTAAGGTACGAATATAAGTACCTTTTGAACAATGCACCTCTATGGAAAGGCAATTTTCAACTAAGCGTTGTACGGTGAGCTGATAAATATTAACCGAGCGAGGTTGACGTTCCACCACTTTGCCTTGACGCGCCAGTTTATAAAGTGGCTGCCCATTTAACTTAATGGCTGAATACATGGGGGGCATTTGTTGAATGGGACCAATAAATGACTTAATAACTTTATCAATCCGTTTTCTATCAATGCCCACCAGGGGGCGGGTTTGTAAAATTTCTCCCTCTGCATCTCCGGTTCTTGTAGTCACACCAAGGGTACATTCTGCTTGATAATATTTATCCGCTTCAAGTAGAAAACTTGATAATTTAGTTGCTTCACCTAAACATAAGGGCAACAGACCACTTGCCAGGGTATCCAAACTCCCCGTATGCCCTGCTTTACGTGCCTGAAATAAGCGTTTAACGCGCTGCAAAGCCGCATTTGAACTGATGCCTACCGGTTTATTTAATAGCAAAATACCATGTACATCGCGTCCGGATCGTCGCCTAGCCATATATCAGTTATCAGTTATCAGTTATCAGTTATCAATTCACAATGAGCTCGCGTAGCTTCGATAAAATAAATTCCACCTGCATTTTTTCAAAAAACTTGGTTTTTTTAGTGAAATGCAGTAAGAAGTAAATTATTTATTTGAAAAACTATATCTCAAGGCTGAGTTCATTGTTTCACATTTTTCAAGTTTGCACTGGGATGATAAAAATCCTGTTTTTTTAACAAAAAGTTGTTCCCATTTTTATTCCCTAACAAAAAATATTCGTAACTATTCAGGGCTTGAGCAAGGGATTGCCCCTACATAAGAATATTGTTTGTGTTTCCTTTATGGTTGCCCTCTTAACTAAAGAGTCAGGCTGAGTAGTTACAAATATCCATTTAAAAAACAATCATTTATGAATTGGGTTGAAATGAACAATTACTTCGATAACGAAGTTTCACAATTCACAATTTTCATCATCCTTAGTTCTACTTTGTTAAATTCAAAATAACTTATTGATTTTTATGATTTTTAAATACGGATTCTATAAAACCTAATAAAATCAATAACTTAATTGCAATCTAACAAAATAGAATTAGGTTTGCACTGAATTAATTAACGCTAACAAACGATTCCCATCCTCAGTTAAACTATCATACACAAACTGCAAACGTGGTGTTGTGCGTGTCGTTAAGCGTTGGGACAAATGGTGTCGTAACCGTCCTGCGATATTATTCAAGTGCTGCACCGTTTCTTTAACACCTGACTGTTCATTAAGAATAGTCACATAGATACGGGCATATTTCAAATCCGGCGACACATCTACTCCAGAAATGGTAAGCATTCCTAAACGCTGATCACTTATTTCCCTGCGAATAATATCAGCTAATTCGCGCCGGATTTGTTCGCCCACACGTTGGGTACGGCTAAATTCAGATGAATGTTTCATTAACCATTAACCATTAACCATTAAAGCGTCCGCGCCACGGTTTTCTTTTCATAAACCTCAATTTGATCGCTAACTTTAACATCGTTGTAATCTTTTACTCCAATACCACACTCGGTTCCCGCTACAACTTCATTCACATCATCCTTAAAGCGGCGCAACGAATCCAATCCACCTTCAAAAATAACCACATTGTCGCGTAATACGCGGATAGGATTATGACGCTTGACTATGCCATCCACTACAAGACAGCCCGCAATAGAACCAAACTTGGGCGAACGGAATACATCACGTACTTCAGCCAAACCAATAATTGACTCAACAATTTCCGGAGCCAGCATACCCGTTAATGCCTGTTTGACCTCATCTATAGCCTCATAAATGACACTATAATAATGTAAGTCGACATCCTCTTCCTTAATCAAACGTTTAGCACTGGTATCAGCTCGCACATTAAAACCAATTAAAATCGCACTAGAAGCAACCGCTAAATTCGCGTCTGATTCATTAATACCACCCACACCGCTAGCGATAATATTGACTTTGACTTCATCGTTAGACAATTTTACAAAAGCATCATATAACGCCTCTACAGAACCATTCACATCTGCTTTAAGCACAATATTCAGGGTATTGACCTGACCTGCTTGCATCTGCAAAAACATATTTTCCAGTTTAGCCGCTTGTTGACGAGCAAATTTTACTTCACGGTATTTGCCCTGTCTAAATAAAGCAACTTCCCGTGCCTTACGTTCATTAGGCACGACAACCGCTTCATCTCCTGCACTCGGTGTACTTGATAATCCCAGCACCTCAACAGGAATTGAAGGCCCCGCTTTATCTATCTGTTTACCATTTTCATCTAGCATGGCTCGGACACGACCAAACTCTTTACCGGCCAATAGAACATTGCCTTTTTGCAATGTACCACTTTGCACCAGCATTGTAGCGACTGTACCCCGTCCTTTATCTAAACGCGATTCAACAATGACACCGGTTGCTAAACCTTCAACAACGGTGGTCAATTCCAATACCTCAGCTTGCAATAGAATGGCATCCAGCAATTCATCAATCCCTTCTCCTGATTTGGCAGAAACCGACACAAACATGGTATCGCCACCCCATTCTTCTGGGACCACTTCTTTACCAACCAATTCTTGTTTAACCTGATCAGAATCAGCTTCGGGCTTATCAATTTTATTAATAGCAACCACAATAGGTACGTTCGCCGCCTTAGCATGTTGTATAGCCTCAATAGTTTGTGGCATAACACCATCATCAGCTGCTACCACCAAAACGACAATATCGGTCACTTTAGCCCCTCTCGCTCGCATCGCGGTAAAAGCGGAGTGTCCAGGAGTATCTAAAAAGCAGATCGTACCTTTGGGTGTATCCACATGGTAAGCACCAATATGCTGAGTAATTCCACCAGCCTCACCGGCCACCACTTTAGTCACGCGAATATGATCAAGCAAAGAAGTTTTACCATGATCAACATGGCCCATAATTGTCACCACCGGAGCACGAGAAACCCGTTCACCAACTTGCTGACCTACTTGAATTAAGCCATCTTCAATTTCATCTTCTTTCAATAACTTAGAGAGGTGTCCCATTTCATCGACAACAATAGCCGCCGTTTCTTGATCAATCACTTGATTAATGGTGACCATGGAACCCATCTTCATCATAGCTTTGATGACTACAGCAGCCTTGACCGACATCTTCTGTGCTAATTCAGCGACCGTAATGGTTTCCGCCAGCTTGACCGTGTAAACTATTGGGGCAGTCGGTTTTTGAAAACTACCGTGTTGCGGTTCTAGTGGTTTCGTAACCCGCTTGTTTCTCCGCCTCGTCTTTTTTAAATCCCCATTGTCTTGCAGCCGTAATATTTGCCGTTCACGATTGTTAGACCTAGAATCAGAATCTCGTCCCTGGGACGTTGTTTTTTTGTCTCTACCCGTACCAGATCTAGTCGCTCTCTCCCTTTTAGGAGCGGCGCGTTGAGCCGGTGGTCTTTTACGCACGACTTTATTATCCGTTTTGCCTCTTTCCCCTTGATTGTCACGAGAGGTGACTTTCTTTTCATTATCAACCTTGGCAGGTGCAACAGATTGACGTGTAGCCGTCGATTTAGCATCCGAAGAGGTATCCATTTTTCGCTGCTGATCTCTATTTCTATCGGCAGTGGGCTGATTATCCCTTCTTCTATTATCTGTAACCGGTTGAGAAGTTTGGCGTTTTTGAGTTCCACGATGACCTGGTCTTTCGGCAACCTTTTGAGTAGTTCCACGATGACCTGGTCTTTCGGCAACCTTTTGAGTAGTCCCACGATGGCCTTGTTTTTCAGCAACCTTTTGATTAGTCCCACGATGGCCTGGTCCTTCGGCAACCCTTTGATTAGTCCCACGATGGTCTGGTCCTTCGGCAACCTTTTGAGTAGATTGGTGTTTTCTAGTTTGGGCTTGCCGGGTTGCACCTTTATCTGATATGGGTTGGGTTGTGCTTTTATCCGATCTAGGCGTAGCCACCTCTTTAGGTTGGCGTTTTTTGATCGTGACCTGCGTGACCCCCTTATTCTTATTAAACCTCGTTGCCTCCATTGATTGAGACCTTTTGGTTCTATTAGCCGCAGGCGTGTTTTTACCTGACTTGACCATACGCTCCGGTTGTTCTTTGGAATCAATAGAAGGGGCAGAACGATTGGCTTTTTCTTCCTTTGGTTCTTGGGGTTTTTTATCCTGGTCCGACTTGACCGTAGTCGCTGCTTTATCTTTTGAATCAACTAAGGCACGTTCTTCACCTTTTTGAGGAGCACGGGTGGTATCAACAACCGCACTGGCTTTTCCTTCTTCGGCTTGCATACCGGAAGTTGTCGGTACTTGTGGAGAACGGATTTTTTCCTCCAATTTTTGTTGTGAAGCTTGTTCACGTTCTTTATTTAATTGTGGTGAATCACCACCACGCTTAACGTAGGTGCGTTTTTTTATCACTTCAACCGGCACTGTTTTAGCACGCCCTGCCGCACTTGGCACTCTGATTTCACTTTTAGTTTTACGCTTCAGAGTAATTTTTTTTGGCGTGTGCAGAGCCGTTTTTTCAGATTCTTTTCCATGCATAAGGCGCAAATGAGTCAATAACTGCAATTTTTCATTATCATTAATATTATCGTCTGCATTTTTTGCAGACAGCCCGGCATCACCCAATTGCGTTAATAAACGTTCAATAGGAGTTCCCACATCTACAGCAAATTGTCTAACGGTCACTTCAGTCATCATCAGTTATCAATTATCAGTTATCAGTTATCAGTTGTCAGTTATCAGTTACCAGTTATCAGTTATCAGTTATTATTATAGATGTTCAGAAAAATAAATTCGTCGACCCCCCGTTTTTTAAAAAACGGTGTTTCTAATAACCAACTCTGAATAGTGATTTCTTATAAAAAAATATACCATCACGTAAAGCGTATTAGAAATACTATTTTTTCAAAAAAAGAGTACTTCTTTAAAACCTGTATATTCTTTTAAAGAAATCACCTAACTCAAACAGTAAGCTACTTCATAACTGATTTAACTGATAACTGATAACTGAATAATTGAATAACTGAATAATTGAATAACTGACATCACGTTTTTTTGTCAGCAAACCAAGAAGCACGAGCGCTCATAATTAATTGACCCGCTTGCGCCTCATCTATATCTTCAAGCACCATCAAATCATCGACGGATTGTTCAGCCAAATCCTCCCGACTAATAATCCCACGACTAGCTAGTACTTGTGCCCATTTATCATTCATACCGGCTAACTCACACAAATCTTTAGTCGGTTGAACTTCATCTATTTTTTCTTCACTATCTAATTCTTCTTCATTGGCAATGGCACGAGTCAGTAAGGCATCCTTAGCACGCGAACGCAATTCCTTAACTAAATTTTCATCAAATTCGTCAATGTCAAGCATTTCATTGAGCGGCACATAAGCGACTTCTTCGAGACTAGAAAAACCTTCTTGCACCAAAACACTAGCGACTTCTTCATCAACTTCTAATTCCGTCATGAACGTTTTTAACACTGTCATGGCTTCTTGTTCATGCTTTTCCGTAGCTTGTGATTCGGTCATGACATTTAAATTCCAACCCGTCAATGACGTTGCCAAACGCACATTTTGCCCACTACGTCCAATGGCTTGAGATAGCTGCTCTTCACGCACCGCCACATCCATGCTGTGAGTCTCTTCATCCACAATGATAGACACGACTTCCGCCGGTGACATAGCATTCATGACAAACTGTGCGGCATTTTCATCCCACACAATAATATCAACCCGTTCACCAGCTAGTTCATTCGAGATAGCCTGGATTCGTGAACCACGCATCCCAACACAAGCACCGACTGGATCTATACGAGGGTCTTTAGTTTTTACTGCTATTTTAGCACGTAAGCCTGGATCGCGAGCAGCTCCCAATATTTCCAAAAAATGCTCACCAATTTCAGGTACTTCCATCGTAAATAATTTAATTAATAATTCAGGTGTGGTGCGTGACAAGAATAATTGTGGCCCACGCGGTTCCTGACGAACACTTTGTAAATAACCACGTAAGCGATCACCCGGCCGAACAGCCTCGCGGGGAATCATTTCTTCACGCGCAATCATGGCTTCTGCATTGCCTCCTAAATCAAGAACAACATTGCCACGTTCCACGCGCTTAACAACCCCACTGACTAACTCACCTTGCCTGTCCTTATAAGCATCAAAGATTTGTACCCGTTCCGCTTCGCGGATTTTTTGCACTATCACTTGTTTAGCAGTCTGTGCGCCAACTCGATCAAAGCTCACCGATTCAATTGGTTCTTCAATCCACTCTTCTACTGCAATATTAGGTTCGAGTGAAATAGCATCTGTTAGGCTAATCTGGGAATCGGGTAATTCTACTTCCCCATCTACCACTTGCCAGCGACGAAAAGCACTATAATCGCCGGTATGCTGATTAATACGGACACGCACATCAATTTCGCTATCATAACGCTTCTTGGTGGCACTTGCGATTGCACATTCCAATGCATCGAAAATAACCTCCTTACTCACGCCCTTTTCGTTAGATACCACTTCTACGACTAAAAGAATTTCTTTATTCATCATCACCACCTGCTATCGAATCAATTTATTACATTTCATCATAAAGTGGTCCTTAAGGCACAATGTGTGCTTTATCTATCTGATCATAAGGTAAGCTATATTCTATTCCATCCACCATAACGACTACGTTATGGCCCTCTACTCGCTGCAATAGACCAGTAAAATGACGTTGTGCCGAAACGGGTTGCGTCATAGACACCTTGACTTTATGACCAACAAAGCGTATAAAATGATCCAGCGTAAACAAGGGCCGATCCAAACCAGGCGAAGAAACCTCTAAAGTATAATGATCGGGTATGGGATCGGTGACAGAAAGTACCCCACTCACCTGATAACTCACCTGTGTACAATCATCCAAACTAATCCCTTGAGGATGGTCAATATACACGCGCAAAAGAGCACTACGTCCCCTTTGCTTAAGACATATAACGCCCACTAACTCATAGCCCAACGCTGTCACCACAGGGGCAAGTAATTTTTGTAGTTCTTTATCTAACAAAGTAATTTTATTATTCAGGCACGGCGATGGATTTAACCAAAACTTTCAACTGACTTTATAACAATAAAAAATGGGCGCAAGGCCCACTTTTTAAATTAAAAATCATGTCAGTTCCACCCCACGCATTAAGTTTAATTTTAAGAATTAAATATTCTATAGATGTTCAGAAAAATAAATTCGTCGCTCCAAAGCTTTTTCAAAAAACTTGATTTCTTTGTAAGTGAAAATATTTATCTGAAAAATTATAAAGGTGAAGGAAAACTAAATATCACTTTTTTTTAATCATTTTAAAATTCTTTTTAATTCCCAATTCCCAAGCGATTCCTAAAAACAAACTCAAAATAGATTATTAGGTTATAACTGATCTATTGTATCAGGATTATCGACTCAATTTCAAGTCATTATTTTTAGGTTACAATCTTATTTATAATGAATAACTTTAAATATTAAAGTCACGCATGAATGACAAATACTATTTTTTCAAAGATTTGTTGTTTAATAAACTCTATCACCATTATGAATCCTAATCTTCAGTTATTACAATCTTATCCATTTGAAAAATTAGCTCAACTGAAACAAAACTGTGTGCCACCTTCACACCTAAAGGCTATTAACCTTTCCATGGGTGAACCACAACAGGCTACATCAGCTCTTATAGTCAATGCCATGAATGCCACACTGCCACACGGGCTAGGTAAATATCCAAGCACCCAAGGAAGTGAAGCTTTGCGTTCCAGTATAGCATACTGGTTGACGCACCGTTTTGGACTCACAACAGGTAGTGTTGATCCTAATCAACATATTTTACCTGTCAATGGTACCCGCGAAGCCTTGTTTGCATTTGCACAATGCGTGATTAATCACCACGCCCCAGATCCAAAGGTGTTAATCCCTAACCCTTTTTATCAAATTTATGAAGGGGCTGCATTATTAGCCGGGGCACAACCCTACTTCATTAATTGTTTGGAATCGACTCAATTTCAACCCAATTTTACCAATATTCCCGAAAAAGTATGGAAAAGTTGTCAATTACTATATATTTGCTCACCCAATAATCCCAGTGGTACCGTACTTGACTTATCCACTTTGCAAAACTTAATTGGATATGCCAATAAGTATGATTTTATCATAGCCGCTGATGAATGCTACGCTGAAATTTATGCTGATGATTTGCAACCACCGGTGGGATTATTACAAGCTTGCATGGCTTTGGGGCAATCAGATTATCGGCGGTGCATAGTCTTTCATAGTCTTTCCAAACGTTCCAATGCGCCGGGCTTACGTGCCGGATTTGTCGCCGGGGATGCTGACATTATTGCTAAGTTTTTACTTTACCGCACTTATCATGGCTGTGCCATGCCTGTAGCGGTGCAAGCAGCGAGCATTGCCGCCTGGGAAGATGAAACGCATGTTGCTACTAATCGCGCCTTATACCGACAAAAATTTGATGCTGTGATGGAAATTTTAGCACAGGTGATGCCCGTGATCCGCCCACCTGCTGGTTTTTACTTATGGACACAAACGCCAATATCTGATATTCAATTTGCCCGTGAATTATTTATACAGCAAAATGTCACGGTTTTACCTGGCAGCTTTTTATCACGCACTGTCGATGGTATCAATCCCGGGCAAAATCGTATTCGTATCGCTTTAGTAGCATCCTTAGAAGAGTGTGTTGAAGCGGTACACCGTATTAGTACTTTTATTAAGACGCTTTATACTGAACGTACTCAAAATATGTAAAATGGTGTGCTATAGTTTTTCAAATAAATAATTTACTTCGGAACGAAGTTTCACTTCAAGTCAAGCAAGTTAAAAAAAAACTTGCTTTCTAAAAATTTATTTTTCTGAACATCTATAGTTCTACTTTGTTAGATTACAATTAAATTATTGATTTTATTAGACTTTATAGATTCTTCGTATTTTAAAAAATCATAAAAATCAATAAGTAATTTTGAATCTAACAAAGTAGAAATAAGTGTGATTAAAAGTGCATGGATAGCTATAAAACCCAATTGATGTTTTTGCTTTGGAAAGTATCCGCAAATAACCAACGTAAACGACTCATTTCTACAAATACTATTTTTTCAAAAAGAGTATTTGTTTTGCGTCTGTTATTTTGGCATCCTTCATTTCCCTGTTAACACTTTCCTTTACCCTGGTTTGTTCAACATGCGAATGCAAAAAAAGGTATCTTATCAAAATTTAGAGGTAGGGTGGGTAGAACGATAGTGCTTAGAAGTAACCGTTTTAGGTTCAACCCACCGTAATGGTGGGTTATAACGAAGTTCTTACCCACCCAACTGCCATCTAATTTTTATAGGATACAAAAAAAGTGTAAACTACTTTTTAGCCGATATGAAGGATGCCGTTATTTTCAGCCTTGTCTCTTACATCATCATGAAAGCATTAATAAAATTTCGTTTCGAGTCAATCATGGATTGAGTTGATTCGCTACATCAAAAATCATGAAAAAACCATGCACTTTTTATCATACCCGTAGAAATACTTGTTCTTTAATAATATCTTTTAAGCATTTGTAATATAAACAAATTTTATTTATTGTATTGAGTTTAATACTTTTAGATTGAGGAAAGTTATTGAAATTATTTTTGCAATAGTACAAATTTTATTCGCTAGCTATAGATGTTCAGATAAATAATTTCACAAGGGCGATAACGAAAGTCCGCCCCTACGTCAAACATTTTATTGTAGGGGCAGACCACCGCGACTGCCCTCCTTTTACTGTAGGAATTTATTTATCTGAACTTCTATATAAATAAAACTTGTTAGGATTTAAGAAGAGCAGAAATACCATTTTTTCAAAAAATGGCATTTCTTTTATCATTGGTTTGTAGGGATACCCAGTTTTCAATGCTACTCTATGCGCATAATTCTCTAAATTAAGTAGGTCGGCTAAGATTTTTTGCGCTGCAAAAAAACGTAACCCGACAAAGGGCTACTTCAAAGGTAAATGTTGGGTTACGTTATAACAAACGCTTGATAAGCTAACCCGACCTACATATTTAGTTAGATAATTTCCAAGCGGATTGTGTGCATAGAGTAGGTTTTCAATGCTCTATCAAATTTATCTGCTCTCCTGTCGGTTTGGTAGAAGATGGTGCGGTTAACAAAGGTGTCATGGCATTGCCTACAGCAAGAACTAAACCAATTATGTTTAAAATAAGCGTTTGGACAATAGTAAAACCTAACAGAAAAGCACCACCTATACCGATAATACCAGGTATAATCATCATGGCAAACGTTCTATTCATATTGGCATTATACTGTTCGGAAATGTCAAATAGTGAATTAAGATGGCTTAAACCTTGATCCATTAAGACAATATTTGCCGTGTCGGTGGCAATAGTAGAGGCACCACGCAGCGAAATGGATACTTCGGATTTTTTTAGCGCAATCGAATCATTAATACCATCACCAATATAACAAATAAAATGACCTTTTTGTTGCAATCCTTCAATAATATTAGCCTTATTTTCAGGCAATGTTTCGGCAAAGTACTGATCAATACCTAACTCTTCGGCTAATTTTCGGGTCGGTGTTTCGTGATCGCCAGAAATAATGTAGGTTGCTTTGATATTTGGGCGTTGTTTCAAACTATCAATAACCGCTTTTGCTTCTGGACGTACAGTAGGCAACAACTCAATCGCTCCGATGACAGCACTGTCAATCGCAACGATGACTAAAGTATATCCCTGCTCATGACAAAAAGCTTGCTGTTGTTTTATACTAGAAGGAATAGTTATGCCTTCCACATCCATAAAACGTTCACTACCTACATAAATGGTTTTCCCATCTACATAAACGGCTATCCCATAACCTAATTTATATTCACTATCTTCTATCGGCAACAGACTCAACTGACGGTTTTCAGCCTCTTGCAAGATAGCCTTAGCAAGAGGATGCTTCTGCTTATATTCAGCCGTAGCCGCATAAACCAGAATCTCGTTTTGGTCATAACTAGAAGAACTATGAATAGTGCCTATGTGAGGTTGCTCTTCGGTCAAGGTACCCGTTTTATCGAAAATGATAGTATCTACTTGACGAAGTAGTTCCAATGAACGCCCATCTTTGACAAGAATACCTTGTTTGGATGCTAAGTTTAGATAGTTCAGGATGGTAAGGGGAGCAATGATCATTGATTTGTTTTTGGGGTGGGCATTAACAACCGCTAACGCCCCTGCAAAACCTAACATAGGTAATGCCGCTCCACCGGCAAGCAGTACTGGAACAACCAACGCTTCAGACAACGTTTCTGCACGAAACTGAACTGATGATTTGAAATCAACAGTGTTGTTTAGAATATTAGTGATTTTGGCTACGGTGCTTTCTTCACCGGCTTTTTCCACTTTAATGTTAATCTTTCCTGATAAAATAACCGTTGCCGCAAATACCTCTTCTCCTAAACTTTTTTCTATGGGCCTTGCCTCACCCGTTAAAATATGTTGATCGATACTTGCCATACCTTCGACAATAGTACCATCAGCCGGAATAATTTCACCTGCATGTACCACCACCACATCACCAATTTGTAAATCGTGAAAGGGTACCCTGATTTCAGTACCCGCAACGAGAATCCAAACAAAGTTTGCGTGTTGTCCAAAAGCATCAAGCAGTTTTTGTTTGGAATCTTGAACGACCATTGTGGTGAGTTTGGTAGCCAGTTTAATTAAAAAAACGATTAAGCTGGCAATAAAAAAACGTCCAAGGATGATACAACCGAAAATGGTAATACTTATCAAGGTATTAACGTTGACTTTACCTCGTTTAATCATCTCATAAGT
>Ga0233404_10000085_pt1 | contig 20998 bp, 9 predicted proteins | sample Na_oxic_2_MG_FD_179861 | JGI IMG/M metagenome (GOLD analysis project Ga0233404, IMG submission 179861) | Seawater microbial communities from Saanich Inlet, British Columbia, Canada - Na_oxic_2_MG | ecosystem: Environmental > Aquatic > Marine > Inlet | place: Canada: British Columbia | collected...
TCATCCCATAAGCTGAACTGACTTTAACGAGAACGAAACTCAGTATAACAACAAGCACCGCCATTATCAACAATCTAGCCCATATTGGTAACGGCTTAATTGTACCTCCCTCTAAAGTTAATAAAGAGTTAATGGCATTAACAATAACCAAAGCACCCGGCATTTCCTCCAAAGGTGTAATATGCACATCCCTAGCATCCCGATAACTACCTCCAATTACAACAATACTGCCCTTTAATTTAGCCAAATTTTCCTTAGTAACAGTAGTCGGAAATTCAGCAAAATGTTCAGCACTAAAAATTGTCAACACATCCTCATCCACCTGACTAACTAGGGTATTACTTTCCCCCAAACCATCATTAGCCGGTAACAACCAAGGCATTTTATAATCTACCCGTTGATGAATACTCAATATATCAGTAGAAGTATCTAACCCACAAAGTTGAAATTTTTCTAAAGCCAGTGATTCAAATTCGTCACAATTTTTCGGCAACAAATGCTGCAACTTTTCCTGCATTTGAGCAATACTACAACCTTCGGTAAGATGAGACATTGTAATCAACTCGAAAGAAGGGGATATAAATTTTTCTTTATCTTGGGTACAAGCTGGTTGCCATAACATCCACCGCCTAATAACCTGATCTTCAGCACGGAAAAAGTGTGCAGATGCCCATTGCAAATGCGGAGAGCCATTTTTGACAACATCCTCCAAAAACCCAATTCTCGGCTCCGGATAACTATCTTTCAGTTGAACTTTAAATGCCCGGGCAAGAATAATTGGCGGACAATTGTCATCACAATTCTTGGCGTAGTTTTCCAAATAATCCTTTAGCTCTTGGTCTTCCGGATGTAATGTCGACTTATCAAGTACTGGAGTTGGCTGGCTCACATCAAGATCAACTAAGACTATTTTCGGCTCAGCAGATATAGCTGTTTCAATGATGTTTTTCAACCGGTTTCTGGGAGTAAATAATGGCTCATCCCAACTAGAATATGTCTTATTATCAACATCCAAAAACACAAAAGGTGGAGTACCTTCTCTAGCCGGAATGATTTTTTGATTCAGTTCCATCATCCAATCCATACTGGCATCTTCAGCTTCTATCATCCAAGGCCACTTTTGAAAGGATATTATTACCATCATAATACCCAAACCGACGACCAAATTAATCAGAGTCTTCTTGGCTAATCTTGAGGCAGATTTGTCCCACCAATCCGTCAAACCAAGTTTTTTGAAAACATGATAAAATATATCACCAATTTGATGAAAAATAAAACTGATAATAGCAAACAACACAAACCACTGCATAATACTCATATTTATATTTATTAATTCCTTAAGTTAAAACCGTTGTAACGAAAAATTTGTGCCAAACACTGTAATAACATCTTTGAAAATTTAATTTCTGCTGTTTGCATCCAAACCCAATTTTTGAGCAACCTGTTCAAATATTAAATTGAATGGCTTCAACACTAGGAACCTTAAATTCCTAAAGTAATATTTTTTCAATCAATTTATCAACTCCTAATTTTCGGTCATTGTAATATGAAAAACAACTGATAAAAATATAATCGAACCGATTACTTTCTTCGTTAAGATAATGAATCAAGTTAGAAAACAATTGTTCTGTGTAAGCAATACCTTCTTTATGTCTTTCTAGATCGATTTCTTTTGCTTCTGGTATTTCTGCAAAACCTAGTTGACTAATTTGTTTGAGAATAGCATCTTCTTGAATAGCATTAGGAGTAATTCCAAATAAATCACTTTTCGTAAACACTACTAAAACCGGCTTTTGTTTAAGGTTTTTATTACCCTCAAAGTGATATTCGTTAAGGAATTGCCATGCAGCACGTATAGCTTTAGTTATTTTGGCAGAATATTGTTTTGCTGATCGTTCATCAAGTAAGTGTGCAATATCAATAATAAAAATAAAAGCATCTGCTTCCATTGCCCACTTAAAGTAAGGGGTTTCATGAAACCAATCACCAAACTGTTCAGTAAATTCTTGGCTATCTTCACCGGGAAAGTCACCAATTTCAAGTTTATATCTTTGCTTGAACAATTTTCCTTTAATAATATCAGTACGATATGCAAATAAATCTTGATCTGTTGTTGGCCCAATTCTCTCACCAATTTCTAATTTTGCCAAGTCTTCATTAACTCGTTGAATAGTTGCCTGTCCTCTTAGTATTGTGGAAATATTTAGGACCCGTTTTGCAAACAGTTCTCCAAACAAAGTTGTAATTAGAGTTGTTTTTCCTGACTTTGGAAACCCAATAACAGCAACACTATAAGCACGAGGAAGCTTACTTTGCAAAAAAATCAGAAAAAATATAAAGAGTGCTAATACTGCTGATATTGTTATTACAAAAGCAAAAATTATTGCTAAAGAAGCAAATGTTGTTTCCCATTTATAAAATACATCAATAACAGTATCCAAATCATAACCTTCAGGAAGAGGAGTCGTAGTAATAAGAAATATAAACTCCCATTGTTGAAAAAAATCTTGAACAAAGTTGTTCCAAATAAAAAAATTACTCATATCATTGCCCTCAATTTATAACTGCGTTGGGTTAGAATTGCAGTAATAATAGGAATAACACAAAAGGTAAATACAACATATTCACAAATATACATTTCAGTTTGATATAAGGCATTATGTTTTTCATTTACTGCCGTAAGTAACACAATAACTACAAACAAAATAACACTGATAAGAGCACATATTAAAAACCATGTGGCACTACCGTGAAGTTGACTTCGCTCATATTCATCAGGTAAAGAAATATTATGGGCTAATAAATGTTGATTAAGAAATAAACACAACAGTGTAATAGATGTAGCAAGTGTTGTGCTACTAAAAGTGTGTAAGTTAAAAGAACGTTCAAGCATTAAAAATCGTATTGTACCTTCGACTAAGAATGGCAGTAAAGGAAAAAAAACATGAATTAAAAACCAACTCACGCTCGATGGTTTGTTACTAGTTTTATTGGCCATTTTGTAAACTCCAATATTTTCTGACATAATTCAAACTAATAATTTGAGGTTCGGTGATTCTAAACCAAAAATTTAAGAATTAAAATTTGTTTTATTCCAATTCCAAAAACCGCTTTTGGAATCACCGAACCATAACTTCTATTTTTATAGAGATAAAAAATCTGTTTATACTATCCGTTAGACTAAGAGATGGTATCGAAACTTTACTTTGTATCATCTTCTTGTACATCTGGCTCTATTTCAGATTTTTCTGGAAATAATGCCGCAATTATTTTTACAATCATTTGTACTGAAACCCATATTACTGCTATTCCTCCAAGAAAAATATAAGTTCTTTCATCACCAATTGCACTACAAGCATTAGAATCAAAAGCAATATAACAAACTTTAATACCAGCAGCAACGCCAGCACCAGACAAGAATAAAACTACTCCATCAGCAAGATCGGGTTCTTTTTTTATGCATGGATTACGCAAAGTTTGATAAATATAAACAACTATCAATGCTACACCAAAAAAAATACTTAGAAGGAAAAATATATCCATTCAATTTTCACCTCTTTTTTCTTATGGCTATACCTATTCCTAGAATTATACCAAATAGGATAGCTATAAATATACTAGAATTATCAAAAATTGGAATTAATAATGATGTCATTCCTATTGTAGATGAAATACTAGCAGTCATTATAAATTCAAACTTTTCTCTTAATTGTGGAAAGCTTTTTTTAAAATCACCAACGTTAGTTTGTGAACTCATTATATATATTACCCCTCTAAAATCAATCAAAATAAATTTCTTAATTCGTTTATTAATCGTTTCTATCGTTCTCATTCCATTGCTGTTATATAATGGCCAAACAAACGAAAACAAATTTTGTCTTTTAATCTCCAGCTTTAGCAGAGTTAGGGAGGAGTTAAAACCAAATTTATTAAGGGTTTTGTTCAGGCACTATATAACGGCAATCACATTCTCAAATCCTCTGGTTATTAAGGATTTTGTTCCAGCACTATATAGGTAACGGCAATCACTTTCTCAAGTCATAAGGCGTTGGTGGCGACACAGTTCTAGTTGTCATAAGAAACCTTAAATTTTTGCCTCTTGACAAACAACGGCTTGCAAATGTTTTTTCAATAAGGAAATCTTTCGCAGTTATTGGAATAAAACTAAGAACATCTTGATCTGGTGAGTCGATATTTATTTCACCATCCATTCCAAGTTCTGATGAAGCGTTTATTATGCTTATATCTTTATCATTATACGGAATATTTTTAAATTCAATATCTCCACCTTCTTTGTAAGGATATGAAGGAATAAAATGATAACCAGAAGGTATAATGTCAATTTCACCACCATCCTTTTTTGCACCAGCAAGTATTTGACTTTTATTAAGAATAAATAGTTTAGGATTTTCAATGGTAATGTTACCACCACTAGCATTGACAGATTTTGTAATTATTGCAGCATTATTCATGTTTAAAATACCACCATCTAGTATGTTGATATTTATGTTACCTGCATCGCCGGCATGATTTTCACCGAGGCTTTCTGCTGTGATAGTAGCACCTTGAATGAGATTTAGTTCGTCTGCTGCAATAGAAATTTCTCCACCTTTTCCTGAGCCTACAGTAGCGGCTTGGATAGTCCCACCATCCTGCATTTCTAAACGAGAAGTAACAATTCCTATTTTTCCGCCGGTGCCTTTAGTAAAAGTATTGCTATTTAAAGCACTTCTTCGCGATGTTTTTCCATTTATAAAAATGGATTCAGAACTAATTGTTAATTTACCGGCATTACCGGTAATTTTATTATTGAAGTTAAAACCTCTGTATTTATTTCCACTGTTTAAATTAATCTGTCCACCATTTCTTAACATAATATTATTTGTATCTAAAATAATATCACCAGCATTTCCATTAGTTAAGGTTGTTGTATGAATAGTAGCATCATTCTCCAAAATTAAATTTGGGGTATTAATTGATATTTGGCCCCCATTGCCACCCGGTTTCCCTTCTGTAAAATCTGTTGTATTACTTGATATTCCAGCTATCCCAGCTTCATAATCAGATATCTTTACAGAATCCTCTGCACTGATATTAATATTTCCCCCATTACCTGTACTCCGGGTGGCAGTTGAAATTTCTCCCCCGGTAGATAGTATAATTTTTTTGGCTGAAACCTCTATATCGCCCCCATTTCCAGAACCGGTTTCAGTAACTACAGCAGTAATTCGAGTGTCTCCAGAAATTGACAAATCATTAGTAGCTTTTATTGTAATACCTTGCCCATTTTTTGCGCCGGCTGTATCTGCCCAAATTTTTGCATTTTCTACGTATATATTTCCACCCTTTATATAGATGTTACCACCACTTTTGCCACTAGTATCTATATTTGGTTTTCTACCTTCTACAGAAGTATCTTTTATGCTAATTGTACCGAATTGTCTTACGTTATCATCTTTCGTAAAATCAATAGGTATTTCTCCAGATGAAGCAACACTTACGAGGCTGATAACACCATCTGGTGCTTTAAGTGTGGTGTTTTCTGCATTCGTTGGGTGATTATCTTTCATTGTTATATCCCCACCAATAATAGAAATATTTTCACCATCAGGCACTTTTAAAAAGCTGTCTTCTTTAGAAATACTATTTATTTCAATAGTGCCTATTTTCCTATAAATTTCCGAAGAGCTTCTAGTTAAAAAACCGAAAGCATAAGGGGAAGCCACCGTTAGTATACTGGTATTTGGATTAGAAACACTATATCTTTTGTTATCAGTAAAAAGTATATAATCGGCGGTACTAATGTGAAATGAACCATCCACATGTAATTTAGCATTTTTTCCAAATACAATTCCGGCTGGGTTAATGAAATACATGTCAGCTTCTGGAATAGTAGAAATTAATTTACCATCTATCGAAGAAGGATTACCTCCAGTAACACGGCTAATAACATTGTCTATAATTGTTGTTGGCCCTGAAAAAGTAGCAGTTCTACCAGTTTCGATATTGAATTCTTGAAAGCTGTGAAACAAATTACTACCATATTGTTTACCAAATTTTGCATCAATTCGGTAGTTAGAATTCAATGATTCAATGTCAACTTTAGGCTGTAGAGTGCCATCAGTTATAACTTCAGCAATGGAGCTAGTGCTAAAAAGAATTACCAGTAACAATAAGCTTAGTTTTGTTAATTGCATGATTATTGATTGCTAGGTTGTTGAGTAAGTTTGAATGTTACTTCAAATCGTACTGGCTCGATACTTATCGGTTCAGAAAGTGTTATTAACTTCATGGGTAAGCCAATACTTCCCGGGAATTGGTTCAATATTTGATCTTCAGGATAATACCAAGCATCTACTGAACTAGGAGTATTATCAAGTTTTTCAGCAGTTCCTTTGTAAGTACCGTTTGGTTGAAGTTCTAAAGTACTTTTATACCATTCAGGTTGTAGTGTTTTAACTTCAGCAGCATTAATAGAGACAGTCTCAATTTTTGTTGTTGGTATTGTTGTTGGATAAGGAGTTTCTATTGCGCCCTCCTGAGAAATCACAGGATCAACTTCCAAGCTAGTAGCATCATCGTTATTAGTTACATTACTCTTTTCAGTAATATCACCATTATCATCAACCTCCACAATACCACCATCTGATGTCCCATCTTTAATAATTTCTTCTTTGGGACGATCATCATTTGTCTCATCAATACCAAAGGTAAATCTATTCTTGTCATTTTGCTTACTTAATCTTCTGTTACCATAAAAATCGACCGCCTCCACTTCCCAACTGTACTTTCCGTACTCTTCAGCAAAATTAACAGTGACAATTGGAGCAGAAGGTGATTTTTCATTTTTCTGTAATCCCTCATGTTGGTAAATTAAGTTACCACTGGTGTCGTAAACTTTTAATGTATATGTGATAGAATCGCCTTCTGGATCAGTGGGATATTCCCAATAAAAATCTAGGTTAGTTGGAGCTGCTGTATAACCATTTATTGGAGAAAGCAATTTAAATTGTTTAGGCGGTTCATTATTTTCTTTGCTTATAAAAACAAATGAACGCTCAGTAAACGGAACTTCATTAGAATAATAACGAGGAATTTTGGGATATTGGATCAAATAAAAAATCTCATATTTACCAGGTTCCTTATCGTCAAAGTAATCTACAGAAATCTTTTTTTGACATATCTCTTCACCATTTTCACAGTTAAAATCTGTGTGTTCTGTAACCGGTTCAAGGATAGATGATGGCTCCAATTGTTCTTCACTATTAGCATTACTTGCACTATTTCCTACTTTACGGGCCAGTAATGATACTTTTTCAGGAGAATTTTCAGTTATAAATTTAATAGAAAACTCTTTCTTTTCTGAGTTATTAGGAGCTGAGTAAACCGTTCCAGTTATAAATGGTTCATCCAAATTATTTAGTTTATTTTCGGTAATATATAACTTATTCAAATTCAACTTTTCATGTTGAAATAATTGAGGTTCTTGCATTCCATAACCACCATTTTGGGTGTATATTAAAGTACGTTTTCTGGCACCCAAAAATGAGTCTTGCAGTGAATATCCACCTCCAAAGTATCTGAACAGTTCAGTTACAAAAAATGAACCATCTCTAATTTTACTACCATCATTAACACCTCTATAAGAGATATTATCATCAGTAGTGCTTGTAATAACCACCTGATTAGTTCTAGTAATCTCGGTAAATTCACCAGAATAACAACTACCCACAACAACAATTTGTGGGTAAGCAGAATCAATCTTGTCCAACCAATTTTTCACAGTTGTAGGAGTAATTACTTCATCCTTATCTTTATCTATTCCCTTATTGAGAGAAAATCTTCTTCTTTTGCTATTACCAACCATTATCAGATAAAAAGGTGCTGGTTCTGCTTCTATTTCACGCGCTAATTTATCAAAAATATTTCCAATATTACTTATTGTTGGAATCAATTCGCTGTCTTCACCATTATGAAAATAATGAATATATTTTGAAGAGCCAGCCTCTTCAAATGCTTTTTTAACAAAATCAAGAGTTTTTCTATGTGGATTGTACTCACTTGTGTTATAACCCTCAATTAGAACTGCATAACCTCTTAATCGTGATTGCACGGGTATCGCATAATTTTTTGATGTTACTTCTAATCCATTAATGTCCTTTACCGTAAAATTTACACCATAGTCACAGGATTTTTTGTCTGAAGCAAAACCTTTTGGAAGATCGTTTATCTGTATTTTATCAACAACCTTATCATCATACCGAATAGTTGGCATTGAATCTTTGCATTCAGATTCATTAGAGTCATTGGACGTTATTGTTAATTCTACACTTTCTTGAACATTAAATTCAAAGTCAGATTCTGGATCACAAATATCAATATCTAGGTCAATATCTTTTCCGGGAAATCTAATTTCTTTCTCTATAAAACCGGTTAATTTTGCACACAATTCTCCCACTTTAATCGTTATTGGGTAAAAATTGTTTAAGATAACCTTATACATTCCAGCTTTATAGAAACATTGTGTCTCGTTGTTACCGACAAAATTACGTCCATCATCTATTTCCCACCAGTAACCATTATTGTCACAATCAGAATTAGCTGTGAATTTTGTACAAAAAGGTTCTTCGTCAGAAATATTTCCAAATGGTGGCTCAGCCTCTATACGACAAGTAGCTAGAACGAACTCAGCACTTATCATTAATAAGACAAAAACTAACCATCTTAATTTACTACAATACATAAATTTTCTCCCCTTTAAAAAAATTGAATTGTAAGGAACATCATTATAAATGTATTCCTTACAAAAACTATGTTTATGATATAACATCCACAACAAATGACTTTGCAATTGGTTCACCAGCATATTTACAATAATCACCATTTTCATCTCGAAGGGATATTTCAAATGTATACTCATTCTCTAATTCCGATGCAAGAGTGTAATCAAGTAAAGCTGGCAAAATTAAATTGTCTATCTGTTTCACCGGAGAACCGTAATAATTATCAATACCTCCAAAACTATTAGTTGCCATTAACGAAAGAGGCCCTCCATCAAAAAATATCTTTGCCGAAATATTAGCAGAATCAGCACAAGTACCAAGTTTGTCTTTATCTACATACAAATTCAATTTTATGGTCTCACCAATTTTATAAAGTAAGGAAGGTATCCCATTAGAATTAGTATGAGTATAATTCCGTTCTCGGCACATATCCTCATTTTTAACATAGGAATGAACCATAAGGGTTGAATTATATCTATACTGGGTTAAATCCACAGAGCATTCAGCTACTACTTGAGAATCATTATTATCAGTAACTCTAGCTGTAAGTGTGTCGTATTGATTTATCTTAGCTAATGATATTTCAGCACTATTTACATCAATATGTAATTCAGGTTTAAAACAACCGTCTCCAAATATTCCATAACTTGGATTGGAAAGTTGTAAATTTACATCATAATCGCTATTGTCAGGCGTTACATTTACACTAAATAACTTAGACTGTTCTGAACTAAAGTTAACACTGATGTTGCAAGTCTCTGATGATGCAGAGTTATCTGTATTAATTCTGTCTCTAATCACAACAATTTTCTTAGCAGACTCAAAATGAACCTTATTATTCTCATCCAGTATTAATATCTCGTATATGTCCATCTTACTGAAAGCATAAACATTGGTATCATAAAGACTTACAAGAGATTGAGGATTTAAATACTCTCGGATTCCTATGGAATATTTTTCGGCACAGGCTTCATCTTTAACATAAGCTTCTATGCTAAAAACATCATTTTCAAAAACTATAGTATCTTTGTTCTTACCATAAGTTTGATTTTTTTCGGGAATATACGCCACAATATAACAGTCTAGCGAAGTTGTATTATCCGAAGCAGTTGTTTCATCATCGAAACTATCATTATCTCCAGTTCCTCCCTTACATGATTGTTCATAAACCTCTTTTCCAATACATATTTTTCGGGTTACTGAAGTGCTTTCTCCTCCACCATACTTAGTTACAGTAAGGGTTACATAATAAATGCCCGGCCCAGCATCATTGAAGTCCATTTCACCAGACTTAGCATTTATATTATGGATAAGGTTAGAACCATTTATATCTCTCGAAGAAATCCAAGTAAAAGAAATCTGCCCTTGGGGTTGTGAGGGGTTATCTGCATTATCACTAACAGATATTACCATATAAGAAAAGTCTTTATACTCAATCGTAGAATTAGCTTCTATCGGCTGTACATCAGTATCAGCAAAAACTAAACCAGTAAAAACAGTAAACCAAATTGTAGTACACCAGAATAAATTTAAATATCGCACATTTATCTCCTAGTAAAAATAGTAATGGATAAATAATTTGTAAGGAACACATTGTGAAACGTATTCCTTACAAAAAATATAGTTTATAGCATAACATCTACTACAAATGACATTGTGATTGGCTTACCAGCATATTTACAATAATCACCATTTCCATCTCGAAGGGATATTTCAAATTCATACTTATTGTCCAATCCTACCGGAAGAGTATAATCAAGCAAATTCTTCACAATATCATTATCTCTTTGTTTTATAGGAACATCAAAGTAAGCGTTAGGGTCTTCCGAATTAAAAACAGGGTCATTTGCAGTTAGTGAAATGGTTGCTCCATCAAAAGTTATTTTTACCGAAATATTGGCAGAATCAGAGCATGTGCCAAGTTTATCTTTATCTACATATAAATCCAATCTTACAGTTTCAGCAATTCTATAAGGCACGGACGGCATTTTATTAGAATCAGCACGATCATAATTCCGCTCTTCACATATGCCTCCACTTTTCTCATGGAAATGAACCATAAGCGTCGAATCATACCTATCTTGGGTTAAATCCGCATAACACTCTGCTATTTGAGAACTACCATCAGTAACTTTGGCTATAAGCTTGTCATGTTGATTTCTTCTGGCTAATGATATTTTTCCTTCATCAACGTCTAAATTGAGCTTGGAACAACTATCTCCCCCAATTCTATAATTTGGTTCAGAAAGTTGTAAACTTATACTATCGTAACTGGTACCCTTGGGTGTTACTTTTACCTTAAAAGATTCTGAGTTAGTAAAATCGATTTCACAGTTGATATCACTTAACTTTTTTACTTTTAGCGTTATGTTCTTCGTGGTAGCAGATACTCCGTTATCATCTTCAACAACTATCTGGAACTTATAAGAACAGTCAGTCCTATTAGGATGGAAAGAATAGTCATCTTCAAGGAATAAATGTACACCTTTTGAATTAATAGTTGGCTCTGGTGGAATATAATCTCCACCACATTCTTCTGGTAGATCAGGAACACGTTTTATATTTTGTTCCGCAAAACGAACATTACCTATGGGTTCACACGTATATATTTGCAACCGTGCATTTTGCTTATCTTCAGATAAGGTAATTGTACCACCCGTATAATCTGCACAAAGCTTCCCAATTTTAATGGTCTTTCTAGCTGAACCAGAATGATCATTACCTTCAGCATCTATTATTAATGCATAATATTTGCCAGTATTTTCAAAATGGTGGTATTTAATTTTAGCACTATTAAGATTTTGAAAAGACTTTGGTTCTAAAGCATCTTGTATTTTTATGGAATAATCTTCTGAACAACCGTCACTAAGCTCAAAATATGTATCTAAGTCATTTTCCGTTTTATTCCATTCTATATAACTATCAATTTCACCAAATTTTGTTGCAGAGCCAGCAAATTGTACTGTAATATAACAGGCTCCCTCTGATGAATCTGACAAGTCATCATCGTCATTTTCATTTTTTGAAGCAGATTCTCCTCCTACAATATGAACAGTTTTCTTAGCAGACTTAAAATGAATTTTCTTATTTTCATCCACTATCAATATTTCATACTTATCTGCTTTATTGAAGTCATAACTGTCAGTAGTATCAACAAGACGAACAAGAGAATCAGGATTTGAATGTTCTCGTATTCCTATATCATACTTTTCGTCACAGGCTTCACCTTCAACTTCAGCCTGTATACTAAAAATATTATCTTTGCTAAACGTTATATCATCTTCAAATCTGCCATACGTTTGATTTTGCGTAGGAACAGACGCTACTATATAACAATCATCTAATGAAGCCGTATCATCTGATGAAGTTGAATTATCGTCTGGTGTAGTTGGAGTGGTTTTGTCGTCTGATTTATCATCATCTCCAGTTCCTCCCTTACATGATTGTTCATAAACCTCTTTTCCAATACACACTTTCCGAGCTACCGAGGTACTTTCTCCTCCTCCATACTTAGTTACAGTGAGGGTTACATAATAAATACCCGGCCCAGCATCGTTGAAATCCATTTCGCCGGACTTAGCATTTATATTATGGATAAGGTCAGAACCATTCTCATCTCTCGAAGAAATCCAAGCAAAATCAATCTGACCTTGGGGTTGTGAGGGTTTATCTGCATTATCACTAACAGATATTACCATATAAGAAAAATCCTTATACTCAATCACAGAGTTAGCTTCTATTGGCTGTATATCAGTATCGGCACAAACTAAACCGGTAAAAATAATAAACCAAGTAGTAGTACACAAAAATGAATAACGCATACTCATCTCCTAGTCAAAAATAAAATATGAACAATCCTACAACGTATGGTGGACAACATGTGTCCACCATAAAACAACACCTATTTCAATATTTTAACAGTGGTTTCACTAAGTATGTTACCTCCTGAATCAGTGCAAAAAGCGGAGTCAAGCTCAAGTAATGGTTTTGTATCACTTTTAAATAACCCACTATAAAAAACATAATCTCCTACAGGCAAGCCTTCATTTGGAATATTATAATTTAACAACGTCCAGCTATCCTGTAAAGGTTCAGATAACTCCCCATACTTTTGTGGCGCAGGAGGTGCTGGTTCAACAGAGCTATGATAAGTCCAAACAACATTACCACCTTCACCTTTATGGAAAAACAATAATGGCAAAAGCTTAGTACTAATATTCAAAGTAGTTCTAAATTCTTCAGGTAACATTATAGCAACCCACAGATCAGCATTTGGACAACCCACAATACCATCATGAAAATTAATATTCAACTTTACCTCAAGATTTTCTCCCGGGGATAATTCATCACGATTAAGTTGAAATGACAATACTTCAGGTAATCTTTCACCCTTTTGCACAGGAGGTATTACTGTATTGTCGCCTCCTTGTGAATTATTCACATTATCAGGTTCAGCAACATCTGTTGGATTGGTATTATCACCTTCAGTATTATCACCTTCAGGTTTATTAACAGCATTATTTTCCTCTGGATTGCCTTTAGGTTCCTTGATAACAGAAGAATTATCGCCTCCGGTACCATTAGGCTCCTTGAGAATAGAAGAATTATCTCCCCCCGGATTACCTTTAGGCTCTCTGAGAACAGAAGTGTTATTACCATCTGGGTCATCCTCACCATATTCATAATCACCAGAAGAAGGATCCATCATACTAATAGTACCTTGAGGAGCAATTATCTTCACTTTCTTTTTAGCAGTAGTAAATGCACCATTCCCCTTATTTTTAACGGTTAAATCAACAAAATATTCACCCGGTTCATCAAACTCAAATTCAGGGGTTTTACCAGATGCCTTTTGACGACCATCAGAAGTTTTCCACTCATACTCAACATCGGGATTATCTCCAACGACACCCAAAGTCACCTTTTTATTACCATCAGCATCTAACTCATCAGCAATAATATCAACTTCAGGAATAACTGGCGGTAAACTAGGCCCTTTAACTTTCACTACATCTTTAGGCCCAGCAATGTCATTATCTTTATCCTTAGTTGTCAAAGCCACAGTAAAATCACCCGGTTCATCAAAAGATAAAGTAGGGTATGGACCATATTGTGGTTCACCAACAGGGTTTCCACTTGCATCAGTAACAGTCCACTTATACTCAATAATCTCAGGATTTTCACCGGCATTAAGAGTAACTTTCTTTATCGCCTTACCATCACCATCAGGTACAAACTCTATATTGTCAATCCCAACAACCGGAATTTTAGGTTGCGTAGGTGGAGGCGGAGGCGGTGTAACAATATTTGGTACTGTAACCGTTTTTACCACCTTAGGCTCACTAACCTTACCATTTTTACCCTCAACTACCAAATCAACAGTAAAAACACCCTGTTTATCAAAGGAAAAAGTCGGTTTGCTACCAGATTGTTCATCAACAACTTGCCCACTCGCATCACGAACAGCCCATTTATATTTAGCAATACTAGGATGATCACCAGCATCAAGAGCCAAAATAGGTTTAGTGCCATCACTAGGAGCCAAATTTTCACTAGTAGTTTCAACATCTGGAACTTCAGGTGGTATCTGAGCTGGCACATTAACACTTTTTACCACCACAGGTTCACTATCAATACCATTTTTGCCTTTAACTACGAGTTCTACAGTGAATTCACCAGGGTCATCAAAGGACAATGTAGGTTTACTACCATATTGCTCATCAACAACTTGATTATCCTTATCACGAATAGTCCACTTATGCTCAATAATATTAGGATCATCACCAGCATCAAGAGTCAATATAGGTTTACTACCATCACTAGGATGCAAATTTTCACTAGCAACTCCAACAACTGGAACTACTAGTATATCAATTATAGGAGCAGGCTCAATTGTAATTGTATTCGATGCACTAGCACTAGCATCTTGGGTATAAATTTCAAGCTCAATCTTAAAATCACCAACCTCATTGAAGGTATTAAAACACATCGAACGCACACAATCTAACGGACTACCATCAATGAACCATCTATAACCCATACCAAAAGGGCCAGTTGATCCACTGCCATCAAACTTCACTTTATCACCAACCTTAGCCGATTCAACTACTTTCAAATCAACCATAGGATCAGGAGTAGGTTCAACAACTGTAACCGAAGCTATTGCGTTATTAGTAATTCCACCATCACCACTCACTGTAAGAGTAATATTTTTAGTCCCAGCACTAGCAAATGTAAAATCACACATCTTTGATGCACATGTTTGACCATCACTAGTTGACCAAGCATAACTCACGATAGGCCCAGTCGAGGTACTACCATTAACAGACAAACTTTCATTTACCTGTATTTGAGATGGAACCGGATTAATTACAGCTTTTATAGGAATGGGTTCAGCAACAACCTCAACCGATACTGTCGTACTACTAGTTCCACTCTCACCACTCACCGTAAGAGTAATATTTTTAGTTCCAACACTAGTAAATGTAAAATCACACTTTTTTGAGGTGCATGTTTGACCGTCACTAGTTAACCAAGCATAACTCACGATAGGCCCAGTCGAAGTACTACCATCAACAGACAAACTTTCATTTACTTGTATTTGAGATGGAACCTGAACAATTACAGCTTTTATAGGAATAGGTTCAGCAACAACCTCAACCGATACAGTCGCACTACTTGGATTTACACCATCACCATTCACTTTAAGAGTAATATTATAATTCCCGACATTAGCAAATGTAAAAGGACATGTTTTTGATGAACATGTCTGACCATCACTAGTTAACCAATCATAACTTACGATAGGCCCAGTCGAAGTACTACCATCAACAGACAAACTTTCATTTACCTGTATTTGAGATGGAACCGGAATAATTACAGCCTGCACTGGTTTCGTAACAATAGGTATAACATCAACCGATACTGTCACACTACTAGGAATTCCACTGTCACCACTCACTTTAAGAGTAATTTTATAATTTCCCGCATTAGCAAATGTAAAAGAACATGTCTTTGATGCACATGTCTGACTATCACTAGTTAACCAGTCATAACTCACGATAGGCCCAGTCGAAGTACTACCATCAACAGACACACTTTGATTTACCCATATTTGAGATGGAACCGGAATGATTACAGCTTGCACTGGATCAGTACATAGCTCCGATAATGCTGGCAAGACTGTTATTTGCTTGGTAACGTTCACAGATGTTCCATTACCATCAGTAACTTGCAGATTTACCATAGATGACTGTTCAAAAGTTACCGTCCAATTAGCAGCAGTACTACTAACATCCGGTAAACTTGCAGAACTCCAAAGATAACTAAACCCTTGCTCTTGAGGAACACTAAGACTCACTGATGTTGATTGACAAACCTCAGTTGCAGAAGCAGTAATCTGAGGTGGTGCAATAACTTCTATTGTCTTAGGTGCTGAATCATCAGTTGCAATACTATCTGAAACCTCTAAAACTATGTTATGCGTACCAATACTACTAAAAATAATTGCAGTTTCAGCAGCCGTTGGCGACTCTATTGTATGAGCAGTATCTGCTTTCCACCTAAACAATAATGGATCTCTCGTGTTATCTGGGTCGTAAGAACCTTGATCTTTCACTGTCACCGTAAATGGTGCAAACCCTTTCACTGCCTGAGTAACAAACGCCATGTTAGATATAGGATCTACATTATCACATACCGTAGAAACAGTTTTAGTAATTACCTTTGTTCCATTTTCTGTTCCAGTATTATCCGTAACTTTTAAAGTAACTACCGCTGACTCATTCACCTGAAAAGTAATGTTTGTACTTGCCTCATTAGCCGATTCTGGTTGTCCCTTATCAGAACTCCAGTTGTATTGAAAATAATCAGTATCCGGATTAGAATCAATCCCAAAATTTACAATTAAAGTTTTACAACCAACCGTCGCATTGGTAGTAATTTGAGGCACTGCCACAACCGTAACTTTTCTCTCCGGCGAAGTCGCAGACAACTCAGCAATAGAATCATCCTTAGCAGTAACTGTCACATCATACTCACCAACACCAGTGAATTGTATCTCTGTCCGCTCTTTTTGAGGTTCTGAAATTGCGCCATTAGGGGAATTCCATAAAAAATCTACCTCATCCATCGGATTAGGATCAATAGCACTAGCAACAGCAGTTACTGTCAAAGGCGAAAATCCCTTAATAGGCATAATATCCACTGTAGGAACTGGGGTTCCCGGTGCATATACTTCCACAACTTTAGAATCTATCCCAAATTCATCTTCTACATCAAAAGCCTTTAACTCAACTGCAAACTGACCAACTTCACTAAAAGTATAAGTCTCAATTTCATCACAGTTTTTAACAATGGTTTTGTTTAAGTCTTTGATTGTCCACACACATGACTTATAAGGCTGCCCATCTGGATCAAGAAAACTGGGAGTTAGCCTAACTATATGTGGTTGTTGTCCTTTGGTAGGAGACACTCTAGCATAAACTATTGGTATTCCAGTACTACCTATATATATGTCTCTACTGGTTTCAGAAAATTCTCCCCTAGCATTTGTGACTTTGAGACTTACCCGATAATTACCAATTATGGGAAAAGTAACTTTAACATTTGGGTCAGTTAAATCTGATTTAAAATTAATAGGTGAACCATTTGGGTTTATAACTGTAAACTCATAACTTGTAATTGCATCATTCGTTTCAGCATTCAAAGTAATAGCCGCTGGAGCTTCCATTCTATCGGCGGTAAAATTAAAATCAGCCAACGGTATATCCGAATCCCCAACTATAACCTGAGACGTAGCAGTGCTAGTCGCCCCTTTCTTATCCTTCACAAAAACTGTAAAAGTATGGAAACCAACTCCTACATTATCCAAATTATAAACACCCGAATTTAACCAAGAACCATCAGCAGGTATCATAACCCCATTGTGAGAAAATTGATAACCACTAATACCACTACCACTCTGTTCATTTCTTGAATCAGTGGAATTACTAGCATCTAAATTAACACTACCCGGTGCAGCAAGAGATTGTGGAGTAACTTCAAGATAAGCGGCTGGCGGAGTATTAGGTTCTAAAGTAACCATAATATTATTTATACGCTTAATTTCTCTAGCACCTCCAATTTCACAATTCGCCCCTATCTCGCCATTATTAACCGACAATGAAAGATAAGATACGCCATCTGATTCAATATCTATACTAGTATCTTCCCCCACAGCCCATTTATCTCCGGAGTTCCAACAAAACGTTATACCCTCAACTGCGGAATTAGCTTTTAACATTATCGTATCAGGAGCTACTTCAGTGTCTGGCGACACATCATAAGTAAATACAACAACATTTTGACTTGAACTACGATTATCGGTGTCATCCGGATCAAGAGCGGCAGATATTACCGTAGCATTGTTGCTAATACTACCACTTTTGCCTTGTACATCAATACTAAAAGCACTAGTAGCACCATTTGCCAAACTAGCCAAATCACAAGTTACCGTTTGTCCAGCATTGGAACAATTCCAATCACCAATGGCAGCAACATATTCAGAACTACCAACCAGAACAATTGTTACAGACACATTATCTGCGGCACTTGGCCCCGCATTATTTACGACTAAATTGTATCTAACGTTACCATCTTTCACAATGGCTTCATCAGAAACGGTTTGCGTAATTGACAAATTTGCTTCAGCCGGAAATATTGTAACGCTTTCATCGGGCTTGGTCTCACCAGTAGGTTCATTTGTGCCATTCACTGTTGCAACTATTTTCAATTGCCCAGTTGCAGCATCTGGTGTCGTAACCGGAAGAGTCATATTACTAGTAACACCAGCATCTAAATTGCCGGTTAAATTACAAGTTGCGGCATCACATGCCCAACCCGCACCAGTAATTTCACCAATAACCATATCCGCAATATCTGGAAATTCATATTGTACTGTCACGCCACTGGCTGCACCAGTTCCATTATTAGTAATTCCTAATTCATAACTCAATCCCTGTCCCGCAAGTGCTTTATCAGAAGATGGAGCAACCGATACTGACAAATCTGGTTTTAAGATAGAAACATTGCCATCAGCAACTGTATTATCAGCATCAGCAACATCAGATACTGTGAGTGTTATTTTATCACTTCCCACATCAAGCACTGTATTTGGTACTGTGATAGGGATAGTTATTGTCGCTGTATCTGTCGCGGTATCTTTAGCTCCTAACTCATCTAAAGTACAAGTCCCTTCAGCACAAGTACCACCAGTAATTACACCAATGTCCATAGCCGGCGAAAAAGTATACCGGATTTGTACATTTGTTATAGCCTCTGGCCCAGTGTTTTTTACATTTAAAACATAATTTAGACCATTCCCAACAACTACCTCGTTGGAAGGTGGCTCAGTTGATATAGATAAATCCACTTCTGCAAACAGTGGGTTTGCCCATATCATAATTCCAATTAGCAAAAACAATTGGGCGTATTTATTTAAGTAATACACTTTATTGTTCTCCTTTTAGTTTGAATGAAATTGAAATTTGCTCAGGTTGGCATCACACCAAAAATTTCCTTGTAAACACAACCATCGCAGAAAATGCCACTCCTCTCACGTATAGTCAACCTTGCAAAGCACAAACTTCCCTCACCTTACTTGGACTGAAAGGCAGTATCCAAATTTTTAGGTTGACTAACGCTTACACCAATTTTTGCCAGTGGCTAATGGTGCAAAATCGCTGTATACAAATTCACCCAATCAGTTTAGAATCAAACACTTCCAAATCTACTTCCAAATCTAAAGGTTTGGACTCCAAAGCGTTACCAGTGAGCCAAACCCGACGTTCGTTTCAAAAACCAAAATAAATTTGTCCAATGATTGGCACACGCATACCGAAATATTTTACGTGCCAATTTAAGACTCAGTAATACCTTCCTATTACAAGGCTTGTTTAAAAAATCAAAGCAAGAGGCAAGTCGTCCAACTTGCTTAGACTTTTGTCAAAAACTTTTTTAAATTGTTAAAGAGCAGTTTTAAGTGCTAACCGCCAGTAGTGGGCAATGATAACACTCCTCTCAGGTATAGTCAACCTTTTGCAAAGGCAACATCACAAACTTCCCATTGCGAACTTGGACTGAAAGGTAGTATCCAAGTTTTTAAGTTGAATAACGCTTGCACCATAAAATTTTACAACCGGTGCGAAGACTATCAACACATATTACATAGTTAATTGGCAATTAAAGAAATACTATTACAACTTTTAGGAAGGGACAAAAGACGAAACTGGATAATTTAGGTACACCTCCAGTTTCAAAAGAAAGGCCCTACCCATTTAACATGAATTTTTCCTGTCATACTTTATAAATTTATTAAGTCTAGCAAAATATATACCATTTGTCAACTAAATGATATAACTAATACTAACTGTTTTTAAAAAGGTTGATATTTAAGCTTTGCTTAGAGTACTTAATTTTGCCGATAAATCACGATTTTTTGCATATTGCAACGCATAAAGAAAATATTTTTGCAAATTTCAAAGCATTTGGCAAACTTTAAATAAAGTAACAACACGGTGGGCATGATATTTTGAGTCGCTATAACATATCAAGTTATATGAGAATTGCTAATGGTTTAATGGTAATTTTATCTTTATAATTCCAATGATAATTACCCGGCAAAATAGGTTTTTACCGGGATTGAGCCATACCAAATTTATGGCTCCGCAATTACTAAATGGTAATCTTATGTTGCCTAGTTGCCCTTATTTCGCTGAAAAATAAATAAATATAGCCTACTTGCTGTTAAGCCAATATCAACTTGGTGTAGAATATCTTTAAAGCTTCCAAGTCGGGTGCTGATAGTCCTCTTGCCAAAGGATCGTCTCAGTGGGGGGTTCTAATGAGGTTGGTGGGCAAAAAAAAACCTTGCCCACCCTACATATTGATTAGCCTTTTTGTTTCAGTTTCTTGAGGTGTTCCTCAAGTTCTTCAATCTCAGAGAAGGGTAATCCTGCTAATCGTTCTTCGGGTTTAAGGCCCATTAGCTGTTCTTCGGGTTTAAGGCCCATTAGGCGTTCTTCGGGTGATAACCAAGAAAGGTATGTCTTTCCCCATATTTTACCAACTTCCCGAACTTTTTCGGGGGTCAATTCTATATTCATGTCTTGTTCTCCTAAATTCAGTAATCCAGATAACAAGGATTTTAATTCTTTTGGGATTGATGAAACATCTCG